>TARA_R110002020_G_scaffold264813_1_pt1 | contig 10841 bp, 6 predicted proteins | sample TARA_R110002020 | Tara Oceans TARA_R110002020 (sample SAMEA4396489) | marine metagenome | biome: Westerlies Biome; feature: [MES] marine water layer (ENVO:01000295) within the mesopelagic zone...; material: water (ENVO:00002006), including particulate matter (ENVO:01000060) such...
GAAGTTTCCCCTAAATTTTAAACCGTTTCTCGGACAGTAGTGATTAATAATATAAATCATAGTGTTAAAACGGATTCTGATATACCTTTGTGCCAAATGCTTAAAAGCACACTTTACATATGGCTTTGCGCTGTTCTTGTGATGAACAGTATGGTGTATTCGGTGATCAAAGTGAGTTTCACGATGAATCAGAAATACATCATTGACAATTTCTGCGTCAATACAGATAAGCCAATGATGAACTGTGACGGGAAGTGTTACCTCGCAACTAAACTCAAGGAAGAGCAGGAAAGGCAGGAAAATAAGACTGCACTTTCATTTAGTCAGGACTTTGGGGTTTACATCCAAAACCCAACATTGAGCTATCAGCATCCTTCAAATTCCACTGAGCCTTTTGCTCATCAATCTTTTTACCAAAACTGGTTTGGCCATACCAACTCTAAAGAAATCGACCATCCACCGCAAGTGTGATTTTTTGATCGAGTAACCGATTTCTTATTTCAAAATTACATTTCATGCGATTTCAATTCCCTGCTTGGCTAGGGTTGGTCTGCGTGTGTGGCTTAGTTTCCTGTGGGAATACTGAGGAAAACCCTAGTGAAGGACCAACTCAGATTTCTGTGGAGGCACCGGATTATTTTCCAGGGAATATTGCCATGCCCGCCGACAATCCGCTAACTGCGGAAGGAGTGCAACTTGGGCGGATGCTTTTCTATGAAAAAAAGCTTTCGGCTGACGGCACGATTTCCTGTGGTTCCTGCCACCAGCAGCAAAATGCCTTTTCTGATGGCAAACAATTCAGTTTTGGTGTCAATGACTCTATTGGAGACATGAATGCCATGTCTTTGTCCAATCTTCACTGGCAAAATAAATTCTTTTGGAATGGCCGGGCTGCCTCGCTTGAAATACAGGCGGTTCAGCCGATCGAAGATCCAAGGGAAATGAATCTTCCGATTGAAGAGGCAGTGAGCAGATTGCAAGCTGATGGACAGTATCCAAGGCTTTTCAAAAGTGCTTTTGGCACGGAGGAAATCACTTCGGAACTGATAGGGAAAGCCTTGTCTCAGTTTGAGCGCACGTTGGTTTCCGCCAATTCAAAGTTTGATTCCTGGATAAGAAATGAAGTAGAACTTACCCCCGAAGAACAATTGGGTTTGGAGCTTTTCTTCACGCATCCTGATCCGAAGCTGCAGCTTCGCGGTGGGAATTGCAGCGATTGTCATCTGGGATTTCTTACGGCAGGAGATCCAAATGGAATTGCTGGCTTTCATAATAATGGCCTGGATTCGGAAGAAAACCTAGATTCAGGTCTGATGAAAGTCACATCCAACGCCTTTGATAAGGGAAAATTTAAAGCGCCCGGCTTAAGGAATATCGCCCTGACAGCTCCCTATATGCATGACGGTAGATTCGGATCTTTGGAAGAAGTACTTGATCACTACAATGATCATATTCAAAACAGCAGTACGCTGGATGTGTTGATTTTGGAAGCCAGCAATGAACTTCCAGACGGCTCCGAAGCCGTCAAGCTGCATCTGAGTGAGGAAGAAAAAAAGGCAATTATTGCTTTTCTCCACACACTTACGGATCAGCAATTTATAACCAATTCAAAATTCTCTAATCCTTTTAACTAAAATGAAAAATCTAATTTATACAGCACTTTTCTCTTCATTGGCTCTCTTTTCTTCCTGTAAAGACGAGGAAATTCCAGCCACCATGGCGATGGACATTACCATGGAGCATGTGCTAGATGGCCAAACTTTGGAGCTGAACGGAAAGTCTTTTACACTTCCTTCAGGTGAAGACTTCACTCCGAAAAAATTCAAATACTTCATTTCGAATGTTGTGCTCACCAACACTCAGACAGGGGAAATGTATGAGGAAATAGATAGCTACCACCTCATTTCTGAGGACGGAAACAAAAGCATTGATCTGGGAATGATCCCTTCTGCCAATTACAACCAATTGACTTTCTCCATAGGCGTGGACGAAGTGGCAAATGGTAAGACTGACCAGACCGGCGATTTGGATCCTAACTCCGACATGGCGTGGAACTGGAACACAGGTTACAAATTTCTGGTCCTCGAAGGTGAATTCACAAACAGCACCACCACTGAAAGACAAGGACTTATTATGCATATTGGCACCAATCCTAATTTCCAAACTATCACTCAACCGCTCACAGGAGTAAGAGCTGGAAAAGCTACCTCTTTAATCCTTACTGCTGAACTGGATGAGCTATTCAAAGATCCGAATACACTTCAATTGAGCGATTTGGAAAGTACTACGATCATGTTTGGAGAGATGGCAGCCAAGGTTGCTGAGAATTATTCTGAAGGTTTTATCACCGTGAAGTAATCCCTATCCGGGGGCTTTTCTCCCCCGGGCTTTAGTATGAAAACCTATCGGAAATTTCTTCTACTAACAGCCATAAGTCTGGCAACCGCCTGCGCTCAGGATGTAGATCCTACAGAGCCAATCAGTGCGGTCAATTACTTTGTCCCTAAGCTATCTCCTACCCTTCAGGTAGCTGGATTTCCACAGCCGGAGCGGAATATGGTGTCAATGGAGGGAGTTGACTTGGGTAAAAAGTTATTCTTTGACCCAAATCTATCTGCGAATGGCAAGGTTTCCTGCGCCAGCTGTCATAGTCCAGAACTTGCTTTTACCGACGGAGTGAGCCTAGCTGATCATGGCGTTTCGGGAGAAAAATTGCATCGGACAGCTCCGGCGATTTTCAATCTGGCCTGGCAAACTGAAGGATTATTCTGGGATGGCGGCGCACATGATTTGGAGTCCTTGAATTTTGGTCCACTGACTCATCCAGACGAAATGGGAGCCGATCTTGACGAAATAATCACATATCTGGAGCATGATCCTGCATACAAGAAGCAGTTCAACGTAGTTTTTCCTGAAGAACAAATTGAAAGCGCGCAAGTAAGTCGGGCGATCAGTCAATACGTGAGAACGCTGATTTCCCAAAACTCCAAGTATGACCGCTGGCAAAGGAAAGAAGAATCTTTGACTGAACTAGAGATCAAAGGGTATCAGCTTTACCAAAAAAATTGCTCTAGTTGCCATCAGGAGGGCCTTTTCACTGACCGAAGCTTTCACAATAATGGATTAGACAAAACCTATCCCAATCCTCCAGAACTGGAAGGTTTGTATCAAGGCCGGTTTAGAATCACCTCAAATCCTCAGGATTTGGGAGCATACAAAACTCCAACCCTTCGCAATACTGCCCTGACAGCACCATACATGCATGACGGAAGATTCGAGACTTTGGAAGAGGTGCTCGACCACTATCAAAATGGCATCCAGCTCAATGAATCGCTGGCTTCCCAATTAACAAATGGGATTGCTATAAATCAGCAAGAACGAGAAGCATTGCTGGCATTTCTGGCTACTCTGACCGACTCCCTATTTATTCAAAATCATCATCCAAAATCAAACTGATGAAATCATCCTATAAGAAAATAATACTCCTAAGTTTTATCTGCATTTCATTTCTCGGAATGCAAAAAAGCTATGCTTGTGATAGCTGCAATTTCTTCGAGTACAGCCTACTCCAAAACAAAAGTTATTTGGGAGTATTCTATAGATATAGAGGCTTCAATGACTATAAAAGTTATACTTCCATCACGCCGGCTGCCCAAGCCGTTTTGACTTATCCGCAGCAGCAATCGACTAAGTTACTACCTGGAAATTATCCCATTATCATGCATGAGCCTGAGGGAAACAATCTATATGTACAAAAATCAAAAAAAGACTTTGAAACCTATCAAACCGTCGAGGTGAGAGGGAATTTTACTGTAAAAAATAAATGGAACTTCACGGTAGTATTGCCTTATGAATTCAACAAGGTGTACTATGAAAATTACCTTGACCTTCCTAACCCTAGCCGGGACACTACCTTGTTTGTTCAAGGTTGGGGGGATTTGACTTTAGCAGGGGACTACATTTGGATGATTTACAATCAAAAATCCAGACATACCATTCGCCCAGGATTTGCCATGAATTTACCAACAGGACAGGCTTTGGTTCGGTCCGACAATGAAAATCAGGATTACTTTGACCCCATCATACAGCCTGGAAAAAATGCTTTTGCATTTATACCACGATTAAATTACCAGTGGTTTCTAAACAATCAAGGCGTAAATGCGGGAGCAAGCTATCAATTCAGTACCGAGGGAGCTCAAGACTATCAGGCAGGCAACAGCTTTAATGCTTACGCGATTTATTTCCATCAATTTCAGGCTAGTGAAAAAGTGCTTTTAGCTCCAAATGCAGGAGTATATTATGAGGCTTCGCAAAAGGACTTGTGGAATGATGTAAAGCAGGATCTTACAGGTGGAAAAGTAGCTTTCGCCCAGATCGGAATGGATTTTAATATCACTCAAACCACTTTGAATCTTGTCTATCAGCATCCCATTTCCCAAAAACTAAACGGTAATCAAATCATGCATGCGAGCAGATTGAGTGTGGGGATTATTCGGAATTTTAAATTATAATCATCCTATTACTAAATAGTTTTAAAAAAAAAGAGTCCCGCATTTGCGGGACTCTTTTAGCACTTTACTATTCACATCAATTGTTACTTATAGCGTATCAACTTTCTTCTTTCTGCCTGAGTAAGTGAATGCCGATTTGCCAACCCTGAGTTCGGTACGTCTGTTCAGCTGGTGCATTGCCTCGGTACAGGAGATTACATTACAGTCGTTGACCGGCTTGGTCTCACCAAACCAGGTCTCTTCCATTCTGTTGTCCTCGATGCCCCGCTCGATCAGGTATTTCTTGACAACATCCGCCCTCCGCTCTGACAGCGGCTTATTGTATTCATCCGAGCCACGCTGGTCTGTGTGACCTTCGATGTACAGCTGAAGATTCGGCATGCGCTTCATCATGATCGCCGTACGTTCCAGCTCCTTCTTATGTACCGATCGTAACATCGACTTGTCAAAATCAAAGTAGATCGTCGGGATAGCCGCCAGTTCTTTCTGGATATCTTCAAATAGAGATTCCGGATCACAGAAGTTCAGGTCCTTGAAGCTCTCTGGGATCTCATACTGCTTGCTTGGGTCAGGGAAGGCTTCCAATACCAACTCTGATCTTCTATTCATCTGATGATCAGCTTCATTGCACGGCTTGCCGTTGCCACAGTCATTCACCAGTTCCTGCTCGCCAAACCATTCCAGCCTGATTCTGTCTCCTGATATATTGTGCTGTGCCATGTACTCGGTCACTGCTTTCGCTCTGTTGTTAGACAGAATAATGTTATACTCATCACTCGCTCTGGAGTCTGTATGTGAAGCAACCAGTAGATCCAAGAACGGATACTTGTTCATCATCTCTCCGAGCTTATCCAAAGCTGGTTTTGCATCATCCCTTATCTTAAATTTATCCAAGTCATAATAAACGATATCAACATAAACTGGCAATTGGTAAGGGATAGCAATTAAAGTATATTCTCTTTTTACCGTATCCCCTTCAAACCCTTTGGTAGTGATGCTTTCGTCTGTTACACTAAAATAGCCCGGCTTGGAGATCACAATACCAAAATCACTCTCAGGCTCCAGCTCAGCTAGCAATTCCCCGCTGCCACCTCTGGTCGTCTGTACATTGCCATTCTGCGTCTTGTCCCTCAACGTAGCCATGTAGTTGTCATTTATCACCAAACCTTCACAGTCAATTACTCTTGCTAAAAATTGCTTATAAACATCCTGAATAGTGTAAATATCATCGAGGCCTTGTCCACCTTTCCTATTAGACGAAAGATATACTTCCTCCTTGCCTTTTTCATTTAACACTTCACGATATGCAAAATCATCAGCTATCGAATTAATAGGCATTCCCATATTTTGTACATTGCTAAATTGGGTAGCAGTGTAATCAGACTGAAATACATCCATTCCTCCAACACCTGGATGTCCAGTTGAGCTGAAGTAAAATTTATTATCTTTTCTGAATGCATGTGATTCATTTCCAGGAGTATTGATAGTAGAACCTAAATTAACAGGATCTCCAAAAGTCATGTCAGCATCATAGGTAGCATAGTACAGATCCGTACCCCCACTGCCACCCGGCATATCCGAAGTAAAATATAGTCTCTTGGCTTCCTCATCTACAAATGGGTTCATCACCGCATAGCCCGTGGAATCGTTGAACGGTACAGGGTAAAAGCCTTCCATTGTGCCATCCTCATTCAATTTGCTGTAATAAATCTCAGGCTGCACAACAATGTCCTCTCGCTTCTTAACTTTTTTAATATCTCTTGTAATAGAGTAGAAAAGAATGCCCTGACCTTTGTCATAACTTGGATCTGAGAAGTTGTATGTACCGGGTACATTAGAAACTAATTCCGTTACATTACCGGTAGTATCTTGCTTATATACTGAAAAATATTCGCGGTCTGTGAAATCACTTTTCTCATCACTGAAGTATTTATTCTTGGCATCAAATCTTAGACTCGGCATCTCACTTGGATAAATTCCTCCTCGGTCAGACACAAAATATTTGTTTCCATTTGAATCTACAGCCAAATCAAAATCCGAACCAGCAGAGTTTAAACCTTCAGCAGGCTCTAACTTAACTTTTCTCTTACTCTGAAGAGTCAATAATTTAGCAACATCCAAACTATCTGCTGATACTCCTTTTGCCTCAATGATACTTACTGCGTCATCAAAATTATCTGTTAATTGAGCAGCTCTAAGGAACTGTGCATAATCAGAATTAGTCGCCTCATCATACCCTACTGTAGTCTTCCACCACTCATAAGACTTGTCATAATCACGAATGATATCCTCTGCACCAGCTACCTTTTTAGCAGTTTCATAATTTGGTTTATTAGCATAGGACTGCTCATACACCTCCAAAGCATGGGTATAGTTCATCAACTCCATCTGCTTGTCAGCATAGCGGATTTTGCTTTTCTGCGCTTCTGTAACTCCAACTGATCCAAAGATCATGGCTGCGGTAATACTGAGTATTGTAAATGTCTTTTTCATAATCAGAACCATCTTTGGTTTTTCATTACTGCTGTTTTTGGAGTGATATAGTAACCTACAGATAGCTCATGAGAGTTATTTCTGTAGTTGCTAAGCACATTGAGGTTATGGTCATAAGCATAACCTAATCTTAAACGCTTGGTAGCGTAGATCTCAACAATCGCCGCAACTGCATTTCGACTGTTTAGATTCTCTTGCAAATTATCATTCCAGATCTTGATATTACTTCTGTAAGACCCTCCTACCCAAATCCTCTCGGCGAATAAAAACATCGCGTTGATATCATAGTTGGTAGGAGCTCCTTTGACTTCCTTAATTAAGAAGCTTGGCTTGAATTTGACAGTTTTGCCTAAATCAAACAGTGCTCCTGCGGTTAAGTAATAGTGGAAATCGTGATAGGCCAAGGCAACATCTTCTTTTTCCAGTGACTTCTTACCAATCATGTTGTATACACTAAAACCTGCATAGAACTTTTTGGTGTTGAAAAACAAGCCTGTGTTCAGGTTTGGTGTTGTTAGATTGATTCTTCCATCAGGAATTTCGCTATCAGGATAGTCATTCGGATCTAGCATGCTTCCATCAATGGAATATTGTGAAAACCCTGCACTGACTCCTAGTCCTAATTGACTATTTGCTCCAGTTTGAATACGATAAGCATAAGTCAACAAGCCTCCTGTGGTTTTTGTCGGCCCTAAGTTATCACTCAGAAACGATACCCCGAATCCCATTGTACCTTCGTTAGCAGACAAATCTGCTGTAACTGTGAAGGTCTCGGGAGCACCAGGGAAATTAACCCACTGGCTGCGGTAAGTAGACTGAATGTAGCCCTCCTGTTTGTAGCCTGCATACCCTGGATTAATATGTAACCCGTTAAAGATATACTGGCTGAACTGCGGAAGCTGCTGCCCAAAAGTCCCCCCGGTGGCCAGTAAGGCCACCAGAAAGGTCATTCCAATGATTTTAAAAGTAGTTTTCATATGCTATCTATTTTCTTCCTGTCCGTAGACCAATGATTAGTCTTTAATTACTTGTATCCAACCTTTGTACTCATGTTCTTGACCACTTCTATCTACACCTTTTAGTACGTAGAAGTAAGTACCAGCTGTCTGACCTGGAGCATTCCAATCATTCTTATAATTCTTCTGCTCTAGAACATGGTCACCATATCTGTTAAAGATAGTTATCTCGGTGCTTACAAATATATTAATTCCTTCTATTTCAAACGTATCGTTATCTCCGTCATTATTAGGAGTGATCACATTTGGTATGTGGAATGGTTTAATTGTATTCACATCGTCATCCTGATTATTAGATTCATCTATGTCATCTTCATCAGAATCTACAACTACCGTATTTGTAATTATACCTGGCGTTACTGCTTTTACCTTAACTCTTATAGTGATGGTAGCTCCAGCTTCCAGTGCAGGGATTGTCCAAGTAATGGCGCTTCCAGACACATTATCATTAACCGTAGCATTCGTGCTATTTCCAGTGACTGCATTACTAATATAAGTAACTCCTGATGGAAGGTTATCTGTCACAACCACATTCGTCGCAGGCGTATCTCCATTGGTGATGACGATCTCATACTCAAATTCGTCACCCTCAAATATTTCAGCCTCAAAGGATGTTTTGGTTACTCCAAGATCCACTTCATCATTCATCAATCTGAATACAACTAAGGCATCATCCTGATTATCTGGGAATGCTGTCTCACGAAGTGTATACTTCAAGGTATATTCTCTTGCTTCGTTTACTCCTGGGATCAAGCTCAACTCTCCATTTTCATCGATCAATAGACCTACGATTCCGTCAAGTTCTGTGAATTCAAAGTCCACATCAGTAGGATCAGGACGCTGACCTTCAAGCAGATCGTTATCTAGAATATTTCCTAGCAATCCGCCATAGCTTAAGAAGTAGGTTCCAAAGTCGTCATCATTTGCAATAATTCTCACTTCAGCTTCTAGACATCTGATTCCGAAGTCCATGTCAAGGAATACAACTTCAGATGCGGTAGCAGTTCTTGTATGAGAGTTATCAGTTGTTACACCACATCTAGTTTCAAATCTGATACCTTCATTGATACCCTTTGTTCTAGCACCTGGATCTGGTAAGATCTTAATCAAACCTGTATCTCTAATGAATACGGCCTGTTGACTCAAGAACTCATCCACTTCAATGGTAGCTGTATAGTCTCCAAGTCCAGCTTCTGGTCTAGATCTCCAGTATCCAAGGATACCTACAATTACTTCATCTGTATAGCCATTTGGCCCAGTGACAAAGATATTTGCACTTTGATCATTACCGAATCCGGCTTTGTTCAACTCGCCCTCATTCTCAGGCCCGTCATATCTGCCATCCCCATTCAAGTCAAACCATTCCCATTCTCTGATACTTATAGGGGTACTGTTGATTGGGTTCTTAGTTACCTGATCATCATTATCTGCATCAAACCATTCGTTCTGGATTCCGTCACCGTTCAGGTCAAACCATACAAAGTCTCCAAGAACAATCCCGTCATAGGTTTCATAGCCGAAGTCATGTGATTGATACTTACAAGTCTCGATTAAGGTGAAGAACAAGGAGCTTTCTACTGGATACAATCCTCTAGCACCGTTCAAGTTTGCATCCTGAACCTGTACCAGGTATTGACCCGGTGCAATGTCCTTAAACGTATACCTTCCATCAGCTCCCGTCACCAGGATTAAAATATCCCCAGGGGTGGATTCCTGTGGAACCAACGTTACTGGAACACCCGCTAATGGCTCTCCTGTTTCATCGTTGTAAAGGATACCTGTGATAAGCGTACCATCTGTACATCCAATCTCCACTACGTGATCATCTTCTTCCGTAACCGGATTTTCAGGATCCACAGGATTTGTAGCAGTAACTATCGCCACATTGATTAAGCTTTCCTGCTTCGCAATATCAGAGGCTGTCACAATGTAGGTAGTGGTAAACTCAATTTCCTCCTCTGGTAGCAACATCGTGATCGTTTCAGAAAAATCTGTCATTGGGTCATTTACTTCCACATCTACCAATGGTGCTGTACCCGTATTGGTTACCGTGATCGTGTAAGTTATTACCTCTCCAATTTCATAGACTACTGTTTTATCAGCTGTCTTGTCTATTTGAATTCCCGCAATCAGATCTACATTAACAATCGCTTCATCTTCTGCTTCAACTGGTGTACCTGAGTTTTCATGAACCGCTTTCACCGTAGCTACATTCAGAATAGGTTTTCCACTTAGTATGTCTTCCAATGTCACAGTATAAGTAGTCTGGAAGCTTCTTTCTTCTCCTGGAGCCAGCGTGAGTGAACCTAGTTCCAATCCTGTTTTAGGATCTTTCAGTTCACCACTGGTAAGTGTTACATTACCCGTGTTTTTCACCAACAGGGAATAGTTCAATACCACTCCTTCTTTACTTACCGAACTTACATCAACTGACTTGTCCAATGTAATGGAAGGCATAGGCGCTATTGGTGTGTTCTCTTCTGTCTCGTCTGTAGGATCTTCATCATCAGGACTATCTCCTCTTGTAAGAGCAGTATTCAAAACAAATCCTGCATCCACGTCTGCCTGCGTCACTACATAATCCGTATTCACAGCTGTGGATGCTCCAGGTACCAATGTTCCGACATTTTGATCAAGCCCTGTCAATGGATCCATAACCATCACATTTGTCAAGGTCACATTACCAGTGTTCGTAACTGTCAAAGTATATGTGATTACATCACCTGCTGCATCTACTTCTGCGCCATTGTCTGTCTTCACGATCTGGATCATTGGGTTCTGAGGAATCTCAGTGATTGTACAATCACCCTCACACTCAGGA
>TARA_R110002020_G_scaffold36894_50_pt1 | contig 10831 bp, 6 predicted proteins | sample TARA_R110002020 | Tara Oceans TARA_R110002020 (sample SAMEA4396489) | marine metagenome | biome: Westerlies Biome; feature: [MES] marine water layer (ENVO:01000295) within the mesopelagic zone...; material: water (ENVO:00002006), including particulate matter (ENVO:01000060) such...
ATATGGTCGAAATGGGGGATGGACATACAATAGCTAGCGTCGGATCCCTTGACCGTCGGCTCCGACTCGCACTACTCTCAGGCCCATCGACAGCCCGATCCGAACGGTCAGTGCGGGCACCCCTCTTAGTAGCAGATTTTGGCAGCGACGGCGCGTTATGTGCCGGCGTCGGGGGATGGTGTGTGCGATTTTCAGAGGGTGCATCGACGCTCCGCGACACGGGCAATCGACACTTCATATAGTGTTAATCAGCCTGGGTGCGTACTACATAGAGAACGGCGATTCCATTCGGCGAAGGTTCGGCAGATCCTTCGCCTTGTGCGGCGCCGGGTGTAAAATTCGGCGCCCCGGCCGCGCCAGACAGCTTCAAGAGGACACTGAGCGATGCGGATCGAACGACGCTATACGAAGGCGGGCCAGTCGGCCTATGAGGGCATCGCGTTCCGTCAGTCGACGAGCGAGATCCGCAACCCGGACGGCTCGGTGGTGTTCCGTCTGGAAGACATCGCCGTGCCGGCGGCGTGGAGCCAGGTCGCGACCGACGTGCTGGCCCAGAAATACTTCCGCAAGGCCGGCGTCCCGACCGCGCTGAAGCGGGTCGAGGAAGAGACGGTCCCGAGCTGGCTGTGGCGCTCCACCGCCGACACCGAGGCGCTGGCGGATCTCCCCAAGGAGAAGCGCGCCGGCCCGGAGATGGACGCCCGCCAGGTGTTCGACCGTCTCGCCGGCACCTGGACCTACTGGGGCTGGAAGGGCGGCTATTTCGACGGCGAGGAGGACGCCCGCGCCTTCTTCGACGAACTCGCCTACATGCTGTGCACCCAGAAGGTGGCGCCGAACTCGCCCCAGTGGTTCAACACCGGCCTGCACTGGGCCTACGGCATCGACGGCCCGAGCCAGGGCCATTTCTACGTCGACCACGTCACCGGCAAGCTGACCCGTTCCAAGACGGCCTACGAGCACCCGCAGCCGCACGCCTGCTTCATCCAGTCGGTCACCGACGACCTGGTCAACGACTCAGGCATCATGGATCTGTGGGTGCGCGAGGCGCGCCTGTTCAAGTACGGCTCCGGCACTGGCTCCAACTTCTCCATGCTGCGCGGTGAAGGCGAGCCGCTGTCCGGCGGCGGCCGCTCGTCCGGCCTGATGAGCTTCCTGCGCATCGGCGACCGCGCCGCCGGCGCCATCAAGTCCGGCGGCACCACCCGCCGCGCCGCCAAGATGGTGGTGGTCGACGTCGACCACCCGGACATCGAGGCCTACGTGGACTGGAAGGTCCGCGAGGAGCAGAAGGTCGCCGCGCTGGTCACCGGCTCCAAGACGGTCAAGAAGCACCTCGCCGCCATCATGAAGGCGTGCGTGAACTGCGAGGGCACCGGCGACGACTGCTTCCTGCCGGAGAAGAACCCGGCCCTGAAGCGCGAGATCCGCGCCGCCAAGAAGGCGATGGTGCCGGACAACTACATCCAGCGCGTCATGCAGTTCGCCCGCCAGGGCTACTCGGAGATCGAGTTCCCGATCTTCGACACCGACTGGGACTCCGAGGCCTACCTCACCGTTTCCGGCCAGAACTCCAACAACTCCGTCCGCGTCACCGACGCGTTCCTGAACGCGGTCGAGGCCGGCGGCGACTGGAACCTGATGCGCCGCACCGACGGCAAGCTCGCCAAGACCATCAAGGCGGACGAGCTGTGGGAGAAGATTGGCCACGCCGCGTGGGCCTCGGCCGATCCGGGCATCCAGTTCCACACCACCATCAACGACTGGCACACCTGCCCGGCCGGCGGCGACATCCGCGCCTCCAACCCGTGCTCGGAGTACATGTTCCTCGACGACACGGCCTGCAATCTCGCCTCGGCGAACCTGCTGCAGTTCCGGGCCGAGGACGGCGTCTTCGACGTGGAAGCCTTCGAGCACGCCGTGCGGCTGTGGACCCTGGTCCTGGAAATCTCGGTGATGATGGCGCAGTTCCCCTCGCCCCAGATCGCCAAGCTCTCCTACGACTACCGCACGCTGGGCCTCGGCTACGCCAACATCGGCGGCCTCTTGATGACCTCGGGCATCCCCTACGATTCCGACGAGGGCCGCGCCATCTGCGGCGCCATCACCGCGGTGATGACCGGCGTGTCCTATGCCACCTCCGCCGAGATCGCCCGCGACCTCGGGCCGTTCCCGGAATACGCCAACAACCGCGACTCCATGCTGCGGGTCATCCGCAACCACCGCCGCGCCGCCCATGGCGAGACCAGCGGCTACGAGGCGCTCAGCACCAACCCGGTGCCGCTCGACCACGCCTCCTGCCCGGACAAGACGCTGGTGGCGCACGCCCGCGCCGCCTGGGACCGGGCGCTGGAGCTCGGCGAGGTCCACGGCTACCGCAACGCCCAGTCGACCGTGATCGCGCCCACCGGCACCATCGGCCTGGTGATGGACTGCGACACCACCGGCATCGAGCCCGACTTCGCGCTGGTGAAGTTCAAGAAGCTGGCCGGCGGCGGCTACTTCAAGATCATCAACCAGGCGGTGCCCCAGGCGCTGCGCGGCCTCGGCTACACCGAGGCCGAGATCACCGACGTCATCACCTACGCCGTCGGCAACGGCACCCTGGCGGGCTCCAACGCGCTCAGCCACGCGGCGCTCATCGAGAAGGGCTTCACCGACGAGAAGATCGCGGCGATCGAGGCGGGCCTGAAGGCGGCCTTCGACATCCGCTTCGCCTTCACCAAGTGGTCGCTCGGCGAGGCCTTCCTCACCGAGACCCTCGGCATCGCCGCCGACAAGCTCGACGACCCGTCCTTCGACGTGCTCGCCGAGCTCGGCTTCTCCAAGGCCGAGATCGAGGCGGCCAACATCTACGTCTGCGGCGCGATGACCGTCGAGGGCGCCCCGCACATCAAGGACGAGCACCTGCCGGTCTTCGACTGCGCCAATCCGTGCGGGCGCATCGGCAAGCGCTACCTGTCGGTCGCGAGCCACATCCACATGATGGCCGCCGCCCAGCCGTTCATCTCCGGCGCGATCTCCAAGACGATCAACATGCCGAACGACGCCACGGTGGACGACTGCAAGCAGGCCTACATGACCTCCTGGCGCCTGGCCCTGAAGGCCAACGCGCTCTACCGCGACGGCTCCAAGCTCTCGCAGCCCCTCAACTCGCAGCTTCTCTCCGACGACGAGGACGAGGCGGAGGAGCAGGCGGAGGCCATGGCCGCCACCCAGCCGGCCCAGGCCCGCGCGGCGGTCGCCGCCGAGCGGATCGTGGAGCGGATCGTCGAGCGGGCCGTCCGCGACCGGGATCCGATGCCGAACCGCCGCAAGGGCTACACCCAGAAGGCGATCGTCGGCGGCCACAAGGTCTATTTGCGGACCGGCGAGTACGACGACGGGCGCATCGGCGAAATCTTCATCGACATGCACAAGGAGGGCGCGGCCTTCCGGGCGATGATGAACAACTTCGCCATCGCCATCTCGCTCGGCCTCCAGTACGGCGTGCCGCTGGAGGAATATGTCGACGCCTTCACCTTCACCCGGTTCGAGCCGGCCGGCATGGTCCAGGGCAACGAGGCGATCAAGAACGCCACGTCGATCCTCGACTACGTGTTCCGCGAGCTGGCGGTCTCCTATCTCGACCGCCACGACCTGGCCCACGTGCAGCCGGAGGACATGGGCTCGACGACCATCGGCCGCGGCGTGGAGGGCGACAAGCCCAACAACATCGCCCCGGTCTCCCATGGCCTGGTGCGCGGCCAGACCCAGCGCTTCCAGGTGGTGAAGGGCGAGCCGCGCGGTTCGGCCGGCAGCGGCGCCACCGCCCACGTGGCGGCGACGGTGACCGCCATCCGCACCGACGTGCAGACGGCCTTCCACCGGGAGATCGACGTCGAGGTCCAGGACGAGGAGGAGGTCCGCCAGGACGTCCACGGCCTGCACGACGGCGACCCGGCCACCAAGGACAAGAACGCCCGCAAGCAGAAGGCCAGCAAGGTGGCGCTCGCCCGCCTGCAGGGCTACGAGGGCGAAGCCTGCGGCGAATGCGGCAACTTCACCATGGTCCGCAACGGCACCTGCCTGAAATGCGACACCTGCGGCTCGACGAGCGGGTGCAGCTGAGCGAGGCTGGAGCTGCAGATCTTGGCTCATTCGCCAGCTCTGCTTCTCTGAGATCAACGAATCCAGCGCGCGTTTCTCGCGCGCTGGATTACATAAAGAACGAAACAGGAATCAACTTAACAAAGTAATTTTCCAACTGACCACTTTGAATTCGATGGAGACATTCATGTCCGCCTCAGAAAAATTGCTAAACATAACGACCTCGGATGGCTGGACTGTCATCGAGAAGATCGCAACTTCAGCAAATTCCACAGGCGGGACGTTCTCACAAAGCTACCTAGTAAGAAATGGAGACCGCATTGGATTTATGAAGGCTTTCGACTTCTCAAGCGCCTTCGAAGCCGGAGTAACAGGTAAAGAGACACTCGACCGGCTAAGATCCATGATTTCTTCATACGAACACGAACGCGATGTACTCGAATACTGCGGCGTAAAGCGAATGTCGAACGTCGTTACGTCCCTGGGACACGGCGATATCCAGGTCCCAGACCTGCACCCTACAGAGGGCCGTGTCTATTACTTAATTTTCGAGAAAGCGGAGGGAGACGTAAGAGTGCAAATGGATGCCCAAAATGCAAACGATGCATTATGGTGCATGAAAGCCTTGAAAGATATCTCATTAGGCCTTTGGCAAGTTCATCGCGAAATGATCGCCCATCAGGACGCAAAACCTTCGAATGTTCTCCTTTATGGAAAAGATGCGTTTAAAATTTCAGACTTCGGCCGATCCTCTCGAAAAGGCGCAGAAGCGCCACACGACGGACTGCGCGTAGCAGGAGATGTACAATATTCACCCCCCGAACTTCTATATGGGTATACAGATCCCGACTTCTCTGCAAGGCGAATCGGATGCGACCTTTATATGCTAGGCAATCTAGCCGCGTTCCTATTTACTGGAGCAAACATTACTTCAATGCTGCTTTCCCGCTTGGACCCCCAATTTCATCACACTAGATGGGCCGGCACATATCACGAGGCGTTGCCTTACCTGCAAAGCGCTTTTAGCCAAGTCATTGTTGAAGTCTCTGACAGAATTGACATCCGGGTCAGAGATACCGTGATGAAGATAATTTCGGAACTTTGCAATCCGGATCTGTCCAAACGAGGCCACCCAAGGGGAATTGGAAACTTCAACCAATACTCCCTTGAACGCTACGTCTCCCAATTAGACCGGGCGGCTAAGATTCTGGAACTTAAGATCCGAACGAGTTCAGCCGCATGAATCTCTCTGCGTGGCAGCACGGCCGCAGGCTCGTGCCCCGATGGCGCAGCTTTGCCTCTACGGTAGCGTCCGGCGAACTTGCCCGACCTGAAGCGAAGACGTCGGCACCGAAGCACACAATCACCCCCGCATTGATTGATTTGGAGAAGATCCATCTCCCGGAAAAGCTATTCGCGGCGGCGGAAATTGTCGAATCTGCAATAGTCAGCGGCTCCGAACATTTAGCTGTCGATGCAGCTCGCTTTATTCTGAGTAACGAAACACATCCCACGCCCCTTCTACAGAAACAGGCCGCTAAGATCCTTCTACGTGCTGGAATGGGAAATGAAGTACCAGCTATCTTCTTGGATACATCCTTAGAGAACGCCCCAAAATATAGGCGGCGCTGCCTCCTGAATCCTCGTGATGCATTATCTTGGGTGGAACTTGCCCTGCACCAAACTGTGAATGGGCACGGGAAAGCTGCAGAGCACTCGATGAGGATTGCTCTTAACCTGTCCCCGAACGACAGGCACGTACTTCGCTCAGCTTCAAGACTTTTACTTCATAGAGAAAAACGAGAAGAAGCCCACTCGTTAATTGCCCGAAATGAAGCAACCCCTTACGATCCCTGGCTTTTGGCTGCCGAAACCGCATTAGCGAGCGTCGTAGATTTACGATCTCGCCACTTTAAATCCAGCATGAGAATGCTGGGGTCCGGTGCCAACCCTCGGCAGCTGACTGAATTAGCGGGCGCAGTTGGAACAACGGAACTGATAGACGGAAGTAGAAAGAAGGCAAAGCGCCTCTTTGTTCAAAGTATGTTCGACCCAACAGCTAATTCTTTGGCGCAAGGCGAGTGGGCAGCGCCACGCTTGGGAGTTGAGTTGGTTTCACTTGATGCACTTCGGAATGTGGCCGATTCTTATGAGGCCCAAGCCTTTCATCTGTATAGAGAATCTCGCCTGGAAGACGTTCCTGCACTATGTGAGCAATGGGCGAGTATCGATCCATACTCAATTCGCCCTTTTGAGTTTGGCGTCGGAGCCGCTGGGCAGTCTGGTGATTTCCAGACCGCTGTCGATCTAGCCAAACGAGGGTTAGCGCGGCGTCCGGATTCGTTTCTTTTGCTAAGCGGACGTGCGTTTGCCTCCGCTTCTATGGATCAAATCGAAGAAGCCAAATCTGCGCTCAACAGGTCGGCGTCGCTAACACGCGATGGAAACGACAAGTGCTTACTTGATGCGAACAGAGGGTTAATCGCATTTAGAGAAGGGCGCATCGATGAAGGAAGGTATTATTACGAAAAAGCAATAAGCGGGTTCCACCAGAGAAAGCAACATTCCCTATCCAGCACCGCGAGACTGTATTACGCGCGCGAAGCCCTCCGCTTATCGCTTGATGACGCGAAGATAATAGCAGAGGCTGCAGTTGAAGATGCCCGAAGGAATTTGGGAATTGAAAATAGCCGGATATTAAATGAGATCGAGACTTTGCTTGACTTGCCGTTGACAGACACCTCGGCTCCAGGGGCGCGTGTGGAGAAGAGTGCGCCTGTAAAATGGGTTATACCTAAGTTGAACTTTGACTAGATGGCAGGTGTGGCGCAACTGGTGTCCGTCACGTTAGCCGCCACGAGCGCTCGAAAAGATCGTCGACCCGCCAATTCATTATCGGCGCGCCTAAAGCAACTGGACGCCGGTCCCCACCGTGAGCACCGGCTTTGGGAGCCGGGGCTCCCGCGTGCCTCCACTCGTCAGCCCACCCCCAACACCCCGTCCAGCCAGTCGAGCGTCCGGCGGTTCAGAAGCGAGCGGTTCATCATCTCGCAGTGGTCGCCCGCCCCCTCGGCGCGGGTGAACCGGATCAGCGTCTTCGGGCAGGACAGCCCGTCCATCACCCTCTGCGCCGACGCCGAGCGCGTGTCGTCGCCCGCGGCCGCCAGCAGCGTCGGGCAGCGGATCTCGCCGGCGCGGCCGTCGAGGGTGAACAGCGCGGCCGACGCGAGATAGCCGCGCAGGTCCCGGACCCCGTGCACCCAGTAGCCGCGCTGCACGAAGCTCCAGCGCAGCTGGCGGTTGCCCTCGATCGCATCGTTCAGCCTGGAGAGGGTCGCATCGTCGAGCTCGGCGAGATTGGTGGACGCGTCGAGCGCGATGCCGAGCTTCGCCGCAAGGGGGGTGAAGCCGGCCAGCATGCTCCACAGCGCCGGGTCGAGGATCAGCGCCGCCAGCCGGTGCTCGCCCGTCGCGGCCCGCGCGGCCAGATGCCCGCCGAGGCTCCAGCCGGAGAGCGCGATGCGCCGCGGATCGATCCCGGGCAGCTCCAGCGCCGCGTCGACCACGGCGGTGATCACGGTTTCCCAGTCCGGCCTGAGCGGCACGCCCTGCTCGTAGAGCGGCCCGCCCTGCCCTGGGCCATCGAAGACCAGCACGTGATAGCCGCGCCGCGCAGCCGCCACGGCCGAGGCGAAATACAGGTCGGTGACGGTGCCGTCGTAGCCGTTGGTCAGGATCAGCAGCGGCCGTGTCTCGTCGGCCCGCCCCTCGGCCCGCAGCAGATAGGCGGGCATGGTGAGATCGCCGAGCGGAATGCCCATCGGCGTCACCGCCGGTTCGCCCAGCGCCAGCCCCCGGTCGAAGGCCGCGATCTGCCGGCGGAAGGCCGCGAGCAGCCGCGGGTTCACCGGGGCGCCGAAGAGCGGGTGATAGGCGGCGCCGTAGAAGCAGGCCGCCCGAAGCCAGCCCTCGCGCGCGCTGGCGCGCCGTCCGGCGGCCTCGTTCTCCGCCGCCTCGGCGGCGAGGCGGTCGCCCGCGGCGCACCAGGCGTCGCAGAAGGCCGCGTCGTCGCCATCGCCAACGGCCGCCGCGACCGCGCTGACCTCGCCATAGTCTGCGCCGCCATACGGGATGTAGCCCAGCGGCCAGGTGCCGAACTCGTCGTGCAAGTCGTTTCTGAACAGCAGTCCCATCGTCCCCTCCCGTCAGCGCTCGGAGTGCGCGTTGAAACGGCAAATGGAACGGCTGGGCCCCCTCACCCCAGCCGGTCGATGACGGCCATGGCGGCGGCCGGGTTGGCCGCCTTGTGGCCGGAGATGAAGTAGAGAAACACGTCGCGCGGGGTCTTTCTAGCTGCGCCGGCGATCGGCTCGAAGCCGTCCGGGGTGCCGCCGTCGGCCCAGGCCCGCGCCCGCGCCGCCCAGGCGTCGTCGCGCGCACCACCGAGGGTCTGCCGGCCGGCCTGCGCGTGGTCTCGCAGCCGGCGCTTCCCGTCCTGGGCGCGGTGGCGCTTTGCCCGCACGAGGGCTGCGACGGGCTGACGGCACCGGCCGAGGCGCTGCGCGCCCTCCTCGTCGAAACGGTGGGCGACTGAGTGGGCGCGCCGGTCTCGCACGGCCGGTGCTCCCCTCACCCGCGCGCGTCAGCTCCTGGCACCGGGCAAGGGAAACAGCGGCTGGCCAGCGCGGACGGGTCGTCCGGCGACGGCACCGGGCTCCGCCGGCCAGGCCATTTCCTTGCCGTGCCCAAGCTTGCCGGCCAGCTTGCTGGCCGTTTCCGGCAACAGCGGCACCAGGGCACACGCCACGGCCTGAAGCGCCTCGGCGAGTGCGTTGAGGCAGTCGTCGAGCGCAAGCGCCGCCTCGCGGCGAATGTCCGCCTCCTCCGCCTGCTCCGCCGTCCTGGCCAGCGCCCACGGCTCGATTTCGGATACCGTCCGGTTGGCCTCCGCGACCACGTGCCAGATCGCGTCGAAGGCGAGGTGGAAGGCGAATGCCTCGATGTGCGCCGCCACCCTTGCCGGAAGCGCGGCGGTTTCCCGCCTCAACGCCAACTCCGCCGCTGCCGCGCGCGGTGGGCGTGGCGGCACGACCCCGTCCCGGTAGCGCTCGATCATCGTCAGGGTCCGGTGGGCCAGATTGCCGAGCTGGCCCGCGAGCTCCGACCGGTACGCCTGCTCGAACCGCTCCTCGGAGAAATCACCGTCCGATCCGGATCGGATGTGGCGAAGCAGAGCGTAGCGCAGGGCATCGAGCCCGTAGCGCTCGGCAAGCGGTTCGGGGTCGATGGCGTTGCCGGCGGACTTGCCGATCTTGCGACCGTCCACCGTCAGGTAGCCATGGACGAGAAGCCGGGTCGGCAGCGGCAGGCCGGCCGACAGCAGGATCGCCGGCCAGTAGAGCGCGTGGAACCGGGTGATGCCCTTGCCGATCACATGCTCGCGCCGCTCCGCGGTCCGCCAGCACGTTTCGAACGCCGTGCCCGCGCTGCCGTAGCCGAGCGCCGTCACATAATTCGCCAGCGCGTCGAACCAGACATAGATCACCTGCTGCGGATCGCCGGGCACGGGGATGCCCCAGCCCTCCGCCCTGCTGGCGTTCCGGGAGACGCTGATGTCCTCAAGTCCACGCTCGAGCCAGGCCAGCACCTCATTCAGGCGTGGCTCGGGGACGATCTCGATCTCCCCTCGGTCGTAGATCGCCGTCAGTTGCGCGGCATAGCGGGAAAGACGGAAGAACCAGTTCTCCTCGGCGATCTCCTCCGGAGCCGATCCGTGCTCCGGGCAGAGCCCGTCGACGAGATCGTCGGGCCGGTAGAACTGCTCGCAACCCGTGCAGTAGAGCCCACGATAGGCCCGCTTGTAGAGATCGCCGCGCGCCAGACACGCCGCCCACAGCGTCTCGACACCGGCGCGGTGCCGCGGATCGACACTGGTGCGGATGAAATCGTTCGTGGAGAGCCCCAGCCCCTGCTTCAGGTCCTGGAAGCGCTCAGCGTTCCGGGCAACGAGGTTCGCGACCGGCAGACCCGCAGCCCGCGCGGCCTCGACATTCTTGAGGCTGTTCTCGTCGGTTCCCGCCTGCAGCCGCACGCGATGGCCGGCCTGGCGGTAGAATCGCGCCAGGCTGTCGGCCTGAACGAGCTCCAGCGCGAAGCCGATATGGGGGGCTCCGTTCACGTACGGGATGGCGGTGGTCACATAGCGCCAGCGCGGCGCGGGAGAATTTGGGCAGGTCATCACGGGTTCCTCGACAGGGGCGAGGCGGCCCGGACATGAAAAAGCCGCCTCGGGGGAAGCGGCTCAGGCAGGTCGGCGATGAAGGGGTCGCGTTACATGCCGAAGGGATCCGCTTCTCTGGAGAAAAGCGGCATCATCATTGCGAAGAAGGCGGTCGGCAGCGCGTTGGTCATGACGATCTCCTAGCGCGACCGGACGAATTCCGCAACGCCGGCGTGCGAGAGCGCCCCCTCACCCCAGCCGGTCGATGACGGCCATGGCGGCGGCCGGGTTGACCGCCTTGTGGCCGGAGATGAAGTAGAGAAAGACGTCGCGCGGGGTCTTGTCGGCAGCGCCGGCGATCGGCTCCAAGCCGTCCGGGGTGCCGCCTGCGGCCCAGGTCTTCGCCCGCGCCGCCCATGCGTCGAGATCCTTCGGGGCGTAGCCCGCCGCCGCGCCCTCCTGGGTGCCCATCGCCCGCACATAGACGAAGGAGGCCGTCGGGTCGGCGATCAGCGGGAACTC
>TARA_R110002020_G_scaffold26540_9_pt1 | contig 10830 bp, 4 predicted proteins | sample TARA_R110002020 | Tara Oceans TARA_R110002020 (sample SAMEA4396489) | marine metagenome | biome: Westerlies Biome; feature: [MES] marine water layer (ENVO:01000295) within the mesopelagic zone...; material: water (ENVO:00002006), including particulate matter (ENVO:01000060) such...
ACCGAGGCTTTATCGGATTCTAGCAAAATGATGTTGTCATCTTTTGCGATGACGTCACCAACCTCTACCATAATTTCGCTGACTTCAGCGCTATCGACACCCAAATCGGGGGCTTTAATGTCCATGGTTTATCTCCTTGTCTTATGATTATTATTCTTTGACATCGCCATCATTGAGTAAAGTCGCATCCGCTTGATCTTCAGCACGGCCTTCGTTGCTGATCTCTTCATCTTCCTCACCGACAAACTCCGGCACAGGATTGGGATTGACATTGTCGGGTGCTGGCGCATCTGGAAAATGATCATAATGAGGCTGGATTTGCCATGCAGGTGGCTGATCCGCTTCAATACCGAAGCTTGAAATCGCATCTTTAACCAAGCGCATTTCTACCTCGCCCTCATCTGCTAAGCGTTTGAGGGTTGCGACGACAATATGAGCCGCATCGACGTGGAAGAAGCTGCGTAGTTTTTCGCGAGTGTCTGAGCGGCCATAACCATCGGTCCCAAGGGTGGTATAAGGGCGATTATCAGGCAACCATCCGCGTATCTGTTCTGAGTAGTTACGCATGTAATCCGTCGCTGCTACGACAATCCCTTCGTGCGGTGCCAATTGCTCGGTGACCCAAGGCACTTTTTCTTCTTCCATTGGGTGCAAGCGGTTGTAATCATCGCAAGCCATTCCATCACGTGTCAGCTCGTTGAAGCTGGTCACGCTCCAAACGTTGGAGGTAATATTAAACTCGTCTTTTAAAATCTTCGACGCTTTTTGTACTTCACGTAAGATCACACCAGACCCTAACAGCTGTACTTGACTTGAGCCATTGTCCTCAAGCAGATACATACCGCGCTTGATACCTTCCTCGCAGCCTTCTGGCATCGCAGGCTGCTCGTAGTTTTCGTTCATCAGTGTCAAGTAATAATAAACGCGCTCGCCTTCTCCGTACATACGGCGTAAGCCATCATGCATGACAACAGCCAGCTCATAACCGAAGCATGGATCATAACTGACGCAGTTGGGTACCACATTAAATAAAATCTGTGAGTGTCCATCTTGATGCTGCAAGCCTTCGCCATTTAGGGTGGTACGACCCGCTGTCGCGCCCAATAAAAAGCCCTGCGCTTGACAGTCGCCCGCCGCCCACGCCAAGTCACCAACGCGCTGGAAACCAAACATAGAATAGTAGATGTATAGAGGTATCATCGGTAAAGCGTTGACTGAGTAACTGGTCGCAAGCGCAATCCACGTACTCATCGCACCCGCTTCATTAATACCCTCTTCTAGCATATGACCATCGATGGCCTCTTTATAACCCATCAACGCCTCACTGTCCTCGGGCGTGTACTTTTGGCCTGACGCTGAATAAATACCCAACTGGCGGAACATGCCTTCTAGACCAAAGGTACGTGCTTCATCAGGAACGATAGGCACGACACGGTCTTGGATGTCTTTGTTTTTTAGCATCGCTGATAGCAGACGGACAAACATCATCGTCGTCGACTGCTCTTTGCCATTACTGCCTTTTAACACACGATCGAATATGGATAAATCAGGTATGTTTAATGGAATATGTCCACTACGGCGATTTGGTAAATGCCCACCCAACGCTTCACGGCGACCTTTTAGATACTTCATCTCAAGCGAGTCTTCTTTAGGGCGATAAAACGGTAGTGTCTCAAGCTCTTCATCGGTAAACGGCAAATCAAAGCGATCACGGAAATACTTCAAAGAGTCATGATCTAACTTTTTAATTTGGTGCGATTTATTGACAGCCTGTGCTTGCGTAGAGAGACCATAGCCTTTGACGGTTTTAACCAAAACAACCGTTGGTTGCCCTTTAGTCTTCATGGCTTCACTAAAAGCGGCATACACCTTTTGGGGATCATGACCGCCGCGGTTTAGACGGGCAATGTCTTGATCAGATAGCGCATCAGCCATCTCTTCTAGCTCTGGATACTTACCAAAGAATTCTTTACGAGTAAACTCAGGCGTACGCGCTTCATATAACTGGTACTCACCATCAACCACTTCTTCCATACGATGTTTAAGCACGCCTGTATGATCATTGGCAAGCAAACTGTCCCAGTTACCACCCCAAACCACTTTGATCACCCGCCAACCTGCGCCGCGGAATACAGACTCTAACTCTTGAATAATTTTGCCATTACCACGAACAGGACCGTCAAGACGCTGTAAGTTACAGTTAATCACCCAAATCAGGTTATCCAGCTTCTCACGACCAGCAAGTGATATCGCCCCTAAGCTTTCTGGCTCATCGGTCTCACCATCTCCTAAGAAGGTCCAGATTTTACGATCTTCTTTTTCAAGCAAACCACGGTTTTCCATATAGCGATGTACGTGCGCATGATAGATCGACATGATAGGGCCGAGTCCCATAGAGACCGTCGGGAACTGCCAGTAATCAGGCATGAGATATGGATGGGGATAGCTTGATAAGCCTTTACCACCGACTTCACGGCGAAAGTTATCTAGCTGATCTTCACTCAAACGCCCTTCTAAATAAGAACGTGCGTAGATACCTGGAGCTGAGTGACCTTGATAATAAATCATGTCACCACCGAAATGATCACTCGCGGCTCGGAAAAAATGGTTAAAACCTGTCTCATAGAGCGTGGCACTAGAGGCAAATGTCGCTAAGTGCCCCCCTAAATCGTCGTCGTTTTTGTTCGCACGCATGACCATCGCCAACGCGTTGTAGCGAATCAACGCCCGAATTTTGCGCTCAATCGTCAAGTCACCAGGATACATTGGCTCGTCTTCAACTGCGATCGTATTGATATAAGCGGTATCGAGGCGATTAAACGGCAGACCTTCTTGGACCGCCATATTGTATAAGGCTTTTAGTAGAAACTGAGCACGATCCTTATCTGCATGTTTGATAACAGACTCAAAGGCTTCCAGCCACTCTTGGGTTTCGGTGCTATCAGCATCCTTATAATAATTCATCTTCGTTGTCCTTTTTTGTCAGTCCATCCTGCCTAATACAGGACGTTATTAAATCAAATTAGTGTGTTCATAGTGTCTTACGTGAATGGTTCGCTCAATGACTTCCTTGTTAATTTTAAAAAGTGGCATTTAGTATGGTGCCTTTACGTGACCATGTATGACCGCCTAGTTATAGAAAGTCACGTGCCAACTTAATGTGTGGGGTTAATTATCAAATAATAATAACGCTTTATTATAGGCGTTTATGGAGGGGTTGTTTATAGCGATAAGAAAATGACGATATGACAAGTATTTCTGAAATAAATAATGATTAGTGATTAGGTAAATATTTGCTAGAAATACTGTTGAAATTTTTGTTACTGTAACTAATCTAACATAGCTACTCGTCTGACTATTCTAACCTTTTATCTTTTTTAGTAAGCTTTTTACTACCATTTTCATTATATTCAGTTATTTAAAGTTAATAGTTTTTATTATCTTAGGTAGTAATATTTTTTCAAAAATTGGCTTTGAGGTAATTAGATGGACAGTAACAAACATCCTAGCCTTGAAATGGGTGTAGAAGTCAATAAAATATTAAGTCTTATTGGCTCTGTATTTTTCCTTGTTTTGGTGTTAGTTACTAATAACGCCCATGCTAGTTTTGAATCGACTGACACTTCTACCACTGGCATGTGTCCAGCCAATCATAAAATGTATTATATTGGTGCAAACCCTCCTACCTCTACGTCTACTTTTCCTGTAACTTCACAACCCCTTAGTTGGTCAGCAGGAGGTTTAACCCGTAGCTTTACTTTTAACGAAGCTGCAGGTAATAAAGTATTTAAAATTCAGTTTTCAGGATTAATAGACTTAAATACTAGTGATGGGACACCGCCATTTTATGGATCCATAAACGGCAGCACATCTTCTGCCCTTAATTTAGTCCATGCCTCAACTTCAACTGTAACAAACCATATTCTAAATATTAGTATCAATCGCTCTATTAGTAAGTCAGGCTATAAAATACAAGATTTAGACTCCTTAACCTCTAGAGTTATTGTTGGCTATTTTCTTCTTATTTTTCCAATATATGAAGATAGAACACCATATATTGAACAAGTGGATGTCTCTGCCAATAGTGGGAAGCTGACATTCAATAATGCTTTTCATACTGCTAACAATCCTGCTCCTAATACCAGTATAGTTACTGGGATCAAAGGTAGAAACTGCGCAGCTGGTGAGTGCAATATTGATGCCGCCTGGGGTTATAAAGCAGCCAATAGTATTCTGAATTTAAAACATAATAATACGTTAAACGAAACTAGTGGTGTACATGCTATCGGTTACTCAGACTTTTACTTCTGCCTAGCACCACCTAAGCTTATTATTAAAAAACAGCTGACTGCTACTCGTGTTAATGATAGCGATACTAAACGTGATCAGTTTAACATCAAGGTTTCAGGAGGCACTCTAAACCCCGATGCAAACAACTCACCAGCATCGTTTACGACTACTGGCTCGGGGCAAACCATTAGTAATACCAGCAGTCTTATCTCTCTAACACCAAATACTAGTTATACAATCACTGAAAGCGTACTAAACGGAATAAATCTTGGTGAAATGACGAACTATGACACCAGCTACACTTGTACCAATGCCACGGCGGGTAGCACCTCCATTATGCCTTCTGGAGCCACCTCCTCTTTTACCCTATCAAATTTAAATTACGGTGATGAAGTCACTTGTACCGTTACTAATACACCAAAAACTTATACCTTCACAGGCTATGTGTTCAATGATAATGGCGGTATTCAAGCTAGTGACGATACAAAACAAAATGTTTCTTCTACCTTCACTGGTAACCAAGAATACTTCAACGGTGTTTTTGATCGAAGTAAAGAGCTAGGGATTACCGCGCCTGGATTGCAAGTACGCCTGACAGACTGTGTTGGCGAAAATGGTGGCGCCAATATAGCGACTAGTTCACTAAACCCTCAACCTGTGTCAACTAACCCTTTAGGTCAATACCAATTCAATGTACAAGCAAATGTTATAGCCGCTTTAAAAGAGCGGAAAGTTTGTGTTGTTGAAATAGAGCCAAGTGGGTGGGAATACAGTGTTGATACTACTAATAACAATCGTATCGTTAATTTAGTAACCAACATTTATAACTATAAAACTGAAGAGGGATCACGTAATCTAGACTTCGGTGAAGTAAAAAGCGATAACACTGCGTTAGTACTCAAAAAGTATCAGTACATACATGAGTGTAACAACCTACTTGACTATACTACTATCAATGACAGTAGTGACCCAACAGCTGGATTTAGTATGGTATCTCCCAACCGTGCTATGAGTCCGGGCATGTGTATTGCCTACAAGGTTGAAGCTTATAACCGTGGCCATGTTACGCTGGAAAATATAAAAATCTCTGACACGCTACAGAGTGATTCCGTCAAATCGGTGTTTCATTTGCCAGTACCAATGGGTACTCCTTCAACGTTGTTTACATCAGCAAACAACTCTGCCCCGATGGGTGTAAATGGCACTATTATCTCCAACGTATTTAACTTAGAAAATACAACCGCGACTAACACAGCCAACAGAGCCATATTGTACTTCAACACTAAGTACGGCACTACTGTGAACCCTCAGTAGCTATTTTTTCTTGCACATTTAGATCATTTATGATTTAAATTTTAATAAACAAAAGCCCTATCTTATTAGATAGGGCTTTTGCCGTTTAGCCACCTCAACTTACCATTTATCGTTTTTGAGCTGAATATTTGTAATGGTTGCGTGACAATATAATCAAGTAAATATACATATTTCTATTAGTGCTACTTATATAAAATTACAGACAATAGACGGCAACTTATCAAGCTAGCACGTCATTGCCAGCTATGGTTTAAGAAGGATTTTCCATGAAACATTTCAAGCTCTTGCACAATGTCCTATTGGCTACTTTGGCTTCTACCTGTCTACTGAGTCTGAACGTAGCTTACGCTGATGATGCTTTAAAAATGGAGCTCACGGTCAATCAAGTCATCAAAAACGCAGAGGGTAAAGTCATCTACTCGCCAGTACGCACAGCACCCGCGGGTACAGTGGTTCAATACAAAGCCGCTTACACCAACACTATCAATAAAGACATTAACGACTTGATGGTAACCCTCCCTATTCCAACAAATATGACATTCACTGGTGAAGCAATTCCTGCAAGCGCACAAGCCAGTACCGATGGCAAAAACTATGCTGAAATGCCTCTGATGCGTAAAGTGAACGACAAGTTGGTGAAAATCCCCCTATCTGAGTATCGCTCGCTACGTTGGAATATCAAACTATTGCCAGCTAATAAGTCTGCAGTTGTGGCCCTTCATACAGTTGTTGACTAATAAAATAACTGATGACACTACGTCAGTTACTGCTCTTGAATCCCAGTTTCTAGTCCTTCTTTAATTTCGGAGTCTTTGTATGAAAACACACCTTTTCAATTACAGCTTGTTAGCCACTGGTATTGCCGCTGTACTATGTATCAGCTCTACGGCTAACGCAGCTACAAGTGGCTCTACTACGACAACCATCGATATTACCAACCAAGCTAGCGCTACCTACAATGTAAGCAGTCAGCCGCAGCCTCGTGTCACATCTAACATAGTAAAAATTGTTGTATCAGAACAAGTATCTTTCTCATTAGTTGCGCAGAATGACGATTCAGAAGTAGGCGGTACACAAGGTGATGATGCAAACATTAAACAAGAGGTAGCCCCTAATGGGTTTGCCTCTTTTAAGCATACGTTAACAAATACGGGTAACCGTACTGATACTTATACTATAACTCTGGATGGGACTCCCGATAGATATGATGTAGTGAACTCGAATGTTTCATACGTTATATATGCCGAAGATGGCACGGTAATTAGCTCTCAGGCAAACATGGATTACAGTAGCGCTAACGGCCAAGCATTCCCTCTAGAAAAAGGTCAGTATATTGACTTTACTATTAACGCCAAGACTACAGGCAACAAAGGCGGTAGTACTCAAACATTACAGATATCTGCTACTAGTGCGTCTTTAGCGGCTAACTCAACTGCTTCAACTTCTAGCCTTACGAATACTAATAGCTCATTCACAAAACTACCTACCTTCGAGATTGTTAAGATAATTACCAATGCTTTAGATCTCAATGATATTAATGATACTGCTACTTACCAGCTTGTCGTAAATAATGATGGCAATACTGCGTTCAACGCTGATGCTACTGATATTACTATCACAGATATGTTGCCACCTGGTCTCGTACTTGCAGAAGCATTGTCATCGGCTAACATCACTTCCAGTGGCCAGGCTACTAAAGGAGTTATTGATACTGGTAACGCAGGTGATACCGGCTTCAATATTACTGGTATCAACATCCCAGTAGGTCAAAACATCACCATCGTCTTTAAAGTAAAACAAGATGGATCAGGCGCACTTAACCCTACAACCGCCATCAACCATGCTAAAGTCACTGATGATTTAGATGACAACCCTCTCACAAACAATACACTTATCGATAGTACAGATAGTAGTATTGAAAACGTTTCTACATTTTATGCTACTGACGATACTGACAATCTCAATGGCGAGATATCAACTGGTGCAGGTGATGACTCAACTATGCCATTATTAACTATCAAGCGATCTCTCAGTCTAAGTGGTGTTACTACTAAAGAAATTGCGCCCACTTCCGGTACTGATGGTCAAGTTACCCATCAAACAGTTATTACCAATAAGGGTCAAGACGTCGAAGGCGATACCGCTGGTGAGTTGACTTTCACTATTACTGATGATGATGGTAATACGCCTGATGCCATTAGTGTCGTCTCTAGTAATGTCACTATTACTTATGATGCGGACGGTACTGGCAATATCGCCACAGGAGAGCCCATACCTATATCCCCTACCCTTAAAAATGGTGTAAGCGTATATGATATCCATACCGCGTTACCTGGCGGTATAGCAACTAATGGGACTGTCACTATTAATTATAAAGTAGAGTCAATTAAAGCCCCACTTTTCACATCAGCAGATTCTGACACCCCCACTAAAGAAAACACTGTTGTTAAGTTAATTTTGAATGGTGAAGGTGCCCCTACAGTAAATCCGGTAACAGACACTACCACTGTCAAAGGCCTAACGTTAGATAAGTTCCAAGCATTAGACATCAACTGTGATGGCAACATTTCAGGAGCAAGTGAAATCGCCTTCACAAAAGATCCAATCGAACAAGCAGAACCTGATCAATGTGTGATTTATAGAATCGATGCTAAAAACACTTCTTCTGCGGCCCCATTAGGTTTTGCCATTACAGGTTTGAACATCTCGGATGCATTGTCTCAATTTTCAGCCGGTGCTGACTATGTAACAAATTCGGCGACGTCTTCCGCAACTGCTGGATCTACTATTGCCAGTCCTACTGTGGACAGTACTGCTATTAGCACTACTGCTTCTACTCTAGCGCCTCAAGGTACAGCGACACTGAGTTTCAGAGTGAAGATTAAAAATAATCGTTAAACGATCACTCTGTATCGTCAATTTTATTCAAATAGATAGTTTTAAGGTCTATAAGCATCTAACGGGGCTTATAGACCTGCCTTCACCTAAAAACCATGCGGCTAAAGTACTCTAAATCAAACAGTGTGTTTTATTGGATAAGCGACATATGACAGAGCAGTCAATGACATTGTCTAAACCCACGTCATTACGCAGCGTTCAGATTTCTGCGTTGACGTTAGCCATGTTACTTATCCAATCGAACATCGCGATCGCAGATAATGCCTCAACTCCAGCAGCAAACCCTCAGTTGCAGATCATCAATAATATTGCCAATGCCAGCTATCACGTCAACAGCCAAAATGACACAGCGATTGCTACTGCCTCAAATCAAGTACAAGTCAAAGCCTCCCATCTGCCTGAGTACGGTATTGGTTTGACTCAGCAGCCGGTACATACCGTCATGCCCAATGCCTTGGTAAACTGGGTTAATGTCCTAAGTAACACCAGTTATAGCAATCAAACTGTTAAGCTAACGTTAGATATCTCTCCTACCCTTTCTAATGTAAAAGTTTATCAGGAGCTAAAAGACAAAGGACGTGTAGAGCTTTTTTTCGATAAAAATTTTACCACCCAAATTAAGCTTGGACATAGCGAAAGCATCCAGCTTATCGTACAAGCTTTGTCAGATCCTAATGGTAAGAGTGGCGACACTGCCAGCGTTAAGATGGGGGCAGTTGTATTAGAAGATCGATCAGTGTCAGCCGCTAATGCTATAGATGAGTTACTCATCGTTGAACCTGAGATAAAATTCACGACCTCTGGGTTTGATGAAAATAAAACCACCTTACAAATCGGTGAGAATGTCTATGTCGATGCCAGCTACGCGCCATGTAACGTCCAGCTAGATCAGCCAGATCAGGTGTGGGTCACGATCACCTCGTTATTGACTGGTGACAAATACTCATTGAAAGCGCTTGAAACGGGCAACAGTACGGGTAAGTATCAGTTGTCTGCACCGACACAAAACAATGCCAATGCTGTCAATGACAAGCTCATTCAGACGTTAGCAAACGATACCTTAACTGCTAGCTTGAACGCTTGTATCGCGCCCTCTGTCGGCACGGGAGATGACCAGCTACCGAACGATGGCGACTTAACGGCACATATCGATGACTTAGATACGCAAATCAGTGTCATCGATGACAACCCAAGCCTCGTTGTGACCAAAGAAAGTGACGTGAGAAGTGCTGAGATTGGTGATTACGTCAGTTATACCATCAATGTCTCCAATAGCGGCAACTCTACGGCTTTTGATGTACAACTAAAAGATGCCTTACCACGTGGTTTTGACTATGTGGATGGTAGCGTGCGCCTCAGTCAAACTACTGATATCGACATCAATAAAGCACAAACCACTGAGTTTAAAGCTGACGGTAAATATCAGGTATTAAACTTGGGTAATATAGCAAACGGTGAAAGTAAAAAAATCACATACCGTGTACTGATCGGCGCTTCATCATTGGGCGGTGATGGGATCAATCGTGCAACTGCCATTGCTCATAATGAGCAAGGTCAACGCTTAGCATCAAGAGAAGCCCAATGGAAAATTGATGTAGAGCGTGGGGTCATGAATACCGATGGCATCATCATCGGTAAGGTCTACCACGATATCAACGGTGATGGCATTCAACAAAAAGAAGATGGCGAGCTTGGCGTTGCAGGCGTGCGCATCTACATGGAAAACGGTAATTTTGTCATTACCGATCCTCAAGGTAAGTATAACTTCTATGGTGTGAGCGCCAAGACTCACGTCCTAAAAGTTGACCGTACGACGCTTCCTCATGCCACCGACATGATCACCCAAAGTAACCGTAATACTGGGGATGTAGGTAGCCGTTTCGTGGATTTAAAGTACGGTGAATTGCATCGGGCTGACTTCGGAGTTATTGGCGATACGAGCAATAGCACTGAGCGCTTAAACATAGAGCTGATCGCTCGTAGTCAATCCGTGAGTGCTAAAAACGACACACTTGAGCAAGCAGTAAAAACCGAGCTGACTTTAGACCCTGACTACGATCGTGACAACACGGATAACGTAGATGCTAGTGGCTGTAATGTCAACGCTGATCTAGATTTGGGTAATAATTGTGACTCCGCTATTGTCAATGAAATGACTGATCCCGCTGCCAATCGTGTGAATATGTCGACTACTACTGTTGTGCCTCCGGTAGAAAAAGAGCTAGAAGAGTACCTAAAAGAAGTGGCTAGTAATGATGTGGCTTTTATTAATCTTGGCGAAGGCCAGCAGCTGAGCACGTATAAACAACTGGTACAGGTACAAGCGCC
>TARA_R110002020_G_scaffold152674_4_pt1 | contig 10829 bp, 8 predicted proteins | sample TARA_R110002020 | Tara Oceans TARA_R110002020 (sample SAMEA4396489) | marine metagenome | biome: Westerlies Biome; feature: [MES] marine water layer (ENVO:01000295) within the mesopelagic zone...; material: water (ENVO:00002006), including particulate matter (ENVO:01000060) such...
TATTGAAGCCGAGCGTTTGATGGGGGGTCTTTGATGAACGCATTCGGACAAGCATGGACTTTTCTCAAGGCTGACCCTCATACGCAGTTATCATACGGCCGAGGGGACACCACATATCATGGTTCACGCACAAAGCAAGGCGCTTCCGTCCCTCCTGTTATTCAGGCCATGATAGCAAGACACGGAGGACCCCGCGAAGAACAACAAGGTCATTATTTGAGAACAGTCCATGACGAACCCAATACTGCGCAACATCTCCCGCATAGAGGCGAAAGCGAACCTGATATTGCAGGCGTTGACGCGTTGTCTGAATACTTTTCACGACCTGAAAATCATTGGTTACTTTCTGCGGGAACAGCAGGCAGGGGGTATGCGGTCGAAGTGCCTGATGACGAGGATTATCCACGCGGATTCCCTACACCCCTCTTAGACCAAATTGATTATACAGGCGAAAAACAAGGTTACGGGATGCCGTGGGAAAGAAACATGGCACCGAAAGAAGGGTGGGACAAACCCCAATGGTGGGAGGATTCAGAATGAAGAAGCCAAAGGGTGTCGCTGTGATGCGTATTACTATCAAGCCGAAGAAGGGCGGGTCGGATGAGTCACCTGTTGATGACGACCCGGACGACGACTATGACGGCCCACAGGACGACGAGAGCGGACACGGTGAAGGCATGAAAGAAGCCATGAAGTTGATTCAATCGTTGTTAGGCGGAGGTGACGAAGAAGATGCCTGATGAAGAGAAGTCCCGAATCGGCCGATTCCTCGGCGCACTAACCAAACCGTTCCGGCGTTCCTCCACACCTGAACCACAAATGCCCTTGTGGAAGGCAGGTATTCAAGAGCCTGTCCTCGTGCAGGGTGTCACAATCCCCGCGCTGTATGCGACAGTGCAAGAATCCATCATTCTCCGAACCACAATCAACACACTGTGTCAGGAAATTTTCAGGCGCGGTTACTATTGGGAACGCAAATTTCACAAGAAGTGCGTAGAGTGTGAGGAAGAACATCAACATGAAGTCGAAGTTTGCAATTTATGTGGTGGTGATGTCGAGGACCCCGATGTCGACCAAATGCTTTACCCGAAGTGGTTGCTTGAGCAACGCAATGACCAAGACCAATCCTTCTACGATGTGATGCGCGAGATTGAATGGGACCTCGATATTGTTGATGACGCGTTCCTTGTATTACAGAAGGAATACTTCATCGACGAAAAGACGAAAGAGACTGAATTTTTCCGTATCAAAGCGTTGATGCGCGCCGACCCTACGTTCATGCGACTTGTCGCGGACAAGCGTGGTGTGCGTGGTGGGCGTTGGTTAATTTGTCCGCGCGCTTCATGCCGTGACAAGACATATCCACACAATGATGACTTCAGTGAATGTGAACGATGTGGGCAGACATTACAAGATGTATGGTTTGTGAACAGCGCAGGTGCGGGCAAGACACAGTATTATCTTGAAGGTGAAGTCATCCACATATCCAAATATAACCCGTCCAAACTCTATGGACGCAGTCCTGTCGCGACCATGTGGCGCCAAGCGATGACGCTGGCTGCGATGGACAATTACATGTATTTGGCTTACTCAAAGCGTAGAATCCCGCGTGGTGTTCTTGCAATCACCACAGACAACATTCAATCTACTGCATCGTTTTGGAAGGGTGCTGAAGAGAAGATGGAACGTGACCCGCACTACATTCCGAAAGTTGGTATCGAGAGTGCGTCAGGTCGTGGTAAAGTCGAATTTGTTAGGTTCATGGACAGCATGGACGAAATGCAATACGCCCAAGTGCGCGACGAAATGCGTATGCGTATTGCGGCTTTCTATGGTGTGTCGAATATCTTCATGATGGACACAGGCAAGGGTGGTCTCAATAACGAAGGTATGCAAATTCTTGTTACGAACCGCGCAGTTGAGTTTGGTCAGCATATTTACACGCGCGACTTGTTCCCGCGCATGCTTGAAGAAATGGGTGTAACTGATTGGAAAGTCACACTTTACCCGAACGAAGAAGAGGATGATGTCACGCGACTACGACGTGATGAGATGGAAGTCAATGTTGCGTCGCGTATGGTTCAACTCGGATTCACACCTGAATTAAAGGAAGATGCTGCGCGCGATATTCGCTTTGTCTACAAGAAGCCTGAACCACAACCGGAAGAAGCGGCTGGTGGAATGCCGCCCGGTGGCGCACCTCCAATGGGTGGCGCACCTCCAATGGGTGGCGCACCTCCAATGGGTGGTGGGATGCCACCCGGTGGTGGAATGCCGATGGGCGGTAAGCCACCAATGGCCGGTGGAATGCCACCTCCAATGGGTGGTGGAATGCCGCCCGGTGGAATGCCGCCCGGTGGAATGCCGCCCGGTGGAATGCCAATACGACGTGGGCAGCCAATGGTGGGCCTCGGTGAAGGCACGGGAATGCGTGACCGCGGCCCTGCGCCTGTTGAAGAAGTGCAAGGTCAAAGTGGTCACCCAACCGGTGGCAAAAAGTTGCAGCGCGGGTCTGAAAAGGGGCCAATGGAAAAAGTCTCTGACGCAATTCAAGCGGCTAAAGAAGGCGTAAATGGCAAACGCAAAGAATCAGGCTTCAAGCAGTAAGTTGAATAAGCCGATGTGCGTGGGGTGAGAACATGGCGAGTGACGCGATTACCAAGATGGACCCAATGCTCCGCAAGTTGGAGAACGACGTTGCGGCTGTCAAAGATGCACTGAAGAACGAAGATATGATTACCGCGCAGCAACTATTGCGCAGCATCAATCAGACAAGTGATTACCTTGCTGACGACGTATCAAGCATCCAAAAAGGCGCAATTGAGAGACCAATTGGGCCGAATGACATTTTCGCTGGTGGCGTTGCGATTCGACAATACAACGAGACAGAGCAACTTCTCGATGTTGGAGACCGAAGCGGTTTGCTCAAAGGAACAATCATGCCTGCGCGCATTGGCAGCATCATGAAGCCACAGCGGTCCCCCGGACAAAGGCTGTGATACCGTGCGGCGAGTTGCGGCGGGCGAAGCAAGTCAAACTGATGGCATTTTGCACAAAGGCTTGCCGTTGCGTGTCCTGAACAACAGGAACAACAACCTGATATTGAAGGACGATGGTGGTTACGACACTGATGACAATATGTATGGTCGTCCAATGAATTTCTATAACACCGAAGGTGACGAAGGTGACGAAGGTGAAGAGTCTGAAGGTGAAGGCACATTGTCTGAAGAGCGGTTAGATACAATATGGGATGAATTACACGGTGCTATGGCGGATTTGAGGAATGACCCCCGATACGGACATATTGGTGAAAAACTTGGAGATTTGTTGGAAAACTTTACAGCCGCAATGCACCAAGAGCAACAGGGCGGGGAATGAACATGAGTGAAGAAGACACCGTCCACCGATTACTCAATGCGCTCATCACCAAGATGGAAAAAATGGATGTTGAAATGGGCGAAATGCGCCAACAGATGCGCAACCCCGATGCTATTCTCAAGCGTGCTGGTTTTGTCCGCGCGCGTTCCCCAAGTGTCAATGACGTGTGGGGCGACCCCTTGCGGGGCGACCGCAGCGGTGTCATCGAGAAGGCCGGTGACGGTTCTGAAATCGACGTGGTTGGTATGCCATCATCAAACGCAGAATGGCATGACATGGATTGGTCAGCCATCCATGCACTTGCTGAATCAGCAGGTGCGCCACAGGACCGAGGGTTCACAACAAATAGGCGAGCAGTCGAGGCAGGTGAGTAAAATGGTAAGACCAATTAAAGTAGCACCCGGTGAATGGGACGAGACAGAAGGACTTCTTGAGAAGGCGCGTGAGTTGGAAGAACGCTTAGAGAAGGCGAGTGAGTTGGATGATAGTGAAATGCGCGATGTGCGTGGAGTCGAAGAAGTGAGACCTGCGCATTATTGGACAAATCAGCAACTACCTGATGACCCTGAAGTTGTTCAGCGTTCTCAACCCAAAGCGGAATCGGTTCGATTCTTGCAGGCCAACCCACATCAAGACGGTGGCGCGCTAAGTGCGCACGTTACCGAAGGTGGCACAGGCAGACCTGAAGGAATCACCAACGAAAAGACTCTATTCGGTAAGTCAGAACTTCTCGGCGCATGGAAGGAAGACAACCCTTTCATCGCAAAGGACCTTCTCAAAAAAGCCGAATCCCTCGCTCGCCGTCTTGAATGAACGGCGGTGATGGAATGCGAGAAGGCGCAAGCGAAGTATGGGCGCGCGCTCGATTTGATTTCATCAAAAGCGATTATGAGCAAGATGATGCGGCAGCCTTTCTCTATGCCGCACTCGATGCTGACAGAAGAGGCGTGCCTGTATTGCGCAGCGACGCTGTATTCATCGAATGCGCCGCAAAATTACTTTTCAAAGCAGACCGCTTTCTGCCACCTCAAAGAAAAACGGCCGATGATTTCGACGGTGAATCCATCAATCCCAATTACACACGAGGCACCCCGCCCATTTATTCCAATTCAGTGCTAAGAGCAATCAATGGTGACAAAAAGACGCATTACACTAATGCGGATGAGATGGGCAAGCGATTGTATTTGGCAAACCTGATGAGTGGTCGCATTGAATATGGTGCGCCTGACCATACAGAATCGGGTGCGCGTGACTACTTGCATCACGATTCACACCCTGCTCAAGCGTTGGACATTTTTCGTTATGAGTCCACATCACAACCCTTCTCCCCGTTCACTTTTCTAATGAACGCGCTGTATCAGGATGGGCACGCCAAAATCTATAGTGATGGTGAGAAGGCCCATGAAGAAGCCACTATCAAATCCAAACACCCTCACCATTCGCCAGCCAACTTGGGCAAATACACAGGCAATATCACGTTGCATTCGTTGTATGAGCGTGGACTCAACAGGTGGACAGACTGGTATCGTAATACGTTTTCCAAAGACCCTGAAGACCCTGAAAATCAATTTTTCCAATACAAAGTGAAAGAATGGGATGGGTTCGATGCAACAAAGTGTTACAACCCTGATGGCACGATAATGAATAATGAAGACTTGAATGCGCTCGTGGAATCAGACCCAAGCGTTTTACCAAGACATCCTGTCACAAAGAAAATACTCAATCGTATGGGGCGTAACGCTTACACCTATGGCACAGAAATGCTCACGCCCGGAGAACGGCAGGCTGTTGCGCAGTGGATTGCGGAAGATAAGCCGGATGATGCGTCACACATTTTTGATGATAACAAGATGGGCAAACACACGGATTGGATTCCATATCTCAAACGACAGGCGCTTATGCGCTTGTCGAAAGAAGCACAAGCGGCGCGAGCAAGTGGTCTTGGTCCCGCTGTCATGAATCAGAGCGCAGAACATACCGGTGCGCAAGCGGACAGTGGGTCCGTAGGCAATGCAAGTGCCAAGACCATTGAGCAGGCTCTTCAGAAAGTCTTCATGGATAAGAAGACAGGCGAGTTTCACCACTACGGTTCATCTGAAGGTGAGGATGAAGTGAGTGCCTATGAATGGATTCGTCAGAAAGCGTTTGAACATGGGATGATGGCGGGCCATGATGAAATCGATGATGTTTACCGAGAAAGGTGGGGATTACCGAACATGAAAAAGGACGGTTCGTTACACTACAATATCGACAAGAAGCGCAATTATCAGATTGCTGACAAAGGTGAATTTGGACGACTCTCCACAGCACATCTTCAGAAATTTGCCGAACAAGGTCTAATCCCCAACGACATCATATCGCAGTTGTGCCTTTCTACTGACGAGAACGGTGGCACTCCATACATCGCGCGCACAGATAATTCAGGAAAGGCGGGTGAAATGATACGAGATGGATTAGGGCCGTTCGTGCATAATCATGTCGATAACGAATCATCATTCTCTTCGATATTCGCTATGCCATACGCCGGAAAAAGTGGTCTTGGGTTGTCTCCTAACGCTTTGGTGCATATCGATGATGAAATGCAGCCGGGCCTGTTCACTGACACATTAGAAGGGGAATTCATGCCACAATTCATCGAGGGACCTGACCACCACAAGCCGCCTGAAGAACGGTTCGCTGACCAAACAGAATTGTTTGAGGCTTTCAAGGGCGATTCAGGTAACTTGGGTGGTCTGAATCGGGAAATCCGTCGCCCACATCGTGGAACGCGCAACGTCATGGCGGCTGACATCATAGACAATACCGAAGAACAGGCGCACCACAGATTGCATCAGAAGAATTGGAAGTCTGCGAATCGGATTTCGCTGAATGGTGACGTGTCTCGATTCCCCGGTGGAAAAGACCCTGTCGAAGCCGCAGGGCTGACTTCTACTGAACATCGTGGGAAATGGCCCTTGAATTATTCTCTCGTGTTCGCTCTTGCGGGTGGAGCGCGACATCTTGACGACAACACAGCCGAAGGCCCTAACTGGATTGTTCCTACGGATAATTTGGCTAAGAATCTTGGTGACCCTGAATGGTGGGAGAGTCGTGGTGCTATACCATACGTTGACCGTGATGAAAGTGGTCGTCTCGATTCTGCGCAATTGGGTGATATGATGGGTGACATGGGCGTCATAAGTGAAATGGTTGACCCCGAGCGCACTGATGAGAAAATGAGTGCGCGCGGCACTTCGGGTGCCGATTTCTATGGTGGATTCAACGTCTATGATACAGTTCGCCCAAATCATTTGCGGGATGAGCATGGTGATTGGAACCACTATAACAATGTGGTTGGCGATTCTTCTATCGACCCAACAAAAGACGTGCCCACATTCGACCCAAGACATTTCATTACTACCATGCCGGAAGATGTTGAGTGTGAAGATTGTCAAGACCCCGAAAAAGTGTGCGGGGTCCACGGATATGAATTGGCTAATCTTAATCGCGATGACGCCGCGCGACATCTTTTGGAAAATGCGATGGACACCGGGCCGAGTGTTACCCCAGCACAGCCAACTATGGTTCCACCAACGCAACCAACTACTATGGTTCCACCAACAGCACAGCCAACTATGGTTCCACCTCGACGCACCGAGTTAATGCCCACAGAAGATGACCCTACAGAAATGGGGGATTATGTGCGACAGGCGAGCAGAAGAGGCATTTGGACTGATGATGCGAATGAGTCGCAAATCAGACCGTGGGGTATCGATGATGGGGACATATCAGATTACGCTTTCACACGCAAAGATGGGAATGCTGGTGTGCTATCTTACCATAACCCGCACGATATAGCGGAAAACTATCTGCATGGTTTGCAGAAGCAATACGATGCGCATTTGGCTAAACCTGAACAATGGAAGGAATTGGCTGGTAATCCTGACCTCAAAAATTTGAAAGATGCAATCAAGCACCAGCAAGAGATTTGCAATGAATTGAAACCAATTTACTATCCAATGGAAGCGATGAGTGCCGACGACGCTAAAGCGCACGGTGCGGAGAAAAAGCGACAGACTCGTCCTGTCAATATGCTGAACGACACAATGCACGCTGTTGCGCAGGTTGGTCCGAAGTTGCGCGAACTTGTGGAAAAACAAATCCCCGGTATATTTGACCCTGAAATTGACGTTGGGACAGGTGAAGAGGATTGGAATAGAGCAAATGCCGCAGCGTTGGCAATCTGTGAAGCCTCGGAGCGTTATGTGGGAGGGCACATGACAGACGAATCGAACAAAAAATTGGGCATTGGTGATGTTATGTCATACCACCCCCGACCTGTTGGACATTCGCCCGACAGTGAACCAGCAAATGCGGATTTGCATAATATGGTTGGAGACCGCGTGAGAGAAGGCAGCGATTCAATGCTTAAACTACTGCACCAAATTGTCACAAAAGGAATAGCCAATCGACCAATTATTGGAGAGCGAAGTGAAGATATGAATAATGTGTATCACATGTTCAAACACGCCGCTGCTCGTATGAACGCTGTGCGCGACGAACCTGAAATGGCTGCGCATGAGCATGTAACAGCCCCTGATGCGAGTGGTTATGCTCGTCGAACCGCAGGCAATAGAGCATGGCAAACCCATGTTAGTCAGAAGGCCGATGAAATATCAGATGAAGACCTTAAGCGCATTATCCATGATGACCCTGAAGGGTTTTTGGATTCGTTAGAAGCGCGACACAAGTTCAATACATCAGGGAATGCGGCTTCGATAGGCATTCGGTCAAATGGAGAAGTCCATCGTGGTGTCTCGGCCAAAGACGAAAATGAATCACTGAAGGGTCTCATCAATATGACGAAGCGACAAATCTTGGGCCAAACCAATTGGGAATCACCAGCCAAACGTGGTAGTGCGCGCAAATCCTATGTTGAGCGAGAGGGTGGCTTAGTAGAAAGAGAAGGTGGTGGTGTCCGTGCTGGTCATCACAAAGCGGCACGCGGCGGTGCATGGCATCGACTCAACAAAAACTTGCTCTCGCTATCGCAACCTATCCGAGAGAAGGATGTTAATACATCCGTTATGGGTGAAGACACTGTGAAGTTGGGACGAGACTTGGATGGTGGACATACAATTCAACGCTATTTCACTTCACCTCCAATTCAGCGTATGGGCCAGCACATGGTCAATGCACCATTTTCAATTTCATTTGACCACAAAGGTCACCCACACATTACTGCTGACGCCACACCAATGCCGTTGTTGAACACACACCAATCGTTGTTGCGACACGTCAGCGGTCAACCAAAACTTCAGGCAATGCGTGACGACACACCTGCACACATGCAAAGTATGTCAGATTCTATTGTGTCAGGGTTGCGTGGCCCCAGCGACGCGGGTGAGTGGGCACGCCCCTACTTCAAGAAGACAGAAGGCTATCGGCAGCGCAGATTCAAGGATTATATGGAAAAGGGTGAGCCGATGGAATGGCTGACGTTCCTGAAAGCCGATGAGCGTGAGAAGGGTGATGCTTCACCAATCAAAGCGGCGCATCGAATCTTTGACCTATCCGATATACAAGACCTGCGTGGGTTCAGTGGTTCTTGGGTAGTGAGCGCATGGCCCGAAGGGCAACGTGTGCGTATCGTGCGCAAGGATGATGACATCGAAACCACAGGTGCTTCTTTACCCAGCGCACTCAAAGATGAAGTGAAAACAATCAACGAGAAGGACTTTATTATCGACGCAATCTATGACGGCAAACATCTGCACATTGTAGATTTGTTGAAAATCAGTAGTGAAGATGTCACCGATGAGCAGATGAAAGACCGCATCCGCGCATTGCGGTCTACGTTTGAGTCTACAGAGAGAATCAAAACACCACAACCCATCAACACGCGTCAGACTGATGACAAAGGACTCAAAGACGCAGTCGATGAAATCGAAGGCGAGCGCATTATGTTGCGCGATGCTGATTCAACTTACATGTATGGCGAAGCGCGACATCCGAAATGGGTTCTTCTTGACAATGAGAAGCGTGTGTCAGTTATCATTCTCGGTCAGCGTGGGACTACGCGCTCAATCTATAGGCTCGGCATTGGACCTATTTCCGAAGAAGAAGCGAGTGCGCTCGGCAACCGTGCGCAAAAACTCGGTGATAAACACTACATGGATGTCGGCACTGCTGATGGTGACGGTTCGTTCGATGAAGGTGACCATGCAACCGTAACAGTCGGTAGTGTGACACGTCGAGAGCGTGATGGGCACGCGGTGTTCACAGTAAACGGTGCCAAATTACAATCACGCGCAGAATCCGACGCAACGGATAGTGCGCAGACACTCGGCTTGCTTGCGAAGTCAGGCGTGCCACAAATCCCACATACTGTATCGGTCCAAGGAACAAACATTGTCGTGTCTTTACCGAGTCTTGAAGATGATGTGATTTACAAGGCCCACCGCATGGAAAATGAGACAGGCGTGCTTATGGACACATGGAGAATAGGGCGCGGAGAGTCCATGAAGGGCGATTTCTCCATTCGTCTTGCGGAAACAGTGCGCCCATGTTGGGAACCATTGGCCGCACTCATGCTCAAAGGTGTCGCGAAATTGGACTACGACCCGCGTGGTGAGCGCGACAAGAAGAAGAAGGAAGTATTGATTGACCCGCGCCCTGAAAAGAAAAAGCCGAAAAGAATAGACCGCAATCAGATACTCAAAGACCCTGTCGTTATCAAAGCACTCAATTTGCTTGATGCGCTACTTACGAAAGAGAAGATGACGTGGACTGGCCCGAAGGGTCTCGCGATTGGTCTTGGTTCAGAAGACTCTGCGCCGCGCGGACCCACAGAATTGACGCGCCCATCCACATTACCGGACTTCTATCCGACAGAAGATGACCCTGAAAAACCCGCAAAAGAGAAGCGCAAAGGCGGAAAAACCACTACAGTCACCACAGATGAAGGTGAGAAGGGCGCACTGCGCATCAGTGAAGATGGCGCAATGTTAGATTTGCAATCAGATTAAATACCATTGCGCAGTGTCGGGGCCGATAGTGATGTCAAGTGCAATCATGTCCCAGCCTTCATCTGCGCATTCCCCACTCTTGCTCAAGGGTATCGGAGATGACCTCATCTGCGCAGGTTACGCAAGTGTCGAAATGGTCGACAAGCAAGGAGACCTCATCACTACAGGCGCACTCAATGGCGCATTCAAAAAATTCATGGAGAACGCCGGTTGCCGCAACGTGCAACTTGCGCACTCCAATATACAGGTCGGGGAAGTTATCCCTGAATACACAGATTCTTCGGGACGGATGTGGAAGTCCGAAGTGGATGACAGCGGCATGTTCGTCGTCATTCGCCTACGGAACGACATCGAAAAGGCGCGCGAAGTCGCTGCGGAAATACGAAAGGGTAACCTCAAGTCTTTCAGCATCGGCGGGCAAGCGTTTGAGCGAGTTAGCAAGAG
>TARA_R110002020_G_scaffold34327_7_pt1 | contig 10827 bp, 9 predicted proteins | sample TARA_R110002020 | Tara Oceans TARA_R110002020 (sample SAMEA4396489) | marine metagenome | biome: Westerlies Biome; feature: [MES] marine water layer (ENVO:01000295) within the mesopelagic zone...; material: water (ENVO:00002006), including particulate matter (ENVO:01000060) such...
GCCCCTGTCCAATCTCGACGCCCAGCTGCGCCACGATACGCGCATGGAACTGGCGGACCTGCATCGGCGCATCGGCGCCACCACCGTGTTCGTGACGCATGACCAGGTCGAGGCCATGACTCTGGCCGACCGGATCCTGATCCTCAACAAGGGGCGCATCGAGCAGTTCGATACGCCCGCCGCCATCTATCATCGCCCCGCTTCGGTCTTCGTCGCCCGTTTTATCGGTGCGCCGCCCATGAACGTGTTGCCGGTGACCGGCGACGGCCAGATGCTGCGGCTGGCGGATGGGCAGGTGGTGATGCCCTTCCACCAGGCAGGCACTTGGCTGCTGGGCGTGCGGCCGGAAGATATCGCGCTGTCGGCCGAGGGCGCGCTGACCGCTCGCTTGCGCTACCGCGAGGACCTGGGGTCGCACAGCATCATCGCGGCCGATTTGGCGGGCGAAACCCTGCGCATTGCCACGCCCTTTGGCGGCAATTTCGATGCCAATGCACCGCTCCGCTTCAATCTGGCCCAAACCCGCCTGCACCTGTTCGATGTCGTAACCGGACAGGCCCTGCCCGACCCCTTTGCCCTCTAGGACGCAAGAACACCAATGAACTACCGAGACTTCATGGCGGATCCCGGCCGGGACTGCGCCATCATTGCCCATCGCGGCATCTGGCACGATGCGCCGGAAAACAGCCTGCTCGCCATCGAACGGGCCATTGCCGACGGCTATGAAGTGGTCGAGATCGACGTGCGCAAGAGCGCCGATGACGGATTCGTGCTGCTGCATGACGACAGCCTGGACCGGATGACCGCCGTCACCGGCGCTCCGGAGAAGATGACCACGGCAGCGCTTGCGAGCCAGCGACTGCGCAACCGCAATGGCGGCGTCGACAATGCCATGACCGATCAGATGCTGCCGACACTGCAACAGGTGTTCGAGCTGACCCGCGGCCGAATTTTCATACATCTCGACGTCAAGGATGCCAGCCTGATCCCTCAGGTGATCGCCCTGGCCAAGGCCATGGGCGTCGATCAGCAGGTCGACGTTTGGCGCTCCCTGACCAGCACGGCTGACCTGGCCTGGATCAAATCGGAAGTGATGGCACGGGACATCGCCTTTATCGCCAAGACTCGACTCAACGTTCCCGATGCCGCGTTGCAGACAGAGCTGGTCCTGGCGCTCAAGCCAACGGTCTGCGAGATCTATTTCGACCACATCGACCAGGTGGCTGCCCGGCAGCAGCGCTTTGCGGACGCCGGCATCGCCCTTTGGGTCAATACGCTCGACGACGTGTCCTGCGCCGGGCTGACAGACACCCGCGCCCTCCAGGATCCCGACGCGGTCTGGGGAGAACTGCTCAATGCCGGCGTCTCCGCCATCCAGACCGACCAGGCCGCCGCCCTTCGCACCTACCTAGCCAGCCGCCACTAATCTCCAGAAAGACCACAAGAACATGGACTATATCGACTATATTGCCGATCCGGCTCGCCGTTGCGCCGTGGTCGCCCATCGCGGCGCCTGGCATGGCGCCCCCGAGAACAGCCTGGCGGCTATTGAGCGCGCCATCGCCATCGGCGCCGATATCGTCGAGATCGACGTGCGCAAAAGTGCGGACGGTCAGCTCTTTCTCATGCATGACGATACGCTGCTGCGCATGGCGGGCATCGACCGCGATGCCGAGACCTTCACCATGGCGGAGCTGCAGGCCATAGCGTTGCGCGAGGATGATGGCGGCGCGGACCGCGCCACCACCGACCAGCGCATCCCCACGCTCAGCCAGGCTCTCGAGGTCATCCGTGGCCGTATCTTTGCCGATCTCGACCTCAAGGATCGTGATCTGTTTCCCGAAGTGGCCGCCTGTGCTCGCGCCATGCAGGCAACCGCGTGGGTGGATCTCAAGACCACGGTGATGACCGATATACATGTCGACTGGGTCAAGGCGCAGGACATTGCCGGCATACCCTTCATGGCCATGGCGACCTTCAACCACGACAGCGTGGCAGAAACGCTATCAGTGCTGGCCGGGCTGCAGCCCTTCATGGCGGAAATCCGCTTCGACAGTCTCGACACGATCGCCACCAACCGCGCGGCCTTTGCTTCTGCCGGCATGGCCCTGTGGAAAAATACGCTCGACCAGGCCAATAGTGGCACCTGGACCGACACGACCGCCTTGAGCGATCCCGACAGCATCTGGGGCAGACTGATCGATGCTGGCATCAGCGCCATCCAGACCGATCAACCCGAGGCCCTCAAGGCTTATGTCGAAAGCCGCCGCCCATGATCGAGATCAACGATAGCCGCATGGCCAGCTTGATGCTGGACATGCGCGAGACGGCGCAAACGGAAATCCTGCCGCGCTTTGGCGCCATCGCGGCCGATGCAATTCGGACCAAGACGGCACCCGACGATCTGGTTACCGATGCTGATATCGGCGCGGAACGCATGCTCGGCGAAAGGCTGGATCACCTCTTCCCTGGCATCGTCATCGTGGGCGAGGAAGCTGTATCGGACGACAGGGACATCCTCGACAAGATCGGCTCGACCAATCTGGTGGCCATCATCGATCCTGTCGATGGCACCTGGAATTTCGCGCATGGGGTGCCGCTGTTCGGATCGATTCTCGCCATTGTTTCCAAGGGGCAAACCGTTGCCGGCCTCATCCACTATCCGGTCACGGGCGATTTCATCGTGGCGCGTCGCGGCCAGGGCGCGTGGCATATTGCCCGCGATGGCGCACAAACCCGCCTGGCTGTTGCGCCGCCCACCCCCATCGAGGACATGCACGGCTTTGTGCCGCTGCACATGTATTCGACACAGTTCCAGACCGAACTCGCACCGCGTGTGTTACGCTTTTCGCGGACCACCACCTGGCGCTGTTCGGCTTTTGAATATCGCATGCTGGCCACGGGCGCGATGAGCTTTTGCATCAATGCCGGGCTGTCGCCTTGGGACCATGCCGCCGGGGTATTGATCCACGCCGAAGCCGGTGGATATGCAGCACTGCTGTCCGGCGAACGATATGTGCCTACTATGACTGAGGGCAAGCTGCTATTGGCGCCGGACGAACTCTGCTGGCGGGCAATCCGATCGGCCTTGCTTGCCTGACGTCTAACAGTAACGCTGCTCAAAACCCTGGTCAGGCAAGGCAATGGTTCGAGCCGCCTGACCACTACTGGTAGGTTCGCCTGTCTGATGGCTGACTATTCGGCAACGGGTTCGAGGGCCTCGCTGATCGCCAGATCCTGCAACTGGGCTGCCTCCTCCGGAAGCTGATCGACAATAGCGATCATGGCTGCGAATGCCGCCAGACGAATGTCCTTTTTGGACGCTTTGGGGAAGGCTTTGGCAATGTCCTTCTGCAGTTGCTTGGAACTCATCCCGGGCTTGGCCAGCAAGATGAGCGCCGCCTGTATGTCGTTCTGCTTCGTCATTTTGCTGCCTTAACGTTTTCGATGTTTCACCCTTAGCCGCCTTGGGCTGTCACAATCAAATGGATGACAGCAAATCCTGCGCGTCTTCACATAGGGGCCAAGGGCAGAAGACGGATTACGAAGACGGCCGGCAGCTTTCGGGAAAGCCTTTGTCAGAGGCAAATGGCCGAAATGGGGTCGACTGTTGCCAAGCTAGGCTGGGAAACGGACGGGCGGCTTTTGGACAGTTCTTCTGGAAAGCTGAGCCCCCCAAACAGCGAGAGAGAATCCCTGCGCCGCTGTTATCCGGCTGTCATGTCCATCGCCTAGAGATCCGTTGCACGCGCGTGCAGCGACATTTCATCCGACCATTTCGGGGGTTCTCTATGACCATTCTCAAGTCAACCAAACTGCTCGTGCTGACGGCAGCCCTGCTGTCCGGCACTCCTTTCGCAGCTTATGCTGCCGACTATACGATCTCGGTCTGGTCCGGCGGCACCGGCGATACCAGCAATTACCGCTACGACAATATCGTCCTGGCGGCAGAGGTGCTCGAGCGCGAGGCCGCCATCCGCGGCGAAGAGCTCAACATCACCGTCGAAACCCAGGCCTTTACCGGCTGGGAAGATTTCAAGCAGGCAGTGACGCTGGCCTCTGAAGCCGGCAATGCGCCCAATATCATCGTCTCGGGCCACGAGGACATCGGTGCCTGGTCGCAGGCTGGCCTGCTGCGCCCCATCGAAGACTATGTCGATTTCGACGCCTGGCCGCTGAGCCAGATCTATCCGAACCTGATCGATGTCGCCTCATTTGATGGCCAGGTATGGGGCATTCCGCAGGACGCCGAAGCACGTCCCTTCTTCTTCTCGCGCCCGAACATGGCCGGGATCGGCTATTCCGAAGCAGACATCGACGCCCTGCCGGCCAAGGTGCTCAGTGGCGAATACACGCTCTACACCATGCTTGAAGACGCCAAGAAAATGCAGGACGCTGGCCTCGTGGACGCCGGCAAGGGCTTCATGCCCCGCGTTTCCAACGGCACCGACTACTGGCAGTTTTACCAGAGCTTCGGCGGCGAGATGACCGATGCCGAAACCGGCAAGCTGGTGCTCGACAAGGCAGCCCTGGCTGGGATGTACCAGTTCTTCGTGGACGCTGTGGCCCAAGGCGTCGTGCCTGCCACCTATTTGGGTTCCACCTGGGACGCCTGGCACGAGGCCGTTGCCACCGGCAAGGCCGGCGCCTGGCATGGCGGTACCTGGCACAAGGCCGAGTGGGAGACCAAATGGGGTCTCGAGGACTTCTTTGGTGACGTGCAGGCAACCCTGATCCCGGCTGGCAATGACAATGGCCGCGCCAACTCGATCACTCATCCGCTGGTCTATCTGCTCTCGACCACCGGCACCGATGACGATGCCGCCATCTCGGCCGAACTGATCTCGATTGCCTCCGAGCCGCGCTTCAACGCGCTGCACGCTGTCAAGTCGGCTCACCTGGCCATCGGCACCGAGGAGGCCAAGGTCGCCCTTTACGCCAATGACCGCTGGGCCACCGAGGCAACCACCAACCTGCTTCCGCATGTCAACGCGATCCCCAACGACCCCAATCTGGCCCCCTATTGGACGGCTATGTACAAGGGTCTTGAAGCGTCCTGGACCGGCACGACCTCGGTTGAAGACGCCGTCAACACGGTGGCAAGCGAAGTTACCGCTGCCCTCGGCGACAAGATCATCGTCCGCTAGCCCATCCCTGCCGGGGGAAGCGCCTGCGCTCCCCCGGCTCCTGCTGGAGATTTTACATGCGCGCCAGGACGAGCGTGCTGGGGCTATCCATGGTCAGCCCCGCACTATTGCTGCTGTTTGCTTTCTTTCTCATGCCCGTCGTGCTGACGGCCGTGTTCGCCTTTACCAATATGAGCACCGCCACCGGCATTACCGGCGGTTCCCATGTCATCACCGGCAATCTGCTGCGTGACCTGACCAATGCGGGCATGGATGCGCAGGTCGTCGCCGCACTGAACGAAACCAGTTTCTCGGTGACACCCGAAACCCTGGCAGCCGCTCGCACTGCCGGTGTCGAGCCGAAATTCCTGAGTGAGATCGAGGCGCAGCTGACGGGACAGAGCTTTGCGGATGCCGGTAGCTTCGAGGCCGCGCTCAAAGGCCTGCCATCGCGCCCGAACCGCATCCGCGACCTCAAGATCGCAACAGAACCTTTCGAGCGCTCGATCCTCAACACCCGCTACCAGAGCCGCGACGCCGTCCAGGCAGCAATTGCGGGGATGGTGCCCGATCTGCCGGCCGAGACCGTCGGCCGGATTGCCGATGCCAGCTATACCGGCTGGCGCTGGATCGATGCGGCCAATTTCCAGACCCTGCTCGACCGGCCCCAAACCCTGCGCATCGTCCTCAACACCGTCTTTTATGTGACCGCCACGCTGGCCTTCAACGTGCTGGTCGGGCTGTTCCTGGCCATTACCACCTTCTATCTGCCCAAGGCTGGCTCGGGGGTTTTCAGCGTCATCTGGCTGCTGCCGCGCATCACCCCCGTCGTGCTCTATACGGTGATGTGGAAATGGTTCACCTGGGACAATGGCTTTCTCTATGTCATTGCCGAACAGCTCGGCCTGCCGGCCTTCAACTACATGAAGGGCTCGGTGCCCACCGCCTGGGCCACCATCATCCTGGTCAACGGCTTTGTCGGCGCCTCCTTTGGCATGATCCTGTTCTCGGGCGCCCTGCGGGCCATTCCCGTGCAGCAGCTCTGGGCCAGTGAAGTCGACGGCGCCAGCCGCTGGCAACAGGTCCGCCGCATCATCCTGCCACAGCTGCGCTGGCCGATCCTGTTCGTCACCTCCTACCAGACCCTGTCGCTGCTCTCCTCCTATGAGCAGATCTGGCTCACCACCAATGGCGGGCCGGGCAGCACCACCACGGTCTGGGCACTGGAGGCCTTCAACACCGCGCTCAACAATTATACCGGCAATCTCGAATACGGCATGGGCGCCGCCATGGCGCTGATCCTGGTTGCCGTGGGGCTCGTCCTCTCCATCGTCTATCTGCGCCTGTTCCGGTTCGATGAGCTGGTCAACAAGCCCAAGATCGAGTTTTAGGAGCCAGCCATGACCCGCAATTTCTCGGCTTGGCCGATCTATCTGTTGCTCGGCGTGCTCAGCGCCCCATTGGCGATCATGTATCTCTTCCTGGTCATCGATACCTTCACCAATGCCCCACCGGGCTCGCTCATTCCCAGCGAACTCACCCTGCACCACTGGCGCTTCCTCTGGGACCCGACGGTGACCGGCGATATCTGGGGGCCGACGGTCACCACCTTCCTTTTCGCCTCATCCATGGTGGTGATTGTGCTCGCCATTTCATCGACTGCCGGTTACGCGATCTCCCGGCTCAACCTGCCGTTTCGCCGGTTCTTCCTCTCCGGCATCATGGTGATGCATGCCTTTCCCTCGGTCACGCTGATCATCGGCGTGTTCCTGGTGCTGCAATTTGCCGGGCTCTACAACACGCTGATCGGGGTGATCCTGGTCAAGGCCAGCCTGATGCTGCCCTTCGGCATCTGGATCATGAAGGGCTTTTACGACCAGGTGCCCTGGGAGATCGAAATGGCCGGCGTGCAGGATGGCGCCAGCCGCTTCACCGTGTGGCGGCGCCTGATCCTGCCCCAGGTGGCGCCGGGCCTGCTCTCGCTGGGCATCTTCGCCTTTCTCGATGGCTGGAGCGAGTTCATGCTGCCGCGCATTCTGGCGCCGTCGGCCAATTTCCAGGTGCTCTCGACCTATCTCAATGCGGTCTCCGATCCCAATTCAACCACCTACAATTTCCATCTCTTCAAGTCAGTCGGGCTTTTCTACACCCTGCCAGTCCTCGTGCTCTTCGTGGTGTTCCAGAACCGATTGATGAACATTTTCGGCGGAGGCACGAAAGGCTGATGCAAGTCACCCTCAAAAATTTCACCAAGACCTTCGATGACATCAAGGTCATCGAGAACATGAACCTGACCGTCCAGGACGGCGAGATGCTGGCGCTGCTCGGCCCGTCCGGCTGTGGCAAGTCGACGACGCTATTTGCCATTTGCGGCATTCACCGCATCAATGGCGGGCAGATCCTGTTCGGCGCGCGCGACGTCAGCGAATTGCCGAGCCAGAAGCGCAATGTCGGCGTGGTGTTCCAGAACTATGCCCTTTACCCGCATCTGACCGTCTATGAGAACATCGCCTTTCCGCTCTCGGTGCGGGGCGACAGCAAGGCCGATATCGACCGCGCGGTCCGGGACATTGCCGCACTGACCCATATCGAGGAACTGCTCGAACGGCGCCCGGGTCAGCTCTCGGGTGGCCAGCAGCAGCGTGTGGCCCTGGCCCGCGCCCTGGTGCGCAAGCCCGATGTGCTGCTGCTCGACGAGCCGCTGGCCAATCTCGATGCCAAGCTGCGGCTCGAAATGCGCTCGGAAATCCGCCGTATCCAGCTGGAGACCGGCATCACCGCGATCTTGGTCACCCATGACCAGGTGGAAGCCATGTCGATGTGCGACCGCATCGCCATCATGGACAAGGGTGCGATATTGCAGATCGCCACGCCCACCGAGATGTATCGCAGCCCCGCCAGCAAGTTCGTCGCCGGCTTCCTGGGCAACCCGCCCATCGTCATGCTGGACGGCACAGCGGGCAATGGACAATTCGTCACGAACGGTGGCACCACCCTGCCGCTACCGCAGCGCCTGGCCGGCATGCCGGTCGACACCCCGATCAGCCTGGGCATCCGGCCCGAACATTTCGGCATGCAGGGCCCGGCCCAGATCGACGGCATCATCAGCTTCGTGGAACCGCAGGGTCGCGAAACCCTGTTCGATGTGACAGTTGGCGAGGGCGTCATCCTGCGCTCGGTCCAGGCCGTGCGACACGACATAGCGTTGGGAGACCGGGTCAGCTGGCCGCTGGACCGTGATAGCCTGCTGGCTTTCGACGCCAGTGGAAAGGCCATCTAGCAGCCATGCGTCATAGTATTCCATTTCCGGCACGGCCGGACAAACGCCCGCTCTGCATTGCCCATCGCGGGGCATCGGCCCATGCCGTCGAAAACACGCTGGCGGCCTTTGCCGTGGCGGCCGAGCTTGGCGCCGACATGTGGGAAATCGACGTGCAGCTGACGCGCGACGGACAGCCCGTCGTCTCCCACGATGCGGCCCTGACGCGCATCTTCGGCGGCAACGGCGAAATTGCTGGACTGACGCTGGCCGAGATCCGCGAGCGAGCGCCTGACCTGCCAACGCTCGACGAGGTGATCGCATTGGCGCGGCAATGCAATCAGGCGCTCTATGTGGAGATCAAGGCGCGCGGCGCCGGACGGATCGCCATCGACCGGCTCCTGGCCCTCAACTTTGCTCGCGCCGGTCTGGGCAGCTTCAGTGTCGATGAGGTGAGCGACATGGTGGCGGCGCAATGCCCCTATCCGCTCACCATTCTGGTGCCGCTCGGCATTGATCCCTTCGAGCGTGCCAGCCAATCCGGCGCCGACATCATCCACCTCTGCTGGGAACAGGGTGGCGAGCGGCCGCAGGATCTGGTCACGCCCGACCTGCTCGCCAATGCCGCCGCCAAGGGGCTCGGCATCGTGCTCTGGCATGACGAGCGCAAACCAGTGCTCGATGACCTTCTCAAGCTGCCGGTATTGGGCATCTGCACCAACCAGCCCGAACTCCTGGCCGGTGTCGACAGCGTGGACATGGCCGGCATCGAGATCGTCTGCCATCGCGGCGCCAATCGCTTTGCGCCGGAAAACACCCTGGCCGCAGCCCGTTTGGCCCTTGATCAGGGCTGTCCCTATGTCGAGATAGACATCCGCGAGAGCGCCGACGGGGAACTGGTGGTGATCCATGATGCCACGCTGGAGCGGACCACCGATGGAAGAGGCCGCGTAGCCGAGCACAGTCTGTCGCAATTGCGGGCGCTTGATGCCGGTGCCTGGTTCTCGCCTGTTCACGCCGGCGAGCGCATTCCCACCTTGGCGGAGATGATCGCGCTCTGCCAGGCCTATGGCGCGCAGCTCTATATCGAGAACAAATGCGTCGATCCGGCAAAAATCATCGCTTTGCTCCAGGCCATGGGCTTTGCCGAAAGCTGCTTCCACTGGTCGGCGGACGACGCCCTCCATGCCAGGCTGCGCGCGGTGTCTGCCGGAGCGCGGATCAAATCCAGCCGCGCCCGCTATCCCGGCATGCAGGCCCTCAAGGACCATCTGGCGCCCGAAATCGTCGAGATCGATCATGACGTCTACGAGTCCCAGGCCGTGGAGGCGCAACAATTGGGCCTGGTTCCCATGCTGCACTATTTCGGTGATGATCCCGCCGTATTTGACAGGATCGTCGTGATGCGCCCCGCCATGATCAATCTGAACCGGGCCGATCTGCTGCTGGCCGCGCTGCGGCGGGCGAGCGGCCAAGGTCTGCTGCCATGAAGGACGAGCGACCCAACCGCGTACCGACATCCGATGATGTGGCCTTGCTGGCCGGTGTGTCCCGCTCGGCCGTATCGCGGACCTTCACCGCTGGCGCCAGCGTGGCACCGGCGACCCGCGAGAAAGTCCTGACGGCAGCCAAGACCCTGGGCTACCGCGTCAATTTTCTGGCCCGGGGACTGTCGCAGCAACGTACCAACCTGGTTGCCCTGGTCGTTTCCGACATGGACAATTCCCTGCGCGCCCGCATGGTCGATCACCTGGCGCGCGGGTTGGTGGCGCTCGATTTTCGCCCGCTGATCCTGCCGACCGAACCGGGCGAGAATGTCGGGCACCTGATCGACATGATGCTGCATTACAACGTCACCGGCACGATCGTTACCTCCGATACGTCTCCGGCCGAGATTGCGCAGGAATGCGCAGCCTATGGCCTGCCGCTGGTGCTCATCAACAAGCCCGAAGTGGGCAGCCAGGTCGCCAATGTGTCGATCGATACTGCCGCAGCCGGCCGCCTGGCGGCGGAGGAATTTCTGGCGATCGGCTGCCGGCAGATCGCCGTTGCCAGTCAGCGCCGGGCGTCCCACTCGATCGGGCAGCGCAAGGCCGCCTTCATCGCCAGATGCCGGGCGCTGGGCATCGACATCGTCGGGGACTTCCAGGGGCCGGCACAGAATTACGATGGCGGCGTCGATGCCGCCCGCGCCTTCGTCGATAGCGGGGTCGTGGCCGATGGTGTCTATTGCGTCAACGACTATCTCGCCCTCGGCTTTCTTGATGAGCTGCGCCGATCATCCGCGCTGACGGTACCGGGCGACCTCAAGGTGATGGCCTGCGATGACATCGCCGAGGCTGCCTGGGGCAGCTATGACCTGACAACGGTGCGGCAGGATGCATCGGCCATGGCCCAGGCGGCCATTGCGGCCCTGCAGAATTGCCTCGACGCGCCCGACGC
>TARA_R110002020_G_scaffold95187_8_pt1 | contig 10823 bp, 10 predicted proteins | sample TARA_R110002020 | Tara Oceans TARA_R110002020 (sample SAMEA4396489) | marine metagenome | biome: Westerlies Biome; feature: [MES] marine water layer (ENVO:01000295) within the mesopelagic zone...; material: water (ENVO:00002006), including particulate matter (ENVO:01000060) such...
GATGTGTGCTGAAAAAACAGGAGGTTTTAACTTGGTAAACTAAACACACTCATCAGGAGTTTACCATGAGCAAGAAACAGAAGACTTACACCGCAGAATTTAAAGCTGAAGCCATAAAAGCCATTGAAGAGAACCAAGGTAATGTATCGGAATCCGCTAGACAACTTGGCATTTCAATGCAAACCCTTTCGAACTGGAATAACAAAGCAAAGGCTGGAACTTTAGCAGGCACAAAACAGTATTCGCCCGATCTAAACGCCTTACTCGAAGAAAATAAGAAGCTTAAACAACAGCTCAAAACAGCAGAAATGGAACGTGAATTTTTAAAAAAGGCAGCAGCGTACTTTGCCAAAGAAAGTCAGTGAGGTACGCCTATATGAAATCGCAAAGCCACTTATTTCCGATTATTTTAATGGCTCGATTACTTCGTGTATCCGTTTCTCGCTTTTATGATTGGCTAAAGCGAGGCATGAGTAAAAGATCAATTCAGCGAAATCAGCAGACAATTTTGGTCAAAATAGCCCATGAAGAAACCAAACAAAGCTATGGCTATGTTCGATTAACCAAGCATTTACAAGCGCAAGGTATCAAAATAAGTACGTATGCTGTGCGCCAAATAAAAAAATCAAATCAGTTGTATTGTAAGCGCCATAAGCGTTTCAAAAGAACCACGAACAGTGATCACAACCGTTCTATTTATGACAATTTACTCAAGCAACAGTTTTCAATGACGAAGCCTAATCTTGCGTGGTCGAGTGACATTACCTACATTTGGACGGCTGAGGGCTGGTTGTACTTGGCAGCTGTCAAAGATCTTTACACGAAACAGGTTGTTGGCTATAGCTTAAATGAGCGCATGACAGCCAAGCTTGTTTGTGATGCATTGAATATGGCTATTCTCAATCAGAAACCTGCTAAAGATCTCATTGTACATTCAGACAGAGGCAGCCAATATTGCAGTAATGAATATCTAAACTTACTTGAGAAATTTGATTTTCAGGGTTCAATGAGCAAAAAAGGCGACTGCTTTGATAATGCACCGATAGAGAGTTTCTGGGGCATACTCAAAAATGAACTAGTCCACCATCGCAACTACAAAACAAGGGAAGAAGCCAAAGTGGATATTACAAAATATATAGAGTTATTTTATAATCAGCGAAGAATTCAAAAAGGCTTGGATTTTAAGACACCAAATCAAATGGCAAAAGACTTTTATCGGTTAGCTGCCTAGAATCTCCCAAGTGAAAGTCTCCTGCTAATTCAGCACACATCAAACAGTTTATTTCTGATTTAATGTATCTTCTGCCTCTTCATGAAGGTTCATACTCGCCCTCAGTGTTCCAAAGCTTGCTGGTCACTCAGATATTCTTATTTCGACATTCAAATACAAAAGGGCTCACTGAAGGTGAGTCAACTTTATTGAATGCTTTAAGAAAGATAGGAATTGATAAAATAACGTTCAAGAATTAACTAGAATTTTTAGAACTACCTTATATAAAAATGCCAATAGTGTCGGTGTGATATAACACTATTGGCACCATATACTAGTACATTATGAATTCTTAGGCTTTACAGCGATGATTATATAATTTTCTCCTTCTGCTTTTAATTCAAATTCAACTTTATCCCCTACAGTTAAACCATTTAATAAGGATGGGTCAGCAACTTTAAAGCCCATCTTCATTGCTGGCCAATTAATCGCAGGAATTGCTTCATGGTCGAGTGTTAAAATATTTTCTTTCGTATCAATAGCAGTAATCACGCCAATGGCTTGAGCCGTTGTAGCGGTAGAAGACTCCTTATTCATCTGCTCCATAGGTGCGTCTGCTTTCTTCTGCTCTGATGCTTCATTTTTACTACATGCGCTTAATGCAGCAATAGTGGTAACAAGAGCAATAATTTTTATAAATTTCAACATAATAAAACCTCTTTAGACGAAATAATAAAACGATCAATGTGTTGATAGTTTTCTTTTGATTAAAAGCTGATATGCAGCTGGGATAACAAACATTGACAGTAGAGGAGCTGAAATCATGCCCCCAACCATAGGTAAAGCAATACGGCTCATCAATTCGGAACCTGTCCCAGTCCCTAAAAGTATAGGAATTAAGCCTGCCAAAATGACGGCAACCGTCATGGCTTTAGGACGAACGCGTAGTACAGCTCCTGTTCGGATTGCATCATTGAGTTGTTGCACCGTTAAAGACGCTGCTGAAGAAGGTAAATGTTGTTGGGTATGATCTATCGCTTGTTTTAAATAAAATAGCATGACCACTCCAAACTCTGCGGCAACACCGGCAAGTGCAATAAAACCAACAGCAATTGCCACTGAAAAGTTATAGCCACTCAAGTATATGGCCCAAATACCACCAATTAAGGCAAAAGGTAGAGTCAACATAATCAGAGCAGCATCTTGTACTTGTCTAAAGATCAGGTAGAGCAATAGAAAAATGATCATCAAAGTAATTGGAATTATTACTTTTAGTCGAGCATTTGCACGTTCCATAAACTCAAACTGGCCTGAATAGCTGATGCTCATAGCAGGAGAAAGTTTGACTTGCGAATCAATGGTTTGTTTCAAATCTTGTACAACTGAAGCTAAGTCACGTCCTTGCACATCAATATAGACCCAACCAGTAGGGCGGGAATTTTCGCTCTTCAGCATTGGAGGGCCATCTGTAATCTGGATATTGGCAACGCTACTTAAGATAATTTGCTGACCTGACTCGGTAACAAAAGGTAAATTTCTCAAAGCTTCCAGTGAGTCTCGAATCTCTCGTGGATAACGTACATTAATAGGATATCTTGCTAATCCCTCAACAGTTTCACCAATATTTTTTCCACCTATCGCTGATGACACAATTTGCTGTACATCATCAATATTAAGACCATATCGTGCAGCTTGCATACGATTGATATCAACATCAATATACCTGCCACCCGTGAGCCGTTCAGCTAAAGCTGAGCTAACACCAGATACCGTTTTAGCTGCTTGTTCAACTTGTTGTGCGACCCGATCAATATCTTGTAAATTGTTTGCTGAAATTTTAATTCCGATGGGACTTTTAACCCCAGTCGCCAACATATCAATCCTGTTACGAATAGGCGGTACCCAAATATTCGTTAAACCCGGCACCTGAACTGCCTTATCAAGTTCTTTCACCAATTTTTCAGGTGTCATCCCAGCACGCCACTCAGATCGAGGCTTAAATTGAATTGTTGTTTCAAACATCTCCAAAGGCGCTGGGTCTGTAGCTGACTCAGCTCGTCCAGCCTTACCAAATACCGTTGCAACTTCCGGAATGGTTTTAATCATCCTATCTGTTTGCTGTAGCAGTTCAGAAGCTTTGGCTACGGACAATCCCGGTAAAGCCGACGGCATATATAGTAAATCGCCTTCATCCATTTTAGGTAAAAATTCTCCACCTAAACGGGTCAGAGGGTAAAGGCTCACTAGAAAAATAAGCAATGCAACCAGTAATGTCGTCTTTGGATAAGCTAAAACTTTATCCAACATAGGACCGTATATTTTGATGAGAAAACGATTTAGTGGATTACGTTGTTCAGACGGTAATTTCCCGCGGATCCAATACCCCATCAATACTGGAATTAACGTAATGGATAAACCAGCTGCCGCTGCCATGGCATAAGTTTTGGTAAATGCCAATGGTGAGAACAAGCGTCCCTCTTGTCCCTGCAAGGTGAAAATAGGAATGAAGGATAAGGTAATGATGAGTAGACAGAAAAATAAAGCTGGACCAACCTCACTGGCTGACCGAGCAATAATATCCCAACGTTCTTGTGGTGCTAAGATTTGATCAGGATGCTCATGCTGCCAAGCTTCTATATGTTTGTGTGCATTTTCTACCATTACCACCGCAGCATCGACCATGGCCCCAATCGCAATGGCAATACCACCCAGAGACATAATATTGGCATTTAACCCCTGATAATACATGACCAGGAAAGCCGATAAAATCCCAAGTGGTAGAGAAACAATAGCCACCATTGCTGAACGTAAATGCCAGAGGAAAAATCCACAGACTAATGCCACGACAATGAACTCTTCAATCAATTTATGGCTGAGATTCTCTATAGCCCGATCGATCAATTGACTACGATCATATACGGGAACCACCTGCACACCTTTTGGTAGGCTCTGTTGTAATTCCGCGAGCTTTACTTTAACAGCAGCAATAGTTTCACGTGCATTTTTACCTGCTCGTAAAATCACAACGCCACCAACAGTTTCACCTTGTCCATTCAGTTCACTGATACCACGACGCATTTCTGGTCCAAGCTGTATCGTTGCAATATCACCCAAAGTAACTGGAACACCAAAACGATTTGTCCGTAGTGGGATCTGGCGAAAATCATCTAATGTTTTTAAATAACCAGTGGCTCGTACCATATATTGGGTTTCAGCCATTTCCAAGACTGAACCACCCGTTTCTTGATTAGCTTTTTGAATCGCTTCAATGACATTATCTTGAGTAATACCTAATGACGCCATTTTGCTTGGGTTTAAAACAACTTGATATTGTTTAACCATCCCTCCAATAGTAGCAACCTCAGCCACATTGGGTAATGTCTTCAACTCATACTTTAAAAACCAGTCTTGTACGCTTCTCAACTGAGAAAGATCATGCTGTCCTGTTGGATCAACTAATGCATATTCATAAATCCAGCCAACCCCTGTAGCATCTGGCCCTAATGATGGTTTCGCATCCGCAGGCATATTTCCTTGTATCTGATTCAAGTATTCCAAAACACGTGACCGTGCCCAGTAGAGGTCTGTATGTTCGTCAAAAATGACATAGACAAACGAATCACCAAAAAAAGAATACCCCCGAACATCTTTAACTCCAGGCACTGATAACATGGTGGTTGTTAAAGGATAAGTCACCTGATTTTCAACAATCTGTGGTGCCTGACCGGGAAAATTAGTTCGTACAATGACTTGTACGTCAGATAAATCTGGTAAAGCATCAACAGGAGTATTTTTAACAGCCCAAGTCCCCCAGATAGCCAGAACTAAAGCAGCTAGTAATACAAATACTCGATTCGTAATAGAAAAGCGAATAATATGGGTAATCATGATGGATCTCCCGTTTAGTTCTTTATAGATGTCATAGACATCTTGGAAATATTAGAAATGACATAAGCATCTCCAACTTTTGTAAAACTAAAATTGACCTGATCACCTTGCTGAATCTGAGTAAATGGCTGTACTGGCTGTTTAAAGCTCATGGTCATAGCACCCCAACCCAACTCAGGAATAGCCTGATGTGAAATAGTAACTTCCTGAGCTGTGACTTTTTCAACTTTTCCAATGCCTTGATATTTTGATGTCTTAACTGCTTGAGAGGGGGTAATAGATTTTCCAGTATTCAGCTTATCCAATACGCCTTGCAAATTTGCTTCAGAGTCAATCAAGAATTGTCCTGAAATTACAACTTTTTGACCTACTTTCAAACCTTCTAAAATTGCAATCTTATTTCCATCACTTTGCCCTAACTGAACAACAACAGGTTCAAAACGTCCTTGCTCATGAGCCACAATGACAATATTACGGGTGCCTGTACGGATAACAGCCTGCTCTGGAACTATTAAACTGCTTTGAGGATTGCTAGATAGTTTGACAGAGGCAAACATCCCCGGTTTGAGCTGTGCCTTTTTATTAGGTAATTCAATACGAACTTTTATGGTTCTGCTAGTAGTATCTAAGGTAGGTAAGATATCAATTACTTTACCCGAGACTATTTGAGGGTATGCTGTAAAAGTAACTTCGACTTTACTTCCTCGTTTTATCCCAGCAATTTGTTTTTCAGGAACGGCTGCCTCTAGCCAAATCGGGTTGATACCTTTAATTGTGGCCAAGGTTTGTCCCATAGCCAAAGCCATACCATTGCGGACTTCTAGTGAATCAATAAATCCACTAATGGGAGCTTGCAAAGTTATATTAGATTGCACTCGACGAGTTCGCTCAACTTGATGAATCACATTTTGTGGTATTCCTAAAAGCTGCAAACGTTGACGGCTTGCTTGAATAAGGGAACGATCTCCAGTACGGAGCACAGCTAAAAATTCAGTTTGCTCTCCAGTCCATTCGGGTATTGAAATATCAGCTATAGGGCTTCCTTCGGTCACCATATCTCCAACAGCATGCCCATACACTCGCTGAACAAAGCCACTTGCTCTAGTTTGTAAAATAGCTGTTTGCCGTTCATTTGCTTGTAATATGCCATTAGTAAACATGGCATTTCCAATTACAGCCTGTTCAACAGTGCCGTAACGGATGGCTAAATTTTGTTGAATAGATGGATCTATTTTGACTGTAGGACGACTTTCATCCGTCATCGCTGCATTTTCGTCTGCATATTTAGGTACCAGTTGCATGTCCATAAATGGAGACTTACCTGGCTTATCAAAATGCTGTTCTGGCTTCATTGGGTCGTACCAATACAACACTTTGGCATCCTGTTGCTGACTTGCCGATGTCGATTGAGGACTCTCGTTCTGTTGTGCAAACCAATATCCAGCACCACCACCTGCAACCAAACTAATTGTGGCAACTCCTATGACAGTAACTGCCAGTTTATTTTTTAACATTATGGCTGCTCCTCAACATAGTTTAAGGTTGGTTCTTCAAAGGCAAAATAAAGTTGGGCTTTAGTCACAGCCTGTTGTTGTTGAAGATCAATGAGACGCAATCGTTGTTCTAAAAGAGATTGTCGGGCAGCAATGACATTGGTCAAATTAGTTTTCCCCGCTTGATAACTTGCTAACTGTAAATTCACTTTTTGTTTAGCGAGTGGAATACTTATTTGCATTGCACGTCTAATTTGCTGATCAAGCGCATCAAGATCAGATAACCCATCATCCAGCATGGTGAGATGTTCACGGTATTGAACTTCTTGATCGGCAATGATCCGGTTTTGTTCGGCTAAAGCTGCCTGAACGAGCGGCCCACTACGTCTTTTTGAAAATACTGGAAGCTCTGTTGTGAGTTGAACCCCGATCATATCGCCAAATTCGCGTGCTCGATGCTGATAAGCAAGCTCAATCCCCCAATCTGGTTTCTGTAAAGCCTGAGCTTGCTTCAGTTTTGCTTCAGCAGTTTTCTTTTCTGCCTGAAATGCTTTTAATTCAGGATGTTGATGCAAATGATGATATAACTTTGATGAATCAAGATGGATGGATGGAGCTTGGTCAGGTAAGGTTTCAATTTGAGTAAGGTTTTCGGTAGGCTCTGCACTGATCAAGCGATGCAACTCTAGCTTGGCTTTATTTAAATCACGAAGCAAATCATCCTTCTGGTCAAGCAATACCGTGGCTTCTTGTTTTGGATCAAGTGCATCAGCAACCATTGTCCGACCAGAGGTGACCTGTGTTTGGGTCATCTGAGAAAGTAATCGATTCTCTGAAAACAGTTCATCGTATAGCGCCAATTTACGCTCAAGATAAAAACGTTTAAACCAAGCAGATGCAACTTTTTGACGTAACTCAATACGTAGAATCTCAGTTTGAGCAGTGACTGAACCCAATTCAGCTTTTGCTAACTCGACCTCGGCTTGTCTTTTGGCGCGGTTTGGAAAATCTTGCATAACGCCAATTTTCTGCATGGTCATGCCATCTTGTGTGACTGACCATGACGCATCACCAGATATAGGATAATTCGCCAAACCGACAAATAATTTAGGGTTGGGTAAAATACCTGAAGCTAAAACTACATTCTCAGCCCCTTCAATTTGGGCACTATTTACTCTTAAAGTTGGAGCATATTGCTCAGCAAGCTTCAAAGCTGTATCCAAAGTCAGTGGCTGGGCATAAGCTTGACCATAGACTAGAGAAAAACAGATCACACCTATCGGCCATCTCACCCTGCGAGATAGCTTTTCTTTATAAAATTTCATATTTTTAGCTCTAAAATGATATACACGCGCACGCGCAGAACATCCATAAAAAATGCTATGAATGACGAAGAATTATCAAATTAGTTAGAGCGTGGGGGGTTTCCAGAGAACTGAAGGAAAAGGAGCAGGAAGATTTTGATCTGGAAAATAAAAGACTGATCGCTCTACGGGTGAGAATACCGTTGAGTGCAAAACGCTTTGAGGATCACTGGCGTACGCAATTTTGGCAAAAGAATTAATGCAATCTTGCTCAGACATACAGGAAGGATCATGTAAAGATTTTTTGGCCTTTGTCTCTATTTTCATACAATCAGTGTGCATTGTATCCTGATTTTGAGATGCTTCCATTTGCATGGATTTCATCTGTTCAGATGGCATTAAACACCGCTTATGTACAGACGAAGCAACAGCAGCCGATCCTACTAAAAGGATAGCAAACGATAAAAACAGCGATAGGCATGTCTTTAACCACTGCATAGATTTAGACCAAAATTTAAGTTTCTTTAGTTTTACATATTCGAAATTAAATAGCAATAATTTTATGAATGAACCGTCCCGAGTTTATCGGAGACAAGATTGCTTGAGTCAAGCAGCATAGCCTGACGGTTTTAATGAACAATAGTAAATATTCTCCGCATCAATAGGCGACAAATATCCATTTCTAGAATGTAATCGCTCATGGTTGTACCAGTGTACCCAATCAAGGGTAGCTAAAGCAACATCATTGATGCCTTCCCATTCATGTTTGAAGTAATCAATCACCTCCGTTTTGTATAGCCCATTGACGCTTTCAGCTAGGGCATTATCGTAAGAATCACCAGTTGTACCTACCGATGCGGCAAGTCCAGACTGTTTCAGCCGTTCACCGTATTTAATCGATAGGTACTGGCTGCCTTTATCACTATGATGAATTACCCCGCTAGGTCTGCCACGAGCATCTAACGCTTGATTTAGAGCATCAAGTACCAGTTGGGTATCCATGCGATTGGATACTTTCCAACCGACGATGACCCGTTTAAACACATCAATGACAAAGGCGGTGTAAACCCAGCCTGTTTTAGTCTTGATATAGGTAAAGTCAGCGACCCATAGTTTGTTTGGGGCATCGGCAGTAAAATTGCGTTTGACCAAATCAGCGGGTTTGTCTTGGTCATCACGCTGTTTGGTGGTGATTTTGCCTTTGCCTCGCCATACGCCTTGTATGCCAAGCTGTTTCATCAGGCGTTCAACGGTACAGCGACCAAGCTTTGGCAGACCATCTTGCTTAAGCTTATGCCAGACTTTATGAATGCCATAACGACAGCCACTGGCTTGCCAAATCTGTTTGATTTGTGCCATGAGGTGCTTGTCGCTTTGTTTGCGTCGACTTTGCTTCTCTGGGTTTTCCTGTTCATCTTTGACGCGATAGTAGCTAGATGGGGCAATTGGCAGTATTCTACAAATCGACTCGACCCCATATTTTTCTTTTTCATCGTCGATGAATTTGACCATCACTTGTGTGGGCGGCCGAGCTCCGCCTGGGCGAAAAAAGCAGCGGCTTTGCGGATGATTTCATTAGCCTGCTTTAATTCTTTGATTTCTCGCTCTAATTCAGCAATGCGTGCAGCTTGGCTTTCAGTTGTTACAGTCACGGGATTTTGCTTTGCTAGGTGCTTTTGATGCCATGAACGAAGGGTTTCAGGGGTACAGCCAAACTTCGGAGCAATGGCTTGTATGGCTGCCCAGAGTGAGGGATAATCTTTTTGTGATTCGATGAGTAATTCGACGGCTCGAGTCTTAATTTCAGTTGAGTATTGTTTGGTTTTCATAAGGGTATTGTCTCAGAGTTTTGGGTCTCCGACAATCCCGGGACGGTTCAAACTGCATACGTTTAAAGTCATACCAAAGCGATGGGTTGTAGAACGTTCGTTTGCTTGGCTTGAGAAAAATAGACGCTTATGGAAAAACTGTGAGCGTCATTTAAATTCGAGCCTTCAATTTACCAATCTCGCTTTCATCGCTTTATTATTAAAAAGATTGTGAACAGGTTCTTAAAAAAATCTCATCAGTTTCATCACTCGCTATAGAAGCAACAGCCGTCATACCCCAAAATAATTCACCAAATAGCTCAATAGCTATCAGTAGGTGTTCAGCTGATAAATTAATACTTATGAATCTAGAGGAGATATGCAAACATTCATTAGTTCGACTAAAATACAACGATTTTTCTCTAAGAGCTGAGTACTTCCCTGTCTCATAGTCCATTATTATCTCTTCAACTCTCTCTTTACCAATACTGGTATATAAACGTTCAGAAGATAAAAATAAAGGGTCGATAGAGATCCTATGCTTTTTGCCATGATTAAAGAGAGGGTCTTTCGATCGCTTCACTCTCTGCTTCGTTTCTAGCTCTTCTTTTGAGCGCATATGCCCAGCGTGAACTTTAGCAATTTCTTCGAATACAGTAATAGATAAAAATAGCGAAGGTGCTGCACTGTTAGTCATTAATAAGGTATATGAAGCTTTTATCAAATCAAAGATATGCATAATAGCAGCGTTATACTCATCTCTACTCTGTAATCCTGTATAACCATCAGAAATTGATAGAGATGCTTCGTATGCTATATGGTGACCTGTACTTTTCACTACGTGACTCTCCGTTGATGAGTACCAATGATAACTGCAAAAGCTTAAATAGCCTTCAGTACTTAGCTATAGCAAACTGTATAAGCTACCTGTCCCAGAAAGTGGATCTAGATAGCCTATTTTTGAGATGAAATATCTATCCTAGAGACTTTAAAAGCTTATTACTGTCTAGATCATAGCCTGCTTCACTCAGCTCTTTCGATAGTATCTGTTTCCAAGCGCCAGCATTATCCAGCGGGTTCCAAATAACACCGCTAAAATCTGTCGGAATTTCTAAATCAC
>TARA_R110002020_G_scaffold190290_1_pt1 | contig 10817 bp, 25 predicted proteins | sample TARA_R110002020 | Tara Oceans TARA_R110002020 (sample SAMEA4396489) | marine metagenome | biome: Westerlies Biome; feature: [MES] marine water layer (ENVO:01000295) within the mesopelagic zone...; material: water (ENVO:00002006), including particulate matter (ENVO:01000060) such...
TCAAGCAGAGCCAGTCAGCATACAAAAGGACAGGCTATTGATTTAACTACTTTAGGAGAAAAAACAAACGGAGAATTATTTGAATATATCAAAGAAAATTTAGACTTTGACCAAATGATTTGGGAGTTCGGAAATGATGAAAACCCTAAGTGGATTCACGTTTCGTATGTTAGTAAAAAAGCAAATAGAAACAGAACATTAAGAGCTAGACATAAAGGTAGTCAAGTTACTTATTTTGTGATGTGATGGGTTATGAAATTAGGATAATTGATAGGTCAGCTTCAGGGTTCTCTTTTATAGTTGGAATTTCAATACATCCAAAAGACAAAGACAATGATTTTTTAGAAATAAATTTTTATTTTCTTTTTTTAATATTACACATAAAAATATATTAAATGCCAATACCAAAACCAAAAGCAGGAGAAAGTCAAAAAGATTTTATGATGAGGTGTATTCCTCAACTCACTAAATACCACAACAAAGAACAAGCTGTGGCAATTTGCTATAAAACTTATAGAGAAAACAAATGAGTAAAAAAAAGTTCAAAGACACAAAGGTAGGGCAGTTCCTCTTAAATAAAATCCCTAATGTAGTTGGTGCTATGGCAGGCAATACGCCTGTGGGGAGTGTTATAAAGGCGATTATCGGTGGCTCTGATATGTCTGATGATGACAAAGCGATAGCATTAGAAAAATTAAAGTTAGAAGAAGCTGAGATGGAATCTATCACTAGGAGATGGGAAGCAGACGCAAAGTCTGGTTGGTTAGCTGCTAATGTAAGACCTTTAACATTAATATTTTTTTCCGTTACTTATGTAATAGGATGGTACTTAGATTACCCTTTAGATAGTATTACTGGATTACTTAGTTTAATTGTTGGAGCATACTTTGGTAGCAGGGGTGTAGAGAAAGTTATGGGAAATAACAGACATAAATAAGGAAATTTTTTTTATATTTATAAAACAGCCGCAAATCTGTATAAGTTGCTAAACTTTGGGTAACCACTCCGATTGGATCAGATAAATAAAAAAAAGTTCTTTTTGCAGGGGGTTTTTCTTTCTTTTTTCTTTTGGTTACTTTTCTTTTTTCTTTCTTTGTTTATAAATTATTATCTTTGTTAAAAGTTATATTATGAAATATACAAATGAGTTAGTTGATAAAATATTAAATTACACTTATTCAAAGAGAAAAAAAATAGATAAACTATTAGAGTTAGATGCTAATCAATATTGTAATTCAGGAACAGATTCAACAATATCCCATAAACAACAAATCCGAAAAAACAGCCGATATATTTATAGAGCAATACAAAAATTGAATTATGAAATGGGTTCTAAGTTTTTGTTATGCCAAGATAAATAATGGCTAAAAAAAAACTCACAAGAAGTAAACTTGTAAAAAAGCTAGATACAATATTCAGTTTATATATTAGATTAAGATATGCAGAAAATGAAATTGTTGAATGTTTTACCTGTGGAAAAAAAGCACACTATAAAGACAATATGCAATGTGGTCATTTTCAATCACGCAGACATTATTCTACTCGTTGGAATTCTATTAATTGCCAAGTTCAATGCAAAAGCTGTAATGTTTTTCAATATGGAGAACAATTTGTTTTCGGTTTACGATTAAATGCAAAATACGGAGAGGGAACTGCAAAGAAATTACAACAAAAAGCTAAACAATTAGTAAAGTTATCTTCAAACGACCTAGTAATGTTGATAAATAAGTATAAGGACTTGACAGATATTAAAAAATAATCTTATATTTGTTACAGTTCTGTTCATTTTGTCTTTGGGGAAAAGGGGATAATTTTATTATTGTCCTTTTTTTTTACCTTCAAATTAGGTTTTATTAAATTTTTTGTTTATATTTGTTACTATGAATACGAACATTTTAGAAAACCCCGAAAAGAGACAGAAATTTATCAAGGATAATATTAATGTCCAATTAGACAATCAAAAATTACTTAAAGAAGCCCAATGGAATGTACAATTTTATGAGAAAGAAGTCATAAAATCATTTGAGAGGCTTGAACTTGCAAAACTTTCTTTAATACAATTAAAGTTAAGTAATGAAAAATAGAAATAGCTATGAAAATCTGATGACACCTTTTTATCAGGCTAGGATTGAAGCTATGACCAGAGAAATCAAAAAACTTAATGGCAAAATAGAATGTCTTGAAGCACAAATCGAAGTTGCTAAAGAAGCACATTTTAAAGATTGGAAAGATACAAGAGATATAACTGATGATTGGAAAATTAACTAACTATGAGAAAAGAATTTTACTTACTATGCAAATCAATAAAGGATAGAAATATAAATAGAGATATGTTAATTGCTTATGCAAATTCTTATATCATTAGTCAAAGACTTAAAACTAAATAATTATGAACAAAGAAAAATTAAATGAATTATATATTAAATATAATCTAGCCAAAGACACAGATTTTTGGCAAAAAACATTGGGAGGTAAAACTTTCACAATAGTAACAAGAACAGGAATTGAAAAAATCCAGAATCAAGAACAAATAAATGTTATTTTTGATGCAGTTGTTACTGAAAAAGATTTTGCAGTTGTTAAAGCAACAGCAATTAAAGACAATAAACGAATAGAAACGTATTCATCTGCATTAAAAGGAAATGGAGGAAATTGTTTCACTTCCTATGTAGTTGAAATGGCTGAAAAAAGAGCTTTTGCCAGAGCAGTATTAAAATTGACAGACTTCTATCAAGAGAATGTTTTTGGAGAAGATGAATCTGCTGATTTTAAACAGAAAATTAACATTATAAAACAATAAAAGTTATGAGTACATTAATTAAAGCAAGTATCAGGGTCGATAAACTCCCTAAAGAAAAGTTTATCAAAGGTAAAGATGGTGCAGTTTATTATAATTTAACTGTATCGGTACAAGACGAATCTCGTTTTGGAAATAATGTTTCAATCTTTGATTCTCAAACTAAAGAAGAAAGAGAAGCAAAAAAGAATCGAAATTATTTAGGTAATGGTCGAGTAATTTGGACTGATGGTAACGTTTTACTTTCAGAAAAAACAGAGGAAGTTGCTGCAACAGTAGAACAAAAATCAGATTTACCTTTCTAAAATAAATGTGTTGTACCTACGGAGGAACAATCATTGACGAGTGATATAATATTATTCACATTTTAAAATAGAGGGGATTAATTTTCCCTCTTTTTTTTTTATATTTATTAAATGCAAAAACCAAACAATGAACTAGAATTAAATTTACAATTTGGAGTAAATATGAAATTGGTTGAGGATGAATGTTTAATAACTACATCCGTTTCAATGGACTATCCTCCAGTCGCAATTTCTTTAGGCGAAAAATTATTAAAATCACACAAAGGAGACCAACTTGTTCCAATTCCTTTAGGAACGTATGGTAATTTTAGCTTTGTACAAGCACCACCTAAAACTAAAAAAACTTTTTTTATATCTTTGTTAGCAAGTGTCTACCTTTCAGGTAAGAATAATTTTGCAGGAAACATTAAAGGACATAGAGACGGAAGATGTTTATTACATTTTGACACAGAGCAAGGAAAATGGCACGCACAAAGAGTTTTTAAAAGGGCAATTGATATGTCTAACGTGGATGGAAGTGAAAATATTTGCTATTATACTTATGGTTTACGAACTTTAGGATTTAAATTAAGGATTAATTTTATTGAATATTGCATAAAAACAAAAAGAAATACAGGGCTAGTTATCATAGATGGGATAGCAGATTTGGTAGGGGATGTTAACAACCTTGAAGAATCTAATGCTTGTACACAAAAACTAATGGAATGGAGTGCAAAATATAATTGTCATATTATATGCGTTATACACTCGAACTTTGGTTCAGACAAGCCAACTGGGCATTTAGGGAGTTTACTAGAGAAAAAATGCGAAACGCAAATACAACTTGAAGCGAACACAGTAAACAAAGAATGGGTTACAGTTAAATGTAAAAGGAGCAGAGGTTATGCTTTTGAAACATTTAGCTTTGAAGTAAATGAATTAGGACTACCGTGTGTAGTTGGGGACTTATTTGACCCCTTAACCTAATGAAAAATGATAAAAAAACAAATGCAATTACTAGCTAAAAAGCATAGTGATTGGATAAAAATTGTAAATTCGTTTGGATGTAATACATCTATGTCTGAAGATTTGGTTCAAGAAATGTATATTAAAATCCAAATTAAATTAGAAAAGGGATTAGATATTTCTTATGGAAACAATGATATAAATTATTATTATATTTTTAAAACTTTACGCACTTTGTTTTTAGACTTAAAAAGAAAAACCAATAAAATCTATAAAGTGGATATTGAGCATATTGCACCAAATTTAATAGCAAGCACTTCTATAAAGCAAGAAGTAAATTTTGAGGAAAAATACGACTTAGTCAAAAAGGAATTAAACAAAATGTATTGGTATGATAAAAAAGTCTTTGAGTTAATTAATAAAGGAGAAAGCATTGCTCAACTATCAAGAAAAACAGGTATTCAATACTACTCACTATACAACACCTACAAGAAAGTAAAAGAAAAATTAAAAAAACTATTATGAAATTAGGAAGCATAATTGAATTTATAATCAAAATTATAACTTTAGGACAAGGGAAAAAAATAGCAAATTGGATTGCTAAAAAAATGGGATATGAAAGATGCGACTGTGATAATCGCAAAGAATCCTTAAATAATCTCAAAATTAAAAGATGGTAAAATTTGAAAAAAATGATTTTAAAAAATGGACTAAATTTAGAATGGGAAAAAAGCAGCACCTATCAAGAGCAGAGTTTGAAATGGTATGCTACTTCCACAGCAAATACTACAAACACTCATATTATCTACCTTGCACCTGCTCCCCAAAAAAAATAAATAATTGGATTTCAGATTTAAATAAAATTTGGGATAATGGGGATTAAAGAGGTTCATAAATGGGAGAAAGCAGTAGTAATGCTTTTGAACTTAGATGGGTGGGATTTAAAATGGTCAGGCAAAGGGTCATCTCATTATGACGCTAAAGGCAAAACTCCAAAAGGATTTGATTGTGTTATTGAAATGAAATTTCGCAATACATATTATGAAGATAAAATGCTAGAGAAATATAAATACGATGCTTTAATGAAATTAGATAAATCAATTATAAAACTTTATTTTATAAATGACCCAAAAGGAAACTTTCTTTATTGGCTAAATGAATTAAAAATGCCTGTTCCTATTGCAATGTATTGTCCAGATACTACATTATGGACTAAAAAAAAGGTTTTAAAACCTGTCTATCTACTCAAGGAAAACCAAGCCAGTAGAATAAATCTCAATAATAATTAGGTTTTATTAACAAAATTGTTTATATTTGTTATAATGAAAATACATAAAATATATTATTGGAATAAAGAATTAAACACTTACTTACCTTGTGTTTGGAATGAAACCTTTGAATGTTATACTCCAGACCTTGAGCAAGATTATATAAATGAAGTTCGCAAAATAGAACTAGGCGAATCTGTATGGGAAGAAAGAGAAAACGGAAGCTAAATTTTAAAAAATGAGTAAAACAAACAAAATGGAATTACAAACAATATGGACAGACAGTAGCTTTACAAAAATTAAAGATTATTGTGTAAAAGTAGGGATTGACCCAAAAACAGGATGGGCAATATTAAAATATTTTAAGACAAAAAAACAAGCAGAAAATTATATAAATAAACAAAATGAGTAAAACAAAAACAATAGAACTACAAGTTGATGATGTATGGTTAGATATTGAATATGACTACACGGAAGAAGAACCAGAGATTACTTACTATTCAGATGGTAGTGGTCATCCTGGCAGCCCTGCCAAAGTTGATATTTATAAAGTTAAAGCAGGAGGAGTGGATATTTCAGAAATTATTTCTGATTATGTTTATGAAGAAATTGAAACAATGATTCACAAAATCTATGAAGATTAACAAGGTAATAAAGTTTTATCAGGAAACAACACCTGAAGAAAAATGTCATTTTTTAAATATGATAGCAAAAAATATATGTGTACCTGTACAAAAAGAAGATGGATGCCACGTGCTAGAGTTAGACGAGGAAGTTCCTGTTTGTATGAATGGAACATTTTATCAAATTAACACAGAAGAATTTTTAGATGAAAAAAACAATTAAAATAATAAGTGAGTTTTTATTTGTAGCAACACTATTCTTTTTATGTTGGTTATCCTTAGTTATATATTATGGATAGAGACAACAAAAAGATGGAGCAAAAATATAAATTAATGGCGTGGTCATTAGTAGGGTTGTTTATTACATTATTCTATATACTTTTCAGCCAATGATATTATTAATTGACGCTGATAGTTTAGTATTTGCCAGTTGCTATTCAGGAACTGAAGAAAAATATTATACAGAAATAGAAGATTCGGCAGCAAAGTTTGACGAACAACTGATGGGAATTGTAAATCGTTTAGAGGAAAATTTTGATGTTAAAGAGGTTATTACCTTTAATGGCAGTAAAGGAAACTTTAGAAAGAAAATTAATCCTTCTTATAAAGCAAATAGAAAAAAACAAGAATTACCTCCCTTGTTACACAAAATGCACCAATACGTTAAAGACACGCATAACAGCGTTTATGGATATGGACTTGAAACTGACGACTTAGTAGCTAGATATTGGAAAGTATTATCAAATGAAATTGGCAGAGACAATGTAATGATAGTAAGCATAGACAAAGACTACAAACAATTTCCTTGCTTAATTTATAATTATCATTATAAACACAAATGTATTTATGATATAAGTAAAGCAGCAGCTCTATATAATTTTTATGAGCAAATGATTATGGGAGATACAAGCGATAATGTAAATTACTTCTACGGTAAGGGCAGAGCCTTTGCTAAGAATTATTATAAAGGATGTAAAACAAAATACCAATACACTAGAAAATTATTTGAATTATTTAAAAAAGAATATAAAAGTAAAGCAAGGGAAAAATACATTGAATGTTATAACTTGCTAAAATTAAGGACACAGTGAATACAAGACAAACATCAATAGATTGCTATAACGAAATAAAAGCAAATGGGTTGCTGTCAAAAAGAAGATTAGAGGTTTATGGAGCTTTATATACATCAGCACCTTGTACATCTTCAGAAGCTATAAGAAATGCTAAAACTACATTTGGAGTATTTGGAGTAAGTTCTAGGTTTACAGAGCTTAGAGATTTAGGAGTTATTTATGAAAAGGGTATTAAAAAATGTAGTGTTACAGGCAGGAATGTTATAGAATGGGATTTAACAGATAGATTACCTATAAAATTTAAGAAGAATTATAAAACAAAAAAACAAAAAATTGATGATGCTATAAATTCCTTGCGTGAGTTATATAAAAACAAAAATAACAACACAAATGAGGATTGGAAAATAGTTGCTGATTTAATTAAAATAATATAAAATACAATGAAAAATTTAAAACCAATTCAATTAGCAAATAAATTAAAAAGTATTACAAAAATAAATGTCTTTGATAATACAAGGAAAAGAGAAGTAATTGAAATAAGAATGTTGCTTTGTTATTTGTTAAGAGAAAAACTAGGAATGCGATGGACAAATATTGCCCTGTTTTTTGCGAACAATAATAAACCAATGACACACGCAACTGCTATGCACTCTTATAAAATGTACCCTGTTTATAAAAAACATAATAAAAAATTAAAAGAGTATGAAAGGATGTTTACCTTTAAAAGCGATTTGACTTATGATGAAATTGATAGAATACATTTTTTAGAAAACCAAATAAAATACTTACAAAATAAATTAGACCATCCCTTAATTGCTTTATTAGAAAAAATACCACAATACAAATATGATGAAACTCTTGATAGGTTAGATTCTTATATTAAAAGTTGGGAATGGAAAAATAACGAAACAAAAATATAAAGATGATACATCAAATTAAGATTCATAAAGTAAAAGCAAATCCAAATAATCCTAGATTAATAAAAGGCGATAAATTTAAAAAGCTAGTTCAAAGTATTAAAGATTTTCCTGAAATGTTAAAGCTAAGACCAATAGTAGTTAATAAAGAAATGGTAGTGCTTGGTGGGAATATGAGATTAAAGGCGTGTATTGATGCTGGACTCAAAGAAATATGGGTAGCAAAGGCTTGGGAATTAACCCCAGAACAAGAAAATGAATTTATAATAAAAGACAATTCTAATTTTGGAGATTGGGATTGGGATATATTGGCAAACATTTGGGACACTAAACAATTAAAAGATTGGGGAATAGATGTATGGCAACCAGAAGAACAAATTGATTATTCTGTTTTAGACGACATTGACTTAGACCAAGAAATTCAAACGATGTATGACCAAACAAAAAAATCTATTATACTAGAATATCCTGCTGAAAACTTTGAGCCTGTTAAAAAACTTTACGATGAATTAAAAAACAAAGGAGCTGACCTGCAAGATTTATTTTATAAAGCTATGCAAAACTATGAAATAGTAAAGCGTATGGAAAAATTATGATTCCAAAAATTATCCATCAAATTTATTTTGATTTACATAATAAAAAAATAGAGGACATTCCCTTATTCAAAACTAGCAGCGAAAGGATTCAGAAATTAAATCCTGATTATAAATATATTCTTTGGTCAGAAGATGAATGCAATAAGTTAGTAAAAGAAAAACTACCTGAGTATTACGATTTCTATAATTCAATGAGATATAAAATTCAACAAATTGATTATATTAGATTTGTAATATTGTATTTGTATGGGGGTTTTTATGTTGATTTGGATTTGATTAATTTAAAAAACCTAGACAATTTATTAAATCAAAAATTTATAGGATATACTTTAAGAAAGTTTGTGCCTGAACATAGAGAGTTTATACAGAATGATTTTTTTGGAGTTGAAAAAAAATTTAAACTATTTAAAATACTAATGGATTTATGTGAACCGAATTATAATATAAAAGCATCTAATAAAATTTATGATAGTTGGAAAGCTAGGTTTGTATTACAAACAACAGGTCCAAGATATGTGTCTAAAATTTTTAAAAAGATTTTACCAAAATATAAACCAGAAAGAAATTTAATATATACAAAATGGAGGAATGATAATTGGAAAGATTATAATAAGAATGATTTTTATTTTGAAAATTATGTGAGTGGTGGGTGGCTTGAAAGTATGAGCAATAACAAAGCGTCTAAAAACTTTTATTTAAAAGAAGATGAATTATAAGGTGTATGTAATAAGTGCAGGTAGATATAATGATTTACCCTTTGATGATAACCAAAAACAAGAATATGTTTTTTGCGTTAAAAATGGAGAGAAAGAAATGTACGAAAAGGTTGGATGTAAGAATGTTTTTAATACAGGGAATTTAATGGATAGCAGAAACTTTGCATTAGACCACGCATTTAAAAATAATAATATTTGTGTTCAACTAAGTGATGATATTAAAAAAGTTATATTAAATAAGAATTTTTTTGAGCCTAAAGAAATACCATTAGATGAAGCAATAAAAGATATTGTAAAGAAGTTTGATAAAATTAAAGGAGTAAATCTTTTGGGTATTCCTCCAACTGATAATTTTTTCTATGCTAATAAATTAGTGATAGAAAACAAATTTTGTATAGGGGATATGATTTTCATAAAACCTAGTAGTATAAGATTTGATACTCAATTAACTTTAAAAGAAGATTATGATTTTACTTTACAGCACATACAACAAGGTAAAGTATTAAGGTATCAAAAATATTTATTTAGTTTTAGGCATTATTCTAATAAAGGAGGAGCAGTTGATATAAGAAATAATAAAGAAGAACAAAAAAATATAATGATATTGAAATCTAAATGGGGAGATAAAATAAGATTAAATCCTAAAAGGAAAAATGAAATATTAATATGAAAACATTAAAATTAGAATTACAAGAACACGATATAAAAATAGGAAAGCGATGTGAGTTTATGCCACCTACGGTAACTGAAAGTTGTTTGTTAGAACTTGATGGAAAGATAATAGGGTTTTATTTAACTGAATTACCTGATAAATTAAAACAATATATCACAATAGCAAATAAAGAGTTCTTGAGCCCTAATGTTCCTAAGTCATTATTAGAAAGGGCAGACGTTTATAAGATGCAACAAAAATATGGCATAAGCAGAAAAGAAGCAAAGGCAAGAAACACAGTGCAAATGTCAACAATACTTGGAGGAGTATTAGCAAAGGCACATTTAAGGAGACCCTACAATTCTGTTTCAGCAGTTCATACACACAAAAAAGCAAAGACATTTATTAAGGCAATGTTACTATCTTGTTTAGAAAGTGAGAAGTTAATTAAACAATATATGCCCGAACAATATAAACAACAGAAAAAAATAATAGAAGAAAATACGTTATCTAAATATAGATTTGGAAATTTATTTACGAGTAGTATATCTAATTTTAATATTGCTGCTCCGTTTCATCAAGATAGAGGTAACCTGAAGAATACAGTAAATGCGATATTAACCAAAAGAAAAGATACAGAGGGTGGTGCTTTGTGTGTTCCAGATTTTGGGCATACCTTTGAGCAATGTAATAATAGTATTCTTGTATATCCTGCTTGGTACAATATTCACGGAGTAACAAAAATAATACAGCATAATAAAGATGGGTATAGAAATAGTTTAATCTTCTATCCACTTGCAGGATTTAATAAATAAATATGGACAAAAATAGACACATAAAAAAGGAATCAATTTTGAAAGCACTTGAACAAAGTTTAGGTATTGTAACTGTGGCTTGTAAGAAAGCTGATGTTCCAAGAAGCACA
>TARA_R110002020_G_scaffold1110_1_pt1 | contig 10813 bp, 13 predicted proteins | sample TARA_R110002020 | Tara Oceans TARA_R110002020 (sample SAMEA4396489) | marine metagenome | biome: Westerlies Biome; feature: [MES] marine water layer (ENVO:01000295) within the mesopelagic zone...; material: water (ENVO:00002006), including particulate matter (ENVO:01000060) such...
CTGCTTTACCTAAAGAATCCCAATGTTTAAATAATCTTTGTTTTATTTTAGGAATAATATAATTTGTAAAGTATGGGTTGGTGTCTGTGGTGACGAATCCATCTGCACCAACATCAATATGTTCTTTTACAAGTTTTTTACCCATACTTTTATATAAAGCATCACCAACCTCTTTTCCAAATAAATCGTCAGAAGGATAATGTACTTTTGCTACCAATCTTCCAGTCCCAATCTCATTACCTAACTTCATTAATTCACTTTCGTGTTTTGGGTACATGTTGGCAAGGTATCTACCTATAAATCTACCTTGGGCTGAGTGACCAGATGGGTATGATGGTGTCCTAGCTGAATCTAATGGTTCTGAATGAAACTTTAATCCCATTTCTTTTGCTAGTTGTTTGGGTCTAGGTCTATTATAGTGATACTTTAACTTTAATATAACCGATGAAGAATTCTTTAAAATTTTCTTTATCTCATCTTTCGGGTATTCAAGTTTTTTAGTTTTTAAAAAGTCTTTAAAATGTTTGTGTACATCATCGGTACTCTTTACAAAATTTTTAATTGATGGTAGTGAATCTATAAGTTGTAATTCGTCCATAACTTTATCAGAATTATTTTTAGGTGGTTTATTGTTCATGAATTTCTTAATTGGGAAGTCTTTAAATACACCCCAGTCCCTATTTATCCTTTTTTCATGTTTTTTTAGTGGTTTATCTTTCCATACTAAACTATTTAATGATTTACTTTCTTCAATCATTTCTTCCTCCATATCTTCCATTTTAATTAGGTTAATAATCTTTTGGTATTGTTCTGACTTTCTTAAAACTTTATAGTTACCAGCCATAGGCATTATGGCTTGTATTGTATTTGGAAAATCTATTATTAAATTATAGAGTTCTTCTAAATCGTCTTCTGTCGCATTATCAGCAAAATTAATTACATCACGTGTTGTCATTCCACCAACAAAATGAATTAAACTATATAAAGCATTATCTATTTTTATCGGTAACTTTCTAGTTAATACATGACCAGTATATTCACCCTCCCCTATTAAAGTTTTTACGAGTTCTTTCATATAAGATAAATATAATAGAACCTTTTGATTATTCTACCGTATAATATAATACAATTAACTTGGTTGTTTAACTTAAATTTATTATCTTTGTACTATGAAAAAACTAATTACAATATTATTACTCCTAATCTCTTCAGTAACTTACTCACAAGTTATTAATTATAATTCTTTTGATGGCCAACTTATAGATAGCTTACTTTTTATAGAAATTAACAACTATAGAACTGAAAGTAAGAGCCCACAATTAATTTATTCTGAGGTATTACATAATGGACTTTCCAAATATATTACTGGAGTATTGGTTAAACAACAAAGTGCTGGACACCCTAATGGTGAAAAGGCGTTAAATTCTGTTAGTGATGAAGTTTATAATGAGATACAATCTAAATTCCCTAACAAAGTATTATATAGTAAAGTAGATAGGTATTCAGAGGTAAGTTTAGTAACTACTAGACTCGGTGGTTTTACTACCTATCAAGAACTTGCAGTACATCTAGTTGACTTATGGAAAACTTCTAGTGGTCACGACTGGTTAATAAAATACTGGGGTAGTACTGGAGAAAATGTAATGGGTATAGCGTCTGGTTCTGTACAAGTTGGTGATTACTACTGGAAAGGGAAGACTTTAATTGGGGTTTACGCTTCTTTCCAAATTAGTGTTAACCACTTAGATTAATTACTGTATTACGTCGTCATCAAATGAAGCTCCTGGTAAACTAAATTGGAATCTACGGTCAGTTCTTGTTGCTTCTCTATTATTAGCAGCGTGTTTTTTTTGTTCATCTGAACCGTATGGTGCAAACACACCATTCCCAGACTCATTATCTTCACCATGACCTATAGGTTTAAAAACAACCTCTCCAAAAATATCTGAATATGTTGTTTTTAAGTATTCCGCTACAGCTTCGGCTCTTGCCTGACTTAAACATAAATTGTAATCTTTACGTTTTATGGTTGGTCTTCCGTTTACCCTTTTAGCACAATTCTTAGTCCCAACATACTCACCACCACCTATTTCTTCTGGGTCAGCATCAATAGACGAATAAGCGTTTATTATAATTTCTTTACCCTTAAGATATTTGTCTATGTATTGTTGTAATTTATCTCCTTCACCTTTTTCCAAATCGTATAGTCTGTTTAACTCCCTTTTTAGAGTTTGTTGTGCTTCATCAGTTATGTCGGCTTCATCAAACTCAAATGGGTCTTCCACTTTAAAATCGAAATTTTGTGTTATAATAAGTGGTGTATCGTCTGGAATATCAGGTCCTGGTTCAATTATTCCCGCGGTAGGCATTATTGAAACGTCGCCCATAAGATGCCATGCCTGTCCTCCTTTTCGTGGTATATAATTGATTTTACTAAGATATCCTTTTTTTCCTTTTGTTTGTCCTTCTGTTTTTCCCATAGCTATTAGTTCATCTATGTCTTTAAGTTGTATGGTTGTAATCGAGATACCTAGTTTATTACCAGTATTTTTACCGTACATTAAAAATCTGTATTGTCCTTTGGTTTGATTGATTCCAGAGTTAGGTATTTCTTCACCTATATCGGCATAAATCTCTTCGGAGTTTTGGAAATCCCACTGTTCTTTTTGTGGGCCAATAAATCTAGCACCTTCTGATAGGTTATAGAATCTTCCGTCCTGTCCTCCAGGCCCACCAGGTTTAGATTTTCTGTTGTCTATTTCTATAAACGGTATATCCATATTCCCACCAATTACAGGAGTAACTGGTACTGATAAACTAAAATCTTCACCTTCAATTTCTTCTTTATCAGTAAATAATGTTACATAACCTTCAGGTTCAAATGGTCCAATATAACGATAACCCCCAACTCTCATAGTAATATGTTTATCTTTTAATTCTTTAACAGTATAAAAAACAGGACCATCGTTAGGTTCCCATTTTATATACGGAGAGTCTGTTTCTGGTTCAACAATAATTTCATCATCAACATCTATTTGTTCATTTAACAAATCTAGACCCATTATTTCACGGACCCTATTAACTTCAGATAATATATTGTTCTTCATCTTATATAAATATCCGAAACATTTAATAAAAAATATCGTATAATATAATACAATTAACTTGGTTGTTTAACTTAAATTTATTATCTTTGTAGTATGAAAAAATTAATCACAATATTATTAACACTATTAACTTTGGTGTCTTTCTCACAAGAAAGACAATTCGAGTTAGAAAGACTTATATTAGAAAAGGTTAATGAGTTTCGTGTTTCTGAAGGTTTACTAGCTGTAAAATGGAATGATAAAGTTTATGACGCTGCTTATCATCACGCGTATTATCTAACTGATAGAGAAATACCTCTTTCTCATAATGAAGAACACGATAAAGATAACTTTACTGAATTAATGAAAGCTCAAGATAGAATAAAACATTACTATAATGAGAGTTCTTGGGGTATTGAGAATTTAATTGGTATAAATTTTATATGGTATAAGGGTGATATTGAAAAAATAGCTGAGTGGGTTGTAAACGCTTGGATTGATTCTCCACAACATAAAAGAGGTATGTTATTTGACAGTGAAGGTTATGGTACATTAACCTTAGGTGCTGTCAGTGTTCTAAAAGTTACAGATTCTTGTAGTTGGGGAAGACCAACATTAGTTTTAGTTCATTAATTAGCTTGAAGCGTACCCAGGGGATAAATCTTGACATGTTACACTGGCACGCCATATGGTAGAGTCTAGTGGAGCATAAACCTGTAAATACATATCAGCCGCACCTTGGACTTTTTCAAATGTAATAGAACCGTTAGTTCCTATAACACCTTGGTCAAACCCCATCCACTTTAATTGTCTGGTCATTGATTTGGCATAACTATTAGGATTTCCATTTGCCATTAAGTCAGCTAACTCAGCTTCTAACCTTGCAATTTCTTTTGCGTTTTCACCACTAGCTTTATCTAAGTCCTTTTGTGCGTCCTCAACTTTATCATCTAAACTTATCCATATATCATTAATCTTATCCCACACATCTTTACCTTCAACTACTTTTGCTCTCTCGGTTGGTTCCCACGAACCGTCAGCCATTTCTTCATAAGCGGACCAACCATCAGTAAAGTCTGGGTTATATTTCATTCTTTTTTTATTCGTAAACATTCTACTAACTAAATTTTTACTACCTGGTTCGAATCTTTCAAAGAAAGCTATAATCCATTCTCTATCAATTCTTTTATCTAATGGTATATCAACACCTGGTTTATATCCGTGTGTACCCACTAACATTTTCCAATACCTACTATTTAGAATCTTTTCTTTCCCTTCTGCTGTTGTTACTTTTTTCTTCTTTGTATCTGATTTCTTTCCTAATTTTTCTATTTTCCTAATATATCCATTGTAACAAGTACTTCCTTCCTCACACGTTTTAAAACTATTCGAGACAAACCCCTCACCTCCTGGACCACTACTAGTGTAGGTTTGGTTGTTGTATGTTATCTGGAACATGTCTGGTATTTTAATGGCATTAAAATTCATAGTAATCATACCTACGGTATCCAAACCTAAATCATAATGTTGTCCTAGATATTCACCATCTTGTTCGTTTTCCGTATACGAAGCGTAACGTAGTCCACCAGGTCCTTTATTTTTCTTTTTAGCTTGTCCACCACTACCGTTAAGTTCCCCATTACATATGTCTGGTAATTCAGTTAACACCTCAACCCTTCCAGTAGCATACGCTGTTGTACTTAGGAATTGGTGGGTTGTATATTTTTGAGCGGTCGCGTCAATCTTGTCCCATTCTGGCCCTTGTTCTACTTTACTTAAATCAGCTGTAAATTCTATATTATTAAAAACTTTTTCTGGTATTAGACTTTTTATTTGGTTTTTAACCATTTCTACAGCTGTTTCTCCTCTTGCTTCAGCTAACCCCTTATTTGTTGGTTCTTTCCCTGCCGCTTCTAATGCTTTGGCTACTTCACCTCCAGGTTTAACCGGTACTCTACTAGTTCCAGCTGTAACAGCGACAACTAGTGTTAAACCAACTTTATCTGGTTCGTTTAACCATTTCACCAAACCAGTCAAATCTGGTGAACCTTCTAAATCCGTAGCACTAAATTTACCAGAAGCAAATTCAGCTCTCCAGTTATCAGACTCGTATGGTGGTACATCAGTTACAGTTCTTTCAAACCTTTTACCATCCTGGTTTATAATTTCACTATCTTGTTCGTAAATTACGCCCATAATCTGACGAACCCTATTAAGTTCTTCGTTAACTAATCTTTTCATATAAGATAAATAGTAATTTATATTAAAAAAAAACCACTAACTATTAGTGGTTTCTTCTATAACATCTTCTTTTTCTTTTTCTTCCATTACTGGAGGAGGTGGTGTCGGGTTTGTTAATTGATTAACTTTCTGATGGATATTAGATATTTGCATATTTAAATTGTTTAGAGACATAGCTAAGTTCTTTGTAGCGTTAAGGATTGTTTCTATTTTTTCCTCGTCTGTTAATGCTGGTAATGGATTTTCATTAATGTATTCCATTCTCTTAATTAATTCGTCTGGACCTCTAAAATCTCTACCTGGTACCCAATACTCGTCATTAAAACCAATTGTTGGTGTCATTCCTAAACCAAGAATCCTAGTTATTTCATTCCATTCATCTCTATTATCATCAATTTCTATATTTTTAAAATCAATTTCATTCTCTTTTAACGTTTCCTTAATATTATCACAATATTTACAATTTTTTTGGCTGTATACTTTTACTTTCATAATTAATTTTTTTTTATATAATAATTTTAGTATAATGAAATTAAAATATCAATACGTTTTGTGATTTTTTTTTAATTATAAGATGATGTTCTGAATCCTAGTTGTTGTTTTTGTCTATCGTCTAAACTTTCAAGTAAATCTATTAGTTCTTGTACCTTAACATGTAGTTCTCCACCTTCAGCTACTAGTTGGTATATTCTTTGGACTACAGGTTCGTCGTCTGGAAATGTTTTATTTTTTCTTAGGTTAGTTATAGGTCCTGTCATAACATTAATAAGGGCGTCTAACTCTTCAATGGTTTGATTTGGGTATGAAGGTATGGTGAATCCTATAGCCTCATTAACCACATTCTCTAATTGTCTTTCTGTTAGTTTTATTTTTCTTCCCATAACAAGTTTTTATATAAATAAATACTTGTTTAACTAAGATAATATTTCAATTTATCTATATATGTACTTTTTGGGGCCACACCAGGAATTCTCTCCATAACTTCCCCGTCTTTAAAAAATATAACAGTAGGTAAGGAACGAACACCATATTTAGCGGCTAAATCTCTTTCTTCATCTACATTTACCTTTCCGACTTGGTTTGGAAATAGGTTTTCTACGTCATCCATTACAGGACTTAACATCCTACACGGACCACACCACGCTGCCCAAAAATCTATTAAAACTACTTTGTTTTCTTTTATTTTCTTTTCAAATGTTTCTGTATTCAATGACATAATTAATTTTTTCTATATAAATATACAAAACAAATATCTAAATGGTATGTTTCTTGTAAAAAAAAAGACCCGAATGGGTCTTTTATTATTTATTTATTTTTTATCACTTTATTTATGAGATTTTTTAAATCAGTCTCAGTTAATTTAATGACATTTTTTTCAACCTTAGTTGGTTTTTTGTTTTCTTTTAGTTTAGATTTCTTTTTACAATTACATCCCATATTACAATTATTTTATAATAGTATTAATCATATTAACTAATTCCCCTTCTGTCAACCTTTTATTACCGAATCTTGATGGTAATTCGTAAACTAGTTCTTTTAATGGTCTTCCAATACCTTCTGAAATCAATTCTGTTTCTTCGTGTCCTAACCAAACTTCATATAAATCACTCATATACTTCTCTTCTTCTAGTTCTTGTGGTGTACTCATCCTCCAACCTTTAGGTAAGTTTCCTCCAGGCTTAGTTGATGCTGGAATACCTCCAGCGGGAAATGGTGGATTGATACCTCCAGGTCCAAGTGGAGTATTATCTGGCATAACTACAACGTCAACCTTAGCGTTTTCTCCTTCAGTAACTTCATATGTACTACCATTAAGGTCGGTTAACATTTCCTCACCCATCTCTTCCTTCCAATCGTCATCTCCATCCTCATAATCATTAGCCCAAGCTGATATTTCTTCTAATTCTTCTTCCATATCATAATCGTCATGTATGTGGTCATAATGCATATCATCTTCTAACTTGTCAATATGACTTTGACTACCACCATCATGTTTTAAATCATACAATCTTCTATCATCAGCACCTTCGTCTCTACCGTAGTTCATAGCTTCGTCATGACCAGAATCTTCTTTAAGTAGTTTACTATGTAAACCTCTAATTCTGTTTTTTTCATTTTCAGAAATTGTGTATGGTTTTCTAATTTTCATATCTATAATTTAGTTGATTTATATTTTATTTCCAGCCTATACCGTTCTTAGTTTCTGTAAACATTTGTAATGTGTCGAAAACATTATCTTCGTCATCATCCATATCATCAAATGCCATACTCATACTTTCCTCATCATCAATATCAACTTCTACAGTGTCTGGTCCCACAGGTCTTTCCCAACCTTGGGTTTGTAGGAATTCGTCTTCATCACCTTCAAAAGACCAATCTGATGGGTGGGAACTTAAATAAGGCATATCGTCAAACCCTGGTTGTACGGTATTTGTATTACCTTCATAACTTGTTGGTTCATTCATTGGTAGTACTCCTTGTGTAACATCTACAACATTAACACTTGGTGCGTTGGTTCCCATTTCTGAACCTACTAAGTTTTGTCCAGACTGTGGACAAGGCTTTGGACAAACCGGTGTGCAAACATGTTTGGTTTGGTTATAACCTAATGGTTGTTCGTAAGCACCGCTACTCGCGGTACTAGTAGCTTCCCCGATTAACCTTTTAAAGTCTTCTATTTCTTCCTTTATTGCTCTTTTCATTTAATGAATGTTTTACTATAAATACTTCGTGGTTTAAATAAAATCTTTTTTAGTTTATACAAAAAAAAATAATTGCTGCTGCAATTATTATTTATTAATATTTTATTTATAAAAAGCTTGCTTGCTAAATATATAATAAGCCAAAAAAATTCCTTTTTTTTTGAAAAAAATTTTATACCTTTTTATTATGATAGTACCACACAAAACTAAATTACTAATTACTGGAGCTCCACGTTCTGGTACATACTTTACAACACGTCTATTATTTAATCTAGGATTAGATGTTAGACATGAAGAGATTGATACAAATGGGACAGTATCTTCATTACATTTATTAAACCCTAGTGGGTTTACTAAGGTTGTGCATCAAATTAGAGAACCTTTAAAAAGTATTTCTTCTTTACACAAAATAGACTGGTTAGCACAAGAATTATGGTTAGAGTCTTTGACTAATGAAAACTTTAGTGGTCATTTTAAAGCTAACTTATCGGTTAAGAATAATAATAATATTAAAACAAGTGCTCGTACTTGGTTGTATTTTTTAGACAAAGTTAAAGACCGTAACTTAACTCGTAAGTGTATGAAAGCTTACCTTCACTGGAATAATATGGCTTCTGAAAAATCAGAATTTACCTATAAGTTGGAGGATATTTTAAGTACTAAGGATTATTTTGACTCTTGGTTGGATTCTTTGGGTTTAATACCTGAAGAACATGATTATGATATAACCTTAAAGTTTGTGAGTGGTAGTAATATAAGTAATAAAGTTTTGGGTACTACGGACGGCTCTAAAACACAAATAGGTGGTGTTAGGGTCGCTCCTGATTTATCTTGGGAGATTTTAGAGTCTTTAGATTCTGAATTGTCAAGTGAAATAAAATCCTTAACTAGTGGTTTTTATTCTTAATTTAATTTCTGGGGTCACAATTTTAACCTCTTCTATATTTAACTTAAGTAAATTTTTAATTAATTGTTGTGATTCTTTGATATCCATTGGTGAGGTTATTCATTTTATTTATAAACTCTTTAGATGTGTTTGTTATGTTGTCACTTGGTTTTAACACTATTGGTCTTTCTTCTGGGTTTATACTTTTAAATCCTTGGTCTAATAACTCATTAACTTTTTTAATGTGCTCTCTTTTTAATTTTTCTGCTTTACCCATAATATAATATTAATGTTAAATTTTTTTATATAAAGTTTTAAGATGGTGTTATATCCGCTTTATTAGCTGGTAAAAATACAAGTGTTTGTAACGAATCTTCCTGAGATGTGACTTCTATCTTAGTACCATTTATAGTTTTAGCTGTACCAAAACTAAGTGTTCCATCATCATCTATAATTTCATTACCATCTAAACACATAGACATACCAAACATTTTTTCTGAACCATTAGCTCTTAACGAAAATGTACTGCCCGCGTTTGGTGTTCCAGCAAAGATAAAAGTATATTTACCGAATTTCCAGTTCGCTCCTACTGGTAAAATAATTACAACATCTCCGGCACCACCACCCATCATAACTTCTATTATCATATTTGGTCTAAATTTCGCTACCGTCATTGTTATCGTTTGGTCTCCCGCACTGCTTTGAATGGTAGCACCACTATATTTACCAACTATTGTCGTTCCTGTTATAACCCCACTTTCTTTACCTATAGAAATACTTGGAGCTGTAAAAGTGTTTGCAGAAACAGTACCATCACCATTACCTATCGTAGCTGATGTTGTAGCTGATAAAGTTCCATTCATTACTGTATTTCCGGTAACAATAAGGTTTCCTCTACTGTTAATTGTACCATCAACATCTAATTCATAACCAGGACTACCTACCCCATTAATTCCCACCATATTTGTAGATGCGTCAAACTTCATTCCAGGATTTCCTGCATTAGAACCGTTACCCTTGAATACAACATCAATATTGTTACTACCGTCGTTAAAAGTAATCTCATGTGGTGCAGAACCTTTTTTGTCAGCTTCAATAAATGATAACCCACCAGACTGTAATACTATTTTATTATTAGTAAAATCTATTAAAGTATCTAAATCACCTGTATGATAGATATATCGACTAGTATATAAACTGGTCCCATAAGTATCGACCCCAGTTATTGTTTGTGCGGATATTGTTCCGTTACCATTACCCACATTTATGCCGGTAGCTGATAAGGTGTTTAAGGTGGTATTAGCACCACTAACTACTAGATTTCCTTGGAATGTTGCTTTTTTATCATCACCTAGAAGTGTAAAGGATTCCTCTAAAGTTCCAGAACTATCTCTACTTACAAATCTAAAACCTACAGGAACATTATTATCAGCAGTTCCAGCAAAAAACTGACCATAAGGACTAGCTGAACTATACTGCTCAATATATATAACATCACTACCGTTATGTGTACCAACTTTCAAATGTTGACCGGTACTAAGAACACCTCCAGCAGTAATCGCACCTCTCGTGTTTAAGGTCTCCGCACTCAATTGTACATCTCCGGGTTGGGAGGGTTTATAATAGGTACCGTCGTTTGTCCAACCTGTAGTTGAGGAACAACCATCTGTATTACCAGTTACAGTTCTTTCAAAAACAACTTCACCAGCATTTTTTACGGTTCCACTAATTTTATATTCATCTAATACCCTTAATACGTTATTTTCAGCTATACATTGTGTTTTACCGGTCTCTAAAGGGTTGTTGTATGTACCATCCGCTTCTCCACAATTCAAAAACGTTGTTGGATTTGCTACATCACCACCTAAAAAACTGGTTATGGTATTTTTACAGTTACA
>TARA_R110002020_G_scaffold17225_16_pt1 | contig 10813 bp, 12 predicted proteins | sample TARA_R110002020 | Tara Oceans TARA_R110002020 (sample SAMEA4396489) | marine metagenome | biome: Westerlies Biome; feature: [MES] marine water layer (ENVO:01000295) within the mesopelagic zone...; material: water (ENVO:00002006), including particulate matter (ENVO:01000060) such...
AGTACCATCGCTTACAAATTCAGCCCAAGAACCAGGCTCTAAATCATCATTTACCGTAAGTATATAATGACCAGAACCATTTGCTTGAATGTCAAATTCTTCAGTATTTCCATTTGTGTCCGAATCTATCCACTGAACTTGTCCTTTAAAGTGGTCTGCAGAAGCTTTTGCTGTTATTATAGTAGCTTGAGCATCTGAGGCAACACCCCAAAAAACTTTATAATTAAGTCCAATACTAGGAGCAGGCAAGGTAATTGTTCTGTCTGCTGTTGCAGCAGCATCCACTATAACCCATCCTGATTCAGTATCTTCTAGTGCGTAGTCTGCGTCTCCTGTTTTCACAACATTACAGAACGAACCATTTAATTTCTTTAAAACGTCATCGCTATCTGCGGAACGTCTTACATCAAATACATCTTTCATTTTTAATCTATTTATTTATTAAACTTATGCTTAAATTAATTCTTAAAACGAAAGGGGAGTTTAAGCATCTCCCCAATCATTATTTATTTATTAACTAGATGGAGTTACAAGTCCAACTTCAGTTATACCATCAAAACCTTCTCCAGTTACATCATCTTTTAATACGATAACACTCTGCGAAGAGCGACATATTGCATGAGCAACTTTTTTTAAGATATCCGCTTCTTTTGCATCTGTAGTACCTACAGTACACTCAATTACACCAGCAGTTGAGTTATCATCTGTAGTAAAACCAATATGTAAAGAACCAGAACCATCTAAAGCAAGGTCAGTTATAACATCACAGTTAATACAAGCTGCATCATCAGAAGCAGTTCGTACATATAAAAATCTTTTTGCCATTTTTTTATTTTTTTTAAAGTTAAAGTGACGGAGGGGGTAAAACATATTACCCCCCTATCATCACCAATTAAGTTTATTATGAATTAGATAATACACCACAAGATAATGGGTTTCTTAAAATAATACCAGATTCAGAAAGAATTTGACATTCAAAGAAATCATCACCATTAGCAGCCATCATCGAGTTGTAGTCATAAGGGTTAACCATACCAGGTACATATTTTTTAACAAAACTTCTGTTAAAACCTTCAGCACCTTTTGCAATTAACTCAACATTAGACACACCATTTTGCATACCCATATCTAAGAATACCATTTTACCTGACTCATTCGAAGACGAGAAGTCAGAAGCAATAGAATTATGTAAATTAGGGTCATCAAATACTGGACAGTAAGATAAAATCATCTTGTTACCAAGTACATTATATTCTTGGAAGTTAGCGCCTAAAGCAACATCACCTCCGCCTTTACCAGCAAATACAGGAGTTCCAGAACCTAGATTGACTAATAAGTCTTTCATAGCTCTATGGAAGTCGATTCTTCCTTGTGTTCCTGTAAATACCGTAAATACATTACCTTCTGCACTTAAAGCATTTTTAGAAAGTGTTCCAATAAAGTTAACGATATCTTCTTCTGTTAATGCACCAGCTGTATAAGTAGCTTGGTTAGAACCAGAAATTTGAGCTAACAGACCATCTCCCATAATAGGAATACCTGCTACAAAATTAGAAGCCATATCATCAAGACCTGTATCACCTGGATAACTAGCTGATGTCATAGTGTTAGACTTCTTACCATACCATCTCATGCACTCTAATTCGTACATAAATTGGTCAGTCATTTGTTGCTCTTTTGTAAAATACCATAATCTGTGTCCATTAGACTCAATCCAAGTAACATCAGTTAAATCAGAACCCATAATTTTAGTTTTCTTACGAGATAGAGTTAACCAGTTCTTATAAGTATCTGGGTAAGCGTAGTTTTGTCCTACCTCAGAACCTAATGAACCTTGATTAAATGCATTACCAATAGGACCAACGATATCACCTGTAGAAAATACTGTTGCTGTAGATGAATCAATAGAACGGAATGTTACTACATTAATAGTAGAAGTTGGCGAACCAGCATCTGTTACCATTGCAGTTGTTCCATCATGAAATCTAACAACATCATTTACATTAAGTGTATTACCGTAAGTACCTGAACTTGTTACATGGTCAAACGTTAATTGAAACGTAGAACCAGCAGCAGCTGCTGTTGCAGTATTACTTGCAGAGTTAATAGTACTTGGTTTTCTGTATCGACCCATCATCTTCCATTCGAAAGCATAGTCACCGATAACTTTTTCTGCAGCATTTCTACCTGCAGCCTCTAACAAATACGTTAAAGAGAAACGTGGATATTGTGAGATGATTTTTTTACCAATCTCAGGGTATTTTAGTAAGTTGGTTACCAACGCCGTTTCGTCCGTTGTGTCCTTTCCATACGTACCCGAATAAATTTTTGCCATTTTTAATAATTTTAAATGTTTAACAATTAGTTTTAAATACTTATTGCAACAAATAACTTAGCATCGCTGTTTATTTATCACTTCATGAATTCAACAGGGTCAAAACCAGACTTAGGTGTGGTATCAACTTGTCGACTTCTTCTGCCAAGATTTGGATTAGTTATTTTGTTCAAAACAGCGGCTTTGCCTTTCTCCATTCCTTGACCTTGTAACATCTTAAAAATTTTGTCTTTGTATTTCCATAAAAATGCAGCATCCGCAACATTGGCGTGATTAGCATATATGTCATCGGCAAAATTTCCTGATGTTATATAATTATACAATTCTTTTTTTTCTTTCGTTCCTACTTTTCCTCCAAAAAAGTCTCCTTTTTCTTTTATATAAGATTGTAATTTCTTTTTGCTATTTAAAGTAGCTTTCTCTTGTGTTTGTCTTTGTTCTTTTTCTACTTTTACAAGCCTATCTCGTTCATTACGAATATAGTTTTGTACATTCTTTCTAATCATTACAGCTTCTCGCTTTAACAATCCACTGTCTTGCAACTTATCAAGAGTTTCTGTTACATCTTCTTTTTCTAAACCAGATGCTTCTAAATCAGATTTTACTAAATCCATGTCAGCCATCTTTAAAAACCCTTGTAAATTTTGTATAGTGTCATTTACAGGAGCTGGTTTATTCATAGCGTTTGCAACAGCTTCTTTAAATGATTTTTCATCTGTAGCTTCTACTCCCATTTCTTCTGCTAATGTTTCCCAGTCGTAAACATCTTCTTTTACATTAGATTTAGGTTTTACTTCTTCTTCTTCTACAGAATCCCAATCATCATCTTTTATTTCTTCTTTTTCCTCTTTTGCTTCAGATTCAACGCTGTTCCAGTTAAAATCATCATCATCAGAATCTTCAACAGGCTCTTCTTCTGTTTCTTCTTTTAATTCCTCTTTTGATTCAACCGCAGTATCATTTGCGTTAAATGCTTTAGGGTCAAATTCTTTTGACTCCTCTTTTGTTTCTTCTACTGCATCTCCAGTAGTTTCTTGCTCAACCTTTTCTATTAGGTCTTCGCCTGACTTTTCTTGTTCACTCATAATTTTAATTTTTGCTCTTTGCTTTGTACAAAGATAGTTAATTTATTTATTATTAATTTTTGGTTTTTCTCTTATCTCTTTTTCTTTGAGAACTCTATCTTTATCTGCTTCGTTGGACTCATGTTCCATTCTTTTATTTTCCAACTTCTCTTTAAATTCAGCTTCTACAGATTCTTTTTGTAAAACAGATTTTAACTTATCAGTAACTATATCTGCTTCTAAATCAGCTTGTATATTAGCAACTGCTATTTTACCTTTATTAGCTTCTTGTGCTACTTGTAATTTAGACTGAGCATCCATTTCTTTTAATTTCATTTCAAAATTCATTTCTGCTTGTTTTTGTTCTGCTTGAGCTTGCAACGCCATTTGTTGTTGTTGTGCGTTTATTTGTTGTTGCTCTTGCATTTCTTTTAGTCCATTTTCTAAAATAGCTTCAGCTTCTACTAAACTTTCTGATTTTAATACTTTAATTACATTTAATAAATCAATACTACCATTTTGTAATGATGCTTGTGCTAATTGTGTAACAGCTTGTTTAATTGCATCTTCTTTACCACCTTCTGTAATATATAAACCATAATCATTTAATGATATGTTAGGTAATACTTTTAAAAATTTATAAGCGCCATCCCCTAGTACATATCCTGCATGTTTACCGCCTGCCCAACTTACTTTCATTAAATTAGCTAACTTTTCTATAGCCCTTTTCTTTACCTCACTATGTTGAAAAAACCAACCTTCTGTTACTAAGTTAGATTGCACAACAGTTCTTTGAACATTACCTACTGCTTCATATTGTGACACAGCACCTTCTCTTTGTGGAGATATACCACAAACTTGACCTGCTGTTTGCTCTAACATTAATTTTAAATTAATAAGTTGTTGAACTGAATTAGATAAAGTAAAATCTACTTGTTGAAATTGATTAAATCTTGCAGTATCTGCGCCTTCATCTCTAGAGTTTATAGGAATAATACCATCGTTTTTTATATGATACAATACAGTTTGCATATCCATACCTATATTAGAAGGCATTTGTGAAACATCATAAACAACTGCTTTACCACCAGCTCTAGATAAAGTTAACTCAATGTGATATAAAACAACATTGTATAACATTTGTATATGCTTAAGAACATCTACTAAACTAGTGCATCTACCTGAAGACATATTATGTACGCAACCTGTATAAGATAAAGGTGTAGAGCCAGCATCATCTACAGAACGAACTTGATTAGCTCTTCTTCTACAATTAACTACTATTCTACCACCTATTTTTGTTCCTTCCCAAATATCATCTACATATTTAGTTTCTATTTCTTCGTTTTTTCTAGGCTTATAATTATCCTTAACCATTTTTCTAAATGGATTTTCTGGATTGTGTTTATTAGGAGATACTTTAAATTTAACAGTTCTTATAGATTTCCATTCTCCATGTATTAACCTTATTCTTAATCCTGATTTAGTATCTTGTTGAACCCAGTCTATATTAGAATTATAATAATTAAGTTCATCTCCTGATGATATATGTCTCATTTTTTCTAACTCTGCTACATCCTCAGCATTTAATTCTTCACCATATTCATCTAATATTTCATTTACACTCAACCATCTTTGTTCTACCACCCACTGTGCATTATCTATGTAATCACTTTCAATAGATGTGTCAAATGCTACATTTCTAGGGTCAACTTTTCTTATATAAGGGTCGCCATTTAAAATTTCTGTTTTATAAAAAACTTTACCTGTAACAAGTAAATCTCTAAATCCATTTCTAAATAAATCTTTCCATCTATACTTTTCTTTTAAATACTCTAATCCACTTTCTACAGTTGTTTCAATAGCTTCTTTATAAGTGTACCTCATAAACTCCTCAACATCATCTGGTATAGGCATTCCAGTATTGTTCATTGCTACATCCATTCCTACAGCTGTGTTTATTTCTTCTTTAATATCTTTTAACAATTCTTCAGCTATTAAAGAAACTCTTACATCTTGTTTTCTATTTACAGCATCTTTATTTATAGAGTTAACTTGCGTTTCTAACGGTCTTCTTAATTCTTCACTTGTAAGTAAATCTATTTTTGGTGCAATAATATTAAAATTAGTCATACGTGCAGGAAATGGCGTACCATATTGTTCTGTAATGTATTCGTAATCTTTTGGGTCAAAATGACCATGATATGCTTGATAGTTTCTAATATCTTTATACCTATCGTTAATATACATGTTATTGTCATGTTGTGCAATAAATGGAGCCATAGCGTCCAAATTTTGCTCACACCAATCTTTAGTTTTTTCCTTATCAGTAAGTAGTTGCCTAGGAAAATTTGTTCTTTTCATACTAATCTTCTTTATAAGGAATTAATCTACCGTTTTCTTTTCGGTAATATACAAATCCCAATTTTTTATCTGTTTCATTTTTTTCTTTAGCCTGTATTGCGTGCACATCTACATTATGTATTAAACATAATCCAAAAGCTATTGCCCTATCCGTGTTTCTTGTGCCATAATCAGCAAGCTCGTTTAACAAATCTATAAACCATATATCATCAACATTTGTTTTAATATAATCGTCTATGTACTGCTCCATAACGGCTTTAGTTTGTTTGTTCATTTGTAAGCCGTATCTATTCCTAGTTAATGTACCAGGAGCATGCGCAGTTTTTGGTTTTTCTTTCATATACCTAAGAGCACCTTTTCTCTTAAAATAATCAATAATACCAATTTTTGTATACTCTATAAGCATTTTAGAGTTAAAATATATAGCAAGTTTTAAACAACCATCCCAAAACTCTTCTGCTGTTTTAGGTCTTTCTGTGTATTCTGCTATTGGGTAGTCACTTGCCATGTCTGTATTTACAAATCTTCTGTATATAATAGCACTTCCCATAGATGCTGTTGACTCTGCAGTATCTTGGTCATATGAATCAATACCACCAATATCTAAACCTTGATATTCTTCATCTGGGTGGTCTAGTACTAAATATGGCCCCGTTGGGTCTGCTATCCATTCTACAGCTTCTGTAAATCCATCTTCTTTGTCAAATATCCATTCTAACCTACCACGTTGTATTTGGTTTTTAAACTTTCGACTACTCATTATTCTACTACGCTGTGCGTTGATTAATGATAAATCAAATCTACTACCTTTAGTCTTTAAAAATGCTTCTTCTACAGTTAATGGATAGTTTTGTATATGTAAGTTATACGCCTTAGCACTATCTCTACCCTCTAACTTTTCTCTTTGTTTAATTAACGCTTTTCTTGCTTCTTTTTCTTTACTTACACCTGTTTTTATATCAAAAAACCCATGATAACATACCGAAGCTGGTATGAACATAGGTATTAATCCAAATGAATCTGCATTGTAATACATTTCCATAAAATCTTTTGAAGATGTTTCTATGTCACCACCAGTACCACCTATAACAGGTACACCAAATTGTATATCTCCATCCATAAAACAAGCTTTTGACGACATATATGCGTTTAACAATTCTTTAAACTCTCCAGCCTCCTCAAAAACCATAACACTTAAACGCTCACCTTTAAAAACTTCTGGATTAGACATTGTTCTACAATGTATTGCAGATTGGTAACCGCCCATGTTCCATTTACCATCTTTGTTTTTTTGTCTATATCCACTTTTTATAACATCAGATGTATCTTTCAACACTGAATGTTTAAAGTTATTATGCTGTGCATTTAAACCTTTTTTCACTTTGTCAAAGAACGAATCAGCAGTAACTTGTAATCCTGCTGCTATTCCTACTTCATTATATGGATAAAAAGTATATTCATGTCCACATAATGCTGAATTCATATAACTAAACCCTTTATCTCTGGCTTTAATTACAATCATTCCTTTTTGTTCTTGTTTACATTGTTCAAATAAATCAAAATACAATTTATCTAAATCTCTGTACCAAGGAGCAATAAGAGTTTTTCTATTACCCATTTCTGCCCCACTGTTTCCTAATATTTTATAAAAATTTAAATAATAATAATGTTTACCAGTTATTTTATCTAAACCTTTAGGTTTGTACCCATTCATACATCTGTGTATTTGCTCTTCCCAATATTCTTGGTAAGACACAGACTCTGGGTCTAATTCAGGTATACCCTCATAAACTACAGGTGAATATTTTTTAATATTCATATTTAGTCTTTTTGTTGATGTGGACTAAATGTACCTGGAGCTCTTACTTCACTAAGCATACCTCCCATTTTTCTATGAGTAGATAATTTTTTTTTGTAATTATCATAATTCTTTTTTTCTACAAAAGTACCATTATCATTTACAAATTCTTTATCTCCTAATTTAATTTTTTTCATACTACCGAGCTTTATTTAATATTAGCTTTTAAATTCATTTGTTGTTCTAAATAACTCATTTTTGCCTCACCTTTTATTTTTTTTCTCTCTCCTCTTCTTTCTATAGCATCTAACAACTTTTGTCTTGTATTTAAAACCTTTTCAATGCCTATCATTATTTTTTGCATACTTTCGGCATTGTCTTCGTTAATCTTTACATTCCTCATTAATCTAGTATACTCATCAATTTTTTCATTAAATGCTATTAATTGCGCATCTAATGGGTCAAATTGTAGCTCTTTGTATTTATTTATTGCATTTGCAATTTTTTCATTTCTAATACCTTTCCAATCGTAAGTATTAAAAACTGCTTTACTAACAGATTTTACTTGTTCTCTTTCTACAAAGTGTCTATAAGGTGAATCATAATCGCATACTAAAGCTACCCATAGCATTGCTTTTAATCCTAACCCTTTAGTTTCAACAACATCTTTAAACTCATCTATAGCATAAAGACCATCGTCTACTTTAATTAACTCCCCCTTTTTGTTAATATTTAATAAATACATATTATCCTGTTGTATCAGAACATACCATTATTTCTAAACTACATCCATCTGAATCTTCTGCTTCTGCAGTAATTACTTCTAATGCTTTTAAAGCTACCGTGTAACTAGCATACGCCCCATTATCATTAGTGTCTAATTGTGGAGCAGTTCCATTAGCATCATCACAAGCAACCACATAAGTTCTATTAGGGTCTAACGTTACAAAGTAACTAGCGTCATGAGTGTCATCATTATGAAAACCTAATTCTACATGTTTAGTGCTACTATTGTTTGTTATTCTTAAATATCTTACATCTGTTCCTATAACTGTTCCTGCAGATACTGCAGTTCCCAAATTTAAAATAACTGTTTGTGAATTTGTAACTTCTAATGATTGTTTATAAACTTGCGTGATGCTAGATATACTTTTAGATAAAGTGCTACCATATTCAGTTCCACCTACATTTATTTGTTCTTGTATAGTAAAGGTTAAAGTTGCCATATATTATCTATTATATAAAGTTCCACCACTAGCTACAAACACATCTACAACTCCCTTTCCTCTTGAGCAAGTTGCTGTAACTTTTTCTATTCCTAATAATGTAGTTTTATCAGTTATATCAGTATTATGAGCTAATAAAGATAAATCATGAGAATATAAATAATGGGATTGATTTCTAGTTATTTCGTATACATACTCATCAGCACTACCGCCTGTTGCAGTCATTACAGTAACTAAAATAGGCTCTGCGCCATTATTTGTAATTCTTACATACTTTACTCCAGTTTTGTCAAAATCAGAACCCCCTCCTGTTCCTGCACTAGACGTTGTGTATAGTATAGTTTCACTTCCTTGTTGCAATTCATAACCCCTTGTGTACACATCAGTGACTCCAGGTATTATGTAATTAGTAGTTGTTCCTTTTCTTTGACCGTCTATAGTTATAGATTCCGAACAAGTTATTCTTAAATTAGCCATTATATTATTTTAATTTATATTTTAATTTCCATATTCCATGTTCTACCCACTCAATTTCTTCATTTACATACTCTCCTGTTTCTAAATCAAGTAATAGCTCATTATATTTATGCACACCACCCCCTACTATAGTTATGCTTTTATTTTTTATTTTATAGCCTAAGTCTATTAATTCTAATGCTATATCACCTTCTGTAACATGTAATCTTTCAAAGTTATTAAAAAAGGTAACGTGAACAAAACCAGTAGACGTTTGCCATATTTTTCCATGCTCAGTTTTTGTTTCATTCATTAGCCAAAGTTATGAAATTTTAATAACATACTATTTTATATACTAATACTACTTATAATTTCAGAAACACCAATTATATTTGAGTTATATTTATTATAAGAATTTTCATTAATTATTATATCTCTAGTAGCTTTTTCGTCTCTAAAATCATATTGTAAATTATCTATTGCGTTTATTGCATTAGTGCTTTTTATATTCAAAATTACCTCATCTATAATTCCAGCTGTTCTTTCAAAATATAGAGAAACAGTATTACTACTTTTACTTTTTGCTCCTACATAAGTATGTATTGGATATGAATAAACTACCGCCTCTTCTCTTATTATATAACCATTCACAAATCCATTTTGTATAAGTGTGTTGTTAGCATCTTCTCCAACAGCTGTTGTTCCTGTAACTCTACCTGTTAAAATAGTAGTAGCACTTACGGTAGTTAATACATTTTTTTTAGAAGTTTTGTTTAGTCTTTGTGGAACATATTTGTCATAGTATATTTTTTCACCAGGCTTTAATTTTAAAGTAGTTAAGTCTACAGATTTACTTTCTAATTCAGCATTTTTTTCTCTAATTTTATAATCGTCTGCCTCATAATATGTGTTTACAGCTGTAGAGGTAGCTCCACTTGCCCAATCAAGAGCTCCTAACTCAATTCTTGTTTCTTGTTTACTAAATATTATATATCTTTTCATTATTGAGTAACTATATGTGTAAAAGTTCCCACTGCTGTAACATCTTCTATTGCGTAACTAGATTCTATATCTGAAAATTTAATTACTGATTTAGGATGCATTCTAATAATTTCAGCTATTTGCCTAGCCACCTCTTCTCCTTTAGAATCCGTAACAGTTAATGGAATTTTATAAGACAAAGGAGATTTTTCAAAATATAAATCTATGATTGTAGCTGAAGAATATTTAGCGCCTATAAAATTTTTAGCAGGCAATAGCAAATAATCAACTGAACTGTTTACAAATAAAAAATATTTTTCCATCCTACAAATATACTACTTTCTTTTTTCGCCCATGTAGTGTTTTGCGTGGCCTTCTTCAATAAGAATATTATTTATATCTTTGTAAGTCGGCCCCAACTCAGAAGGTTCCTCAATAAACAACTCGCCTAGAACTCTACCAAACTTTCCTTTACCCCAACTACGCATTACAATTTTATTTTTGTAAAGTAATTCTTCAAGTCTAGCTTTTGCAGCTAATCCTAGTTTCTTTTCTTCTAAATCACGAGTTCTAGTTTCTGGCGTATTAA
>TARA_R110002020_G_scaffold7716_1_pt1 | contig 10813 bp, 8 predicted proteins | sample TARA_R110002020 | Tara Oceans TARA_R110002020 (sample SAMEA4396489) | marine metagenome | biome: Westerlies Biome; feature: [MES] marine water layer (ENVO:01000295) within the mesopelagic zone...; material: water (ENVO:00002006), including particulate matter (ENVO:01000060) such...
CTTATCTATTATACCTGAGTTCTTAGAAAAGATAGGGCTATTAGGGTTTGAGAATATCTTTAGTATTAATAAAGCTGAAGTATTAAATCTCAGTAATAATTCAGACATAATCTTTAGAGGCATTAAGACATCAGCAGGTAATCAAACTGCTTCACTCAAATCACTACAAGGAATAAGCTGTTGGGTTTTAGATGAAGCTGAGGAACTTATTGATGAAAACATCTTTGATACTATTGATTTAAGTATAAGAGAAAAGAATATACAGAATAGAATTATCTTAGTATTAAATCCTGTTACTAAAGAGCATTGGATATATGATAGGTTCTTTCAGGAGAAAGGTGTTGAAGCAGGTTTTAATGGCGTTAAAGACAACGTATGTTATATACATAGTACATACCTAGATAATAAAGATAATCTCTCACAGAGCTTCTTAGAACGTATTAAGACCATAAAGCATAGAAACTTTAAAAAGTATCAACATAAGATTATGGGTGGTTGGCTTGACAAAGCTGAAGGAGTTGTATTTGAAAACTGGAGTATTGGAGAATTTAATCCTGATAACTTACAGACATCTTGTGGAATGGACTTTGGATTCTCAATCGACCCTGATTCTTTAACAGAAGTGGCTATTGATAAGAAGCATAAGAAGATTTATTTAAAGGAACATATTTATAAGAACGGATTAAAATCGCATGACTTAGCAAAGATAGTATTAGACAAAGTAGATGACAAGTTGATTATCGCAGACAGCTCAGAGCCACGTCTTATTGCAGATTTAAAGAATTTAGGAGTAAACATAAGAGCAGTTAAAAAAGGAACTATTGAAAGTGGTATAACTAGAATGCAAGATTATGAATTAATAGTAACCCCTGAAAGTACGAACATAGCTAAAGAATTAAATAATTATATATATGCATCTAAGTCCTCGAAATTATATGTGGACAATTACAATCATGCAATAGATGGTGTAAGATATAATGTGATTTATCATTTAGATAATCCTAATGCAGGTCAGTATTATGTACAATAAAAAGGAAAAGCGACCTAAGTCGCCCCCCCACAAGTATATGAAAACAGAGCAAAGGTAACATTTTAAACTAAATATTAACTATTTCTATTATATATTATGAAAGTAAAAATTGAAAAAGAAGGAAAGATTGAAGAATTTAATCTAATTAAGGATTGGAGTGATGTGTCTTTAGAAAGTTGGGGTAAATTAATTGACTTTAAAAAAGGAAGTCCTACTAAAGAAGCTTTAACAACTATAAATGCATTATCAGATATACCAGAAAAATATGTAAAATCATTAAGTGTAAAGAATGTAGCAACTCTATTATCAAAGGTAGCTGATATACAAGCAGAGAAAAATACTGTATTAAGGAATGTTATTAGGATTGACAAAGTAAATTATGGGTTTCACCCTAACCTAGATGAAATTACTATTGGTGAGTATGCAGATTTGGAAACCTTTATTGAGCAAGGATTTGAAAAGAGTATGCCTGAAATAATGGCGGTACTCTATAGACCAATAACAGAACGAGATAAGAATGGTTATACCATAGAAGCGTATGATGGTAATATTGAAGAACGAGTAAAAGAAATGAAGAAAATGAAAGCGAAAGATGTACAGGGTGCGTTGGTTTTTTTTTGGAGTTTCGCAAGCGTATTGTCGCTGACTTTGCAATCGTTTTCTCTGGAAGTGATGAACAAAATGATGGAAGAGAATTTGACGGAAACTTTGCTGAGCGCTGGGGTTGGTTCGGAGTGATGTATCGCCTGACAGAAGGCAAAATTATTAATTTAGAAAAAATATCTAAACTTAGTTTATTAGAATGTTTAACTTGGTTAAGTTACGAAACAGATTTGGATTCACAAAATAAAGTACAAAGAGATGATAGATAATAAGACATACAATAATGTTGTAAATACTTTAAAAAATATAGGAGGTTTACATCAACAAATTGCAACAGTCACAACAGGAGATATATTCGATATTAATCTCGCTAAAATGGAGAAGTTCGTCTTAATGCATATCAACCCTGTTAATGTAACTACAGGTGATTTTGGACTTACGTATAACTTTCAAATCTTTATTATGGACTTAGTAAGTGAAAAGGAAGATTGGACAGAAGATACTATACAATCAGCAAATAATCTAAGTAATGAACAAGAAGTATTGAGTCAAACATTGCAGATTTCAGTTGATATTATATCTATGTTTAGGCACAGTTTACAACAATCAGCACTAGGAGTAAATGATATTAATGACCCCCTTTATTTCGCAGAAGGACAGCAAACATTAGAACCGTTCACCGAAAGATTTGATAATCTTTTAACTGGATGGGTGTTCTCACTAGGTATTTTAGTAGCTAATGATTTTAATGCTTGTACAATACCTGTAACATCAAAAGGAGCAGGAGAATAATGAAATTTAGAATAGGAAAATATAGAATAGAAATAGGATTTTTTAAAATAACAATAAAAATATAAACAATGGCAGATTTAACCACAACCGTTACCGAGAATGTAGTTTTAAATGGAGCAGTACGAGGAAGTACAAACTCAGTAACAACAACAGGAATTGTAGATGTATACGAAAGAATAGTGACTTGTACACAAGCACAAGACACAATTATAGCAGTATTTGATACTGCACCATATAGCAGTCCAGGTGCAATAGATAGAGATAACGCTAAATACATCAGAGTAACAAATTTAGATGTAGAAAATGAAATTGAGTTAGCAGTAGTGGGTGTAGCAACATCATATATTGTACGACTTAGGGCAGGAGCTACTCATCTTCTTTTTAATGGTGATGATATCATTAAAGGAGCAGGAAGTACAACTATTGTCTTTGGAGTTACAGATGAACTTGCGAACTTAGAAGCTAGACCAATAGGTGCGAATGATATACAATTAGAAGTATTTGTTGGACTTGTATAATGAACTTAGAGAACTTAGAAAGATATTTAAATAACTTTGGTAATAAAGTAGTTAATGATGCTAAAGGACTTTTACAAAAAGAAAAGGGTAATACTGCCTTAGGACAGTCAATTAGATTTCAAGTAGTACCTGATGAAACAGGGTTTACAACTCGTTTCTATATGGCAGATTATGGAACTTTTTTAGACAAAGGAGTTTCAGGTAATAAAAACCCTGTATCTTTTGAAGATTATAAAGGTGCAAGAAAATCAAGTCCTTACAAGTATACAACCAAAGGACCACCTATTGATATTCTTTCTAAATGGATAAAACGAAAAGGAATTAAACCAAAAGGGTTCGGAAGGGGAAGGTCAAAAGATACAGGACAATACATATCTGCCTTTGCTTATTTAATAAGTAGGAAAATTAAAAGAGAAGGTATCAAAAGCATTAGTTTCTTTCAAAAACCTTTAGGAATAGGATATAAAAATTTAAAAACAGGATTATTAGAAGAATTAAAAATGGATATTCAAAGTTATCTTGTAACATATTACACACAAAAATAAATTATGAGTGCAACAACAATAATTCAAAAGCCACGTTATCCCCAAGTACCTGTAGGGTCAGATATCATATTTACAGTAAAAAATAATACTGTTGTAGCACAACAAGTTAGAGTAAAGTTTATTGCAGAAGTTCATATTAGCTCAGGTCTCCCCCCAAATGTATCTAATGCTAATGACTTAATTGGTTATTTTAAAACTACACCAAATAATGAAGGAGTAGGAATATTTGATTTAAGTAGTGTATTAGAAAATTATGTAAAGGCAGATAATATAGCTTGGAGTGGAAGTAAATATAAATTAAATACATTACCAACCAATCAAGATTTACCAATTCATTTAATAGATGAATATTCTCGCAATCTAAATGCTATAAGATATTTAGCTATACAATTTAAAGTTGAATACTTTAATGAAGGCACTCAAGAACTTGTAACGCTAGATTCAGTAAATTCAGAATCTTATAAAATAATTAATGCATATTTAAAAGAAACAGATGTATTAAGATTTGATGGTAATGATTTTGGATATTGGTTTAAATTATTCAACCCTAATCATCCAGACGATAAGTTTCTTACCAATGCACCTACTACTCAATATGCAAATATAGAAGATTATGGTACGTTTGCATTTTTCTCTCATGATGATTTAGTTGATTATATAAACATAAAATATTATGTAGGTAGCAGCCCTGTAGGACAAGACACATTAATTAAATTTACTAATACAGGAGCTTACAATACTTGGACAACTGATGCAGAAAAACAGTTATTATACTTCGGTATATTTCCTGCTAATTTAACAGGAGCAGATTTAACTGTATGGATGGCAAATTATGGTGATATTACTAGTTATGAAGTTCAAGCGTATGCTTCAGGGTGGGTAACTCAAGCATATACTATTCATGTTAATTGTCCTGATTTAAAAGGATATGAAAGTGTACGACTTACTTGGCTTAATCAATGGGGTGCGTGGGATTATTATACATTCACAAAAAAATCATCACGAACTATCTCAACAAAAGGTAGTACATATTCACAACAAAGAGGAACGTGGAATGAAGGTGTCTTTAAACTAAATGGATATAAAGGTGGTAAAAAATCTTTTAGAATAAATGCAACAGAAAACATTAAAATAAATACTGATTTTGTAGATGAAGCAACAGGAGTATGGTTTGAAGAACTTATTAATAGTCCTGAAATATATATGTTAGAAGGTTATCAAACTGATTTAAGCGACTCTTATTTGAATAATTATGTAACACCTGTTAGATTAACGACTTCTACATATACTAAAAAGACAATAGCAAATGATAGATTAATGCAATATACTTTTGAAATTGAAAAGACCAATACATTAAGAACTCAATCTATCTAATGAGTACGCAATTAATTTTATATCCGCAACATTATGATGGTTATAGTTACGATTGGTCACTTAATTATGTTAATTATATTGTAGATGGTGCAATTTTTGCTACGCTTAATAGTTCTGATATTGATTCTAATGGATATTTAGCTCCATGGGATGCAGCAATAGCACATAGTCCACCTACATCAGTCAATACTTGGTATAGATATAAAACACAATCAGGCGCTCCGTCTTATGGGTGGTCTAATGTTGCAGCACCACAGGGTTCAGGAAATGGTTGTTATTTTAGTTATTCTGCTACAAATCATTCATCAGGTATATATCAGAAATTATCAGGTCTGACAATAGGAGTACAATATGAAATTACAATCGATAGCAACTTTTCAATACCTGCAGATGCTTCAGTTCGTATATGGACGTATGTAGGTGGAAGTTACTATGGTACAGGCGGACCAGTTCTAAATTCTTCAACTTTATTGCCGTTTACTATGCCATTTTCATGTACTGATTTAGATACAGTTATATTACTATCTTGTAGTAATGGGTCTGCTTCTTGGTTAATGGACAGTATAAAAATTGAAGAAGCAGGAGTATTTCCAACAGGAATTTATACTGAGCTACAAGACGGTCAAGTAATATGTGACTTATACGAACAAGAAGATATACCATTAACTTTAAGTGTAGATAACTTTACAAATGTAGCTGAGAAAGTACAAAGTTATTCTAAGAGTTTTAATTTACCTGCAACAAAAAGAAATAATCTAATATTTGATAATGTATTTGAAGTAACACGAACTTCAACAGGTCTTAATTTTAATCCTTATTTAAAAACAAAATGTGTATTAAAACAAGATGGATATATTTTATTTGATGGCTATTTAAGATTAATAGGTATTAAAAACCAAAATGGCGAAATAAGTTATGATGTAAATCTCTATTCAGAAGTTGTAGCGTTAGCAGATACTTTGAAAGAATTAAAATTTAGTGATATAGATTTTTCAGAGTTATCACACGACTATAATAAAACTAATATTAAATATAGTTGGTATAATACACACGGACTTGAATTAATAACACCCTTACCATCTACAAGTTCCTATGCTTATAGTTCTGCAATAGGAAATTTAACACATACTAATGTTTTGAAATATCCTTTTGTAGATTGGACAGGAAATATAGGTATTTATACAGGTTCTGGAAGTCCTAATACTAACATGCCTGAACTTCCTAACTTAGAATCAGCATTCAGACCTTTTATACAAATAAGATATTTAATTAATAAAATATTTGAATTAACACCTTTTACTTGGAGCTCGGACTTTTTTAATACTAGTGATTTTAGAGATTTATTTATGGACTTTAATTGGGGAGCAGGTAATGCTCCTGCTTTAACAGGTGGGGGTACTACTCCTTATGAAGCATATTGGATAGGAGGTGGTGGACAAGGGTATGATAATATTGCAACTACAGCTTACACTAGTTTAGATGTATATGTACCAATACCATTAGTAGGGGGTAGTGTTCCCCCTAATTATGATATAACTGATGATATAATTACAGCAACACAAGCTAATGAAATGTACGATATTACTTTTGTTTATACTATTGAAAGATATGCAACAGGAACTTTTACAGTAGAATGTAGATGGTTGCATACTGACGGAACAACAGGAGCTGAAACAGAATATGAGTATTCAGGAGTGCAAACAATGAGTACAGGTGGTGGTAATTATATTTACACAGGGACTTTCAATATTACTCTCCAAGCAACTGATACTTTACAACCACAATTTAAAGCAAGTCACGCCACTTCTATTATGCAACATAATGGTAATTTGTTTAATATAGGTTCTTTATTAGAAATTACGACTAGTACATCAAGTACAGTTACAGCTGGTGTATTAAATATTTTAAGAGGAGAATTAAATCAATGGGATTTTCTAAAAGGAATTATGACTATGTTTAATTTAATTAGTATGCCTGACCCTGATAATCCTAACAATATAATATTTGAACCTTACAAAAATATATTTATTTCAAATACAAATAGTGGAAATACATCAGATTTAAGTTTAGCTACAAGAAGCATAGAACACGATTGGACAGAAAAAATAGATGTATCTCAAATGCAATTCTCACCTTTAACTGACTTAAATAAAAAAACAATTTTCAAATATGTAGAAGATGAAGACGACCACGCTTTTAAGATTTACAAAAATGCAAATAGTGGCTACCTATATGGAAGTTTAGAATATGATGCAACAGGGTTTACAATATTAGATGGTGAAGAAGAAATAGTGGCAGAACCTTTTGCAGCAACAGTAATAAAACCTTTATACACTCAGTTTAGTAATTTTATTGTTCCTGCAATTTATGCTTCTAATGAAGGTGCTTATGAAGAATATGAGAATGTACCAAGAATTGTGTCGATTGAAACTAGGAAACAATTATCAGGTGGTGTTACATATTTTATACCTGCACAAAATGGACTTTCAAACGAAAATCAAGACCATTTTTTACAATGTGGACATTTAACAGAAATACCTACAGACCAATCAACTACACTAGATATAAACTTTGGTGTTTGTCAGCTTTTCCAACCACTAATGCCTGTTCTGAATAACTTGTATCAAATATATTGGGCGCCTTATTATAATGAGCTTTATAATGCAGACACTAGAACTATGACTTTAAAAGTGAACTTAACTCCTGCTGATATTAATACTTTCCAATTCACAGACAGGGTAATGATTAAAAACCAAGTTTTTAGAGTCAATAAAATTGACTACAAACCTAACGCCTTAGCAAAAGTTGAATTTATACTTATACCATAAAAAAATAAAAAAATGGCAATTACATTAATGGAATTTAAAACAGGATTTACAGTTAAGCCATCTAAAATCATACCACCATCAGGTCAAGTTGTCTTTACTGATGGAACAAATGATTTACTGCCTAATCAATTACAATGTGAAGCTTATGGGTATACCTATAATAGAGTTTCAGGTACTTGTAATGCTTTTAAAAATAATAGTAATCTTGGAGTAGTTCAAAGAAATATTGATAATTTTATTAAAGGGTCAAATAATACTACAGAAACAGGAACTAATAATACGTTAATAATGGGTGAAAATAATATTGTAAAAGGTTTATCGAGAAATAATATTATTATAGGGAGCAATAATGAAATAGCAAATAGTGTAAATAATGCTTTTGTTTATGGTACTAAAGCACAAGTAACGACAGATAATACAATTATATTAGGTGGTAATTCAGGAGATGATGAATTAGGTAAAAGACAAACTATGACGTTGATGTATGGCGTTCAAACTGTTAATAATAGTACAATAGATTCATATTTAAACAATACAGACAGGACTTACTTTGTTGTGCCTACTGATACAGCAATTTATTTTCAATCAGAAACTATAGCACTAAGAGTAGCAGGAGATTCACTTTCAGGAGATATTGGGGATTTTAAATCTTGGGTAGAAAGAGGTGTAGTAATTAATAAATCAGGAACATTAAGTATAGAGAGGTCTAGAACATCACCTGCTGATTCAGGAGAAACTACAGGATGGTCACCTATAAATTCAGTATCAGGAACTAACTTCTTACAGACAGTAAAAGGAGCAACAGATATGATTATAGATTGGACTTCTACAATTAGAATAACACAAATAAAAGCAGAAGTAGCACTTTAAAAAATAAAATTATGGCAGAAGAATTAATATTATCGATAAAATCAAATACAAAATCAGTTACTAAAGATACTGAAGATTATGCTAAATCTGTTGAAGGTGTAGAAGCAAAATTAAAAACTGTTAATGCTACTCTAAAAGAGCAGAAGGATATTCTGCTTTTTTTACAAGAGGAAGAGGTTAAATTGAAACAGAAGAGAGCAGGGCAGTCAGAGTATGAACAAGGTTTGTCAAAAATAAATAAAACTTTAGAAAGAACAAAACTTTCAATACAAGAGCAACGACTTGCAGTTGGGAGATTAACAACGCAACAGCGTGAAGCAAAAGATGCAGTAAAAGAATTGAATGAATCTCAGAAAGAACAGGGCGCAACTTTATTAGATAATATTGGAAACTATAAAGTATTTGGAATCTCTTTAAATGGTATTAAAAAAGGATTTACTCAAATAATACCAACTGCTAAAATGATGTTCAAGACCATTAAGGCAGGAATGATAAGTACAGGTATCGGTGCTTTAGTAGTTGCTTTTGGAGCATTAATGGCTTGGTTTTCAAAAACAAAAGTTGGTGCAGAAGGTTTATCTAAAATATTTAAAGTAGTAGGAGCTGTTGTATCAATTCTTGTAGATAGATTAGTTTCTTATGGTAAAATGCTATATAGTTTATTGACTTTAGATTTTGAAGGTGTAGCAGAAAATGCAAAAGCTGCTTTCGGTGGTTTAGGAGATGAATTAAGTAGGGAAATAGCATTAACATTAGCTTTAGCAGAAGCTACTCATAGATTAGAAGATGCTCAAAGGGACTTAAGTGTTGAAACAGCAAAACGTAGGGCTGAAATTGAAGATTTAAAATTGAAAGCAGAAGATTTAAATCTAACTGAAGCAGAAAGAATAGAAGCATTAAATGAAGCTTCTGCTATGGAACAAGATTTAATGAACAAAAGAGTAGCTAATGCAGAAGAAGCAGTAAGAATACAGCAGCAGCAAATGACTATGTCTGATAATTTAAAAGAGGACTTAGATGAGTTAGCAGCAAGAGAAATAGCACTCGCTAATATAAAAAGGGAAAGTGCAAAAATACAAAGAACCTTAATAAGAAAAACAAATCAAATACAAGCAAGTGCTGCACACGCAGAAAGAAAGAGGCAGAATGATTGGATAAGGAGACAAAATAAAATTACTAATGCAAACAATAAATTAAGACAGGAAGCTCGACTTATTCAAGAAGAACTTAGCCAAAGAATGTTAGCATCAGATGAAGCAAGAGAAAAAAGAAAGGTAGAAGTTGCTATGTTAGCACAAAAGAAGATAATTGAAGAGAGTAAATTAGGACAAAAGGAAAAAGATACTATCTTATTTAATTTGGAACAAAAATATAATGATGATATAACTAATATTGAAGACAAATGGATTAAACAAAGAAAAGATAAAAAGATAAAGCAGGAAATTGATTTAACAAATAGGATAAGGGAAAATGATATATTAGCATTAACAGATAGCATAGATAGAGAACAGAAGGCAGAGCAAATGGAACTAGACAATCAATTATATGCTGAATTAGCATCTGTTAATAATCTGGAAAATGCAGAAGAATTAAAACAACAAATCCGTATAAAATATGGTTCGTTAAAGGACGAACTGAATAAAAAACATGCAGATGAAGAAATAGCACAACAAAAACGAGTACAAGAAGCTAGTGTAGAAGCATTAAGTAAGGGGCTTGGTGTAATTAAAAGCATAATGGATGTTCAAGCACAAGATTTAGAAAATAACTACGAGAAGGAAATTGAGTTAGCAGAAGCAAACGGTAAATCAACTGAAGATATTGAAGAAAAATTTGCAGAGAAAAGAGAAAAGCAAGCTAAAAAAATGAAATCTATGAAAATTGCTATGGCTATTGTGGACACTTATCAATCAGCAGTTTCTGCCTATGCAGCAGGGCTGTCAGTAGGTGGACCTGCAGGACTTATTCTTGGACCTGTATCAGCAGGACTTGCAGTTGCAGCAGGACTTGCTAATGTAGCAATGATTCAAAAACAACCTCTCGGAGATGGTGGTGGTGGTGGTGGTGAAACAGGTGGCACTCCTTCAACGACATCTCAAACTCCTGCACCTGAAATGATGTCAGGAGCATTTACTTTAAGTGGTGGACAAGCACCTGACCCTATCCAAGCTTATGTGGTCACGGATGATATGACCAACTCCCAAGATAAACTAGCAAACATAAGACGTAGAGCAACAATTTAAAAATCAAATA
>TARA_R110002020_G_scaffold283203_3_pt1 | contig 10810 bp, 15 predicted proteins | sample TARA_R110002020 | Tara Oceans TARA_R110002020 (sample SAMEA4396489) | marine metagenome | biome: Westerlies Biome; feature: [MES] marine water layer (ENVO:01000295) within the mesopelagic zone...; material: water (ENVO:00002006), including particulate matter (ENVO:01000060) such...
GATGTTAAAATTAGCGAGGTAACAATGAAAGACGAATCCGAAAATAACGAATCGAACGACAACGAAGCTTTAGACATAGACAATCCCGAAAATCTTGAAGATCCCAAACAAGAAAACAACGAAGAAAAAGACGAGATTGAGGTAACACAAAATCTCAACTTTAACTTCGTACCATACAATGAATCGATTGTTATTACAGGTTCACAAGGATCCGGAAAGAGTTACCTTGCTAATACATTACTTCAAAATTTACATGGCGTGAATGTTTTTGTTTGGGATTTCAACCATGCGTTTCACGATTCTAGAAGTGTACTGGTAAATCATTTGGATGAGATGATTGAAATGTTTAACGAATACAAACAAGGAAAATATATTTTGCAAGACTTTGACAAGGAGGAACCCCAATTTAGAAAATTTTGCAAGTATGCTTTTTCCAAAGGAAATTGCGTTGTAATAATTGACGAGGCACATAACTATGTAACCAAACAAAAAATTCTAAAAGAATACAATCAATTAATTTTATCAGGGCGACCGCGCGGCATTTCTGTTATTTCAATTTCAACTCGCCCCGCAACGCTCCCCAACAATGTCTTGACTAATGCAAAACATGTCTTTGCTTTTCGATTAAACATTGAAAGCGATGTTAAATTTCTCGAATCTTGGATGGGTTCGGAGGTATGGCAATTAGTAGCACAAAACAAAAGATCAAAGCATCAAGACATGCCGGAAATTCCGGAGCATAGTTTTTTTTATCGCAACCATGACGAATCAATCGGACAAATCGGAAAAGTATGACTTTAAAGATATTTGCTTGTCCTGAATGTCGATGTAGAAAATTCGTTTCACTTAATGCGCTAAATGTTCACATGGCGCGCTCTCATACTTTGCCATACAGGATAACATTAAACACAAAAGGCAAAGCCTTCAAGAAGCCAAAGCGGAAAGAATCTAAAGCCATTTTAGTCAAGCCCGTTCGCGTACGTTCAAGAGCATAACGCAGCTTGCTTTTTTATTTTGCATATTATTGAGTTATTACATGATAAGCGTAGCAAAAGTAACAAGCGATTCAAAAAACGTTTTGAAAAATGAGGCAATTATAGCCGTACTTTCAGCATCAATCGTGGCACCTTTTGTTGTACCAAAAATTAATTCTCTAATGGACACAGTACCAATTTTGAGAGATCATAAATCAATAGCATCCTTTGTTAGTGGTTTAGTAATCTTCGGAATATCCAAATCTTTCAAATCCCCTATGGTTAGAGCAATTGTAATTGGCGTAGCCGGAGCCTTTGTGCTATCAGCATTATTGCCAGTTTATTCAAGTCTAACAACAAGGAACGGAGGCGCATAATCATGGTTTTGAAAAACTACCGAACTTTAACTTCTACACAAACTTACGATGGTACCGCATCAACTATCACAACTGATTTACCTAGAGATTTTCTCATTCAAAGAATTTTACTAAACTTTAACGGCACTACCGTTTTAGGAGGCACCTCGGTATTAGTTACCGATGCTTTATTGAAATGTGTAAAAGCAATTCGTATCAAAGCAGTAGGTGAAGGTTCTTCAAGAACTATCTTTGACGTTTCCGGTCAAGACCTATACTACATGAACGGCTTTGACAATGGAATGGGATTCGAACTCGATAACACAGATACCACAGCAGCAAGTCACGTACAGGCAACCGGATGGGTAGCCGACATGAGAGTTAACAAATTAGATCCAGATGATTATTCAGTAGCAATTCCAAGTTACTTACTTTCTACATTACAACTCGAAGTCGAGTACGATTCGAGTGCGAATGGTTATGGGACAAATGTAACAAGTCAATCCTTTACATTAACAGTCACTTTGATAGAGGGGATTCCAGAAGCTAGCGAAGATTTCTCAAGTAACCCACTTATGACAACACTATCAAAACAACTAAGCGGCGATGGTTCAACAGGTGACGAAGATTTCGATACATTCTTCCAAGTAGGCGCATTAATAAGACGTGATTTCCTTTGTACCGAAACAAGTGCCGGCGTTAGATCATCCGATGAGATTAATGATTTCACCGTTAAGAGCGGGCAAATACCCCTTATGAGTAAGATCTTTTTCGATGCAAATGTTAACAAAGACATTATGAATTATAGAACCGCAGAAGTTTGGGATGGATTAGCATTAGTTGAAGGTTATACAATGATTGACTTTGCAAACAATAGACAACCATTCGTACCAACCGCAAGCGGATTAAAAATTGACGGACTAAGTACAGTTGGATACAATGTAGGCGATTTGGTCTTTCAAGCCGACAAGAATAACGCAAGCTCAATTATTAGAAGGGTTCAAGAGACAGTGGAGGGTTAATCCCTTGCCATTAGGATTTCTACCATATCATAACGTTAATCATAACGAAGCTCAACAGATCACTCGTTTAGGTGCCGATATGCGCGTTTCAATGCAAAGCGAACGTTTAGCCGGTACAGGTTCATTATTGACCGCCACAAACAAAGACATGGATCCAACTTTGCAAGCAAACAAGCAAGCAAAAACTAACAGTTGGGTTTTTCCGATGCTAGCAATTGCGGCAGTAGTAATTGGAATAGGAGCGGTTAAAATTTGAATAAAATGATTATCATAGCAATTGCGGCAATAGCCGGATTTATGATATACAAAAAAGGAGGATTAAAACTTGGCTAGAAATGATAACACTAGATACAATCGACCAAAAGCAAAAAAAATAAAGAAGGTAACAAAGTCCAATGAAAAAGAAAAACAATGATGTCGTTGAATCCAAACTTCGCAAACTTGGATTGCCGTCAACCTACATTTCGATAACAGCGCTTATTGTTTACTATACATGCAATACTCTTGGAGCATGTGCCTAGATGAATAAATTATATCATAATCCTAACGTACATCCACGACCGGAGGGATCCACAATTCAAAGCCCGCAACCGACCACAACAGAAAAACCGCAAAACTACGGAAATCCTACAAACACCGGAGCCGGCATTATGGGAATGTTAAGAAATTGGTTTTACGGTTCATCTTATCAAGAAAACAGAAATCAAGGAAATACTTACAATAACAATCCATTAGAGCAAAAAAAACAAAATTATGTTGTATCGGGTTATTCTGGAAAAACGCAAGCGCTCGGCGGCACTAGCGAAGAACTTGACACAAGAAGTTTAAGACCAAATGGAATTTACAATCCATATCTAACAGGACAAAAAGCCGGCGTAACAGCGGATCCAAATGCAAACATAGGACAAGTAAATTTTAATGCTCAAAGAAATACTAACGCTCATCCACTAAGCACCACTACAAATCCTTATGAGATAACAATGGCTCAAACTGGTAACACCGGCGGCTTTAATGGAAATATTACAATTCAAGGAAATACAAACGTAGGAATGTCTGCAATTCGCGGGCAACAAAACAACGCTATTGCATCCGGCACCGTACCACATACAAACACGACAAACACAATTAATCAAACTCAAAATAAATTTTCAACTGATTTGCCAGTAACAAGACAAGAATTCTCAAGCGCATCCAAAAAAGTCGGATGGAAAGTAGCAAACAAGATACATGCCGCAATTCCACCGACCGATCCAAGATGGAATATGAAGCAAAATCTATATCAAAAAGCGATGGAATCAGCAGATCCATTAATTGAAATTCAAAACAATCCACAACTAAAACCCGCAGATCAATACATGCAACAAAAAGGATCAAATATTACACCTTTGTTAAACTATGATGCTTTCAATGGAATTTTCGGAGGAAATGAAATGCAAGATACAAAGGAATCTAACTACATGCCATTCATAATTGCCGCCGGAGCATTAGGAGCAGTTTTCATTTTAGGGAGGAAAATATAATTGGTTTTAGGAACTCTATTTACAACCGCTAACGGTCACATACTCAAAGATATTCCCGCCGGCGATTTATTTATTGATTTCAGAAACGGAACTATTACAGATAGTGCCGGAACCGTTACGTTACTAAATACAAACTTGGATTACTACGGATTAACACAAGCAAAAAGTTTTGCAGTTTTTGTTTCTGATAGTGATGCGGAAATTAATGTAGGAAACGCATTAACAATTGCAGATCATCAATTAACTCACGTTGTAGAATCATACGCTTTTGATCAACTTAGGATTACTATTCCAAGCAATTCCACACCCGCCGCATCAAATCAATTAATGATTGTAGGATCCACAAATGAAGAAATGAATTATACTTTCAATAATTACGCTCACTTTAGAGATGAACTTGGTACAACGACAACAACGGATGCCTATGTAGCTTATGTTTCTCATCATGTTGGCGGTTATGATCAAATTATCTATACGATTGAAAATACACATGGCTCAAACTCGTTAGATGTTTTAGTTGAATTCAGCGAGAATGGTTCGGATTGGTTTGCAGTAAGCGGCTACGGTACAGGCGTAACTGTAACAAATGGCTCTTACAATAGTTTTGCATCTGATATTTATCATCATTTTTATCGCGTTCGAGTTAAAGCCACAAGTGCCGGCAATCAAGCAACTTTCAAAGTATTCTGGAATTATGTGAGTGCAAACAATTAGGTGATATGATAAATGACTAATTTTATTCAACCAATTTGGACATTGAAAGCTAGCGATGGCGCAACACAAAACCCACAATATCAAAGAATTCCAAGAACGCAAGCAAGTCAAAATTCAAAAGCATACGGTAGAGATGAAGCGGTAACTTTCCAATACAAAACAATGTACCCTGAATCAAAGCCGCATAAAGTAAATTATTCAAACATAACACCGACAACAATAACACCGGCACTAAACACATTGACCGGCAATCATCTAAGAGCCGTTACAATGGGTAACGATCCAAGAGCGGACAATACAAAATCAAAGCCATACGATATGTCAAACATGAGAATTCAAGAAACATTCTTTTCAAATCCTAGCGGAGCAATAATAGCTGCGGCGGCATTAATCGGCTTTGCAGTTGTTATTGCAAGGAGGTAAAAATGACCATTCAACAGCAAATTGAAACTTATCGACTTCAAATAAAAGATATTGAAAATACTAGAGATGAACTACTTAACGATACTTCGGTAATTCCACGAATTGAACCTTCATTAAAACAAGGCGATAAAAGATGTGCCTTACGATGCGAAAATTGGGATGGAGGAAACTTATCATGCCGTCATCATTGTGATCTTAATGATTATAGCGCTGAACAACAACAAAAAGAATTAAGAAATGTTAGATACAAACAACACATAAAACCACTTGATACAAAAATTACAAATATTGAAAATCAAATAATTGTATTACAAGAAAAAGCAAAGTTACCATTGTTAAGACAGCAATTACTAACGGCAACAACTGATTACCAACAACTTAGCCCTAACGATCCGGAATTTAGACAAAAACAAATCGACTCAAGAAAATCACTGTATGAAAAAGCAACAAAATTAGATACGCTTGAGAGAAAACATAATTTGTTTGGGAATTTACCGACAATTAGAACCGAACCGGAAATTATTGAAGTTACGCCGGAGCCAATTACAGTTTACAAAGAACCGGAAATAATTCAAAAATCAATTACCATAGGTACCGAAGAATTTGATTATAAAAAATTAGGAATTATCGGCGTGGGTATTTTTGCAGCTTTGGCATTTATAATTTGGAGGTTAAAATAATGTCATTGTATGAAGCACAATTAGCAAAGATAAAAAGAACTAAAGAGCATCAGGAGCGCGAAAGAACTATGACACAAAGACAAGTCGTTGAATCTCTAGTTAAAGCTCAACCTGAATTAAATCGGCAACCTTCGGGATCAGTTAACATAAGAGAATTTTTGCAGAATAAACCGCAATCATCAGATCCTAATGTTGCGCCGGTTAGATTTGGCGCGCAAAGTCTAAGCGATGTTTTAATTTCAAAGCCGATTGACGTTTCACAAATTAAAGATACGTCATGGATGCGCGGGGAAACTTACAAACAACATGAAGCAAGAAAAACCCTAGCAGATTATGAAACAATTCCAACTAATATTCCACGCGGTACACCAAAAACAGAAGAACCCGCAGCTAGAAGAATGGGATTTGGTCAAGGCGGCGGAGCTGCCAATTTAGGATTAACCGGATATCAAACAATAACAGAGCCGGCACCTACAAATTTTACAGAATGGATAACAGGTAGAATTAACACGCCATTACAAGAACCTAAAACAATTACAAAGGAACCCGAAATTATTGAAGTAACACCGGAGCCAATTATTGAACATTCAGTTAAACAACAAAAAGAACCAATTAACAAATCATTAATTGTAATTGGAGCCGTTATTGGTTTAGCTGCTTTGTTTCTAATTTGGAGGATGAAAAAATGAGTTACAACGGTAGAGTAGATCAGGGCGTATTAACAAATAATACAGATGCAACAGCAAAAATGTATCGTGTAAAATTCAAAAGCGGACAAGAACGCACAATGGAATTATCAGATGCGGCAGTAAAATATTATCAAAAAATAGGCGTTCAAGTGACACCTATTTCACAAGGTACACAATTAACAGATGTATCACTTAGAATGAGAAACATTGAAGCAAATCAAATGCAAATTGGAAAAGACTTAACGGCACTAGGAAAAATTGACGTTAGACAAGATGCAAGTATTGCCGGTTTTAGAACTGAATTCGACAATGCTTTAACACATAGACAATCAAATCAAGCAAACATTACGAGCAACACTTCAAAAATTGAGGAATTATTCAGCGGGCAACAAAATATTTTTGATTCAATTTCACAAAAAGCCGACAAAGGACATTCACATGGAGGAAACGGAACCTCACAAAAGTGTGAATGGTGGAATATTGGATGTAAGTTAGAAGATTTTCAAAGTGATGTTGGTAAATTTGCAATACTTGGAGGATTAGGTATTGTGGCATTTTTTGTATTGAAAAAGAGGATTGGATTTTAATGAGCCAAATTTTAGCCGGTTTACCAAATACCGTTTTAGCACTTGTAGGAATTGGATTAACTTTGTTTATTGCTAAAGAAAAACTTGGATTAGAAGATAAAATAAATGATGTACGCGGGAGGATTGGAATTTGAGTTTTAACGGAAACTTGCAACCTTCAAGTGATGAAGGAACCGATCTCACAACCAAAGGCGATATTCATGGATTTTCAACTGAAAATGTACGCGTACCAGTGGGTACAAACGGACATGTGTTAACCGCTCGTTCGACTAATTCAAACGGTATAGCATGGGAAACAAGTGCCGGCGGTGCCGAAACTCACGAATTTACAACCGCGGAAACTTGGAACCCAACAACACAGACCGGAATTATGGAGGTTTTAGTTGACGTGAGAAATATGACCGCCGGCAGTATGACAGTTACAATAGACGGTTCATTAAAAGAAACTTTAACGACAAGTAGCACAACGTCAACGCGAATTTACAAGCCAAGCGCATCAATAGCTATCGCAAGCCTTGACGGTAATTTCGGTCTTGTAAATTCTTTTGATTATGGCACAAGTCAAGTGCCTGCCGGAAATTTAGTTAGCGTTACTTTGGGCGATAGCGGTTCAAAAATGTATCTTTGTTCAAATTCAGCTAGTGACAATCAAGCAACATATCAGTACACGCTTTCCACGCCTTACGATGTTTCAACAGCAAGTTACGCATCAATTAGTTTTCCGGATCCAGTTAGCGCAGATATTCGCGGTATGAGTTGGAAACCGGATGGTTCAAGATGGGCGCGATGTTCTGATCAAACTGGAAATAAAAATTTTTATGATTTTACAACTTCATCAAATTGGGATATTTCTACTTCAAGTAGTGCTTCAAGTTTTGGTTATTCAAGTTATCAAACAGGCGGCAAAGATGTAATTTATGGCGATAGCGGCGCACAAGTAACCAGTTTATCGGACAATGCAACACTAAACACATATTCACTTTCAACGCCTTACACAATATCAAGCGCATCCGATACGGCACAAGATCAGAGTCTTTCAAGTATTGACAACGCGCCACGTTCACACGCTTGGAATAGTGATGGCAGTAAATGTTTCTACTTAGGAGCGCAAAATGATAAAGTGTATCAATTAGATTGCTCTACTCCTTGGGATATTACAAGTTATTCACATAGTGCCGCAAATGATATTGACGTATCAAGCGAAACAACCGCGCCTTACGGTCTTTGGGTAAAAAACGAAGTTACACCGAGCGCAATTTATGTCGGTTCAACTAATAGCCCTTATTCTGTTTATCAATATGGTGATGTTGTTTTTGCGGGAACCGCGTTTGCAACAGTGGGGCAATAAAATGACAGAGCATGATAAAATAGACATCATTCGAGTTATCTTACAATCTAATTGTAATTGTCCTAATTGCGTAGAATTATTCAAGACTGTATTTAGTGATCAAAAAATCGATGAAATAAATTCCAAAGTTAACAAAATGAAATTTTTATTGGATGAAGGAATCACAAGCGTAGATAATTGCACTAACGAACAATGCAAGCATATCTTTGATTAAAATGGAAACTGAAATGATTATGATTGGAGCAATGGCATCTTTTATCTTAGGTTTACAATTCTACGGCATTAAACAACTTAACAAACTATGCGAACGAGTGACAGCGTTAGAGGTTAAGGTTAGTCAAATACACTAACGAGCATTACATTATAGCTTGAGATATACTAGATTTATTTGAATTAATTATGGCTCTAGATCCAAACTTGGCTTTAACCGTAGCCGCTATCGTGGTACCAATTACCTCAATAGCATTACTGAAAGCCTTCGCATCCGGTAGATAGTTTTATCATCGCTCAATGAAAATCCTATGTACCTTGCAAGCCGCCGCCGGCGGCGACTTCTCTTTTTTTATTATGGAATAGAAAGGCTCACCCCTTGAAAAATAACAGCGGTGAAAGTTACAAAGTTTTGTGCGTGTGTTAACTATCCGGTTTTCATATACGTTTTAAAAGAGAAAGATTAGTATAATTCGTGCGTAAGTATCGGGTATTTTACCGGAAAGTTGACCAGAAAGTTGAATTTTGCCAATTTAGGAAGCAAACGACACGAATAGGATCCGTTTACGAACCAAAAAACATGAGGAACAATACGGCAAATACGTTTACGAATAGTGGCATACCCCTTATAGAAAGCTCTTTTTTTGTTCAATCTCGTAAACGTGCCTATTTCGGAGCTTTTTTCCTTCGGGAAATTTCTTTTGTTTTAGGAGCTTCTAATGTCAAACAGAATTTTAGAACTTCAAAAAACAGCAAAAAATTAATCATTTTTGACACTAAAAGCAATTACATTGAAAGAGATCTTGAGATTCTTTGCCTTTGAGCGTAACTAGCGGCGCCATCTTTTTCTTTCTTTCACCTTTTTCATCATACAGGGCGGCTTTTTCCAATTGAAGCGCTTTTTCAAATAAATCTGGATGATTTAGTTTAAGATTAGTCCACATCGCTTTGTTATTGAATGGACACATAAAACAACCTGATTTCATAGGAACCGGATAGCCGGCATCCTTGATAATTTTGATACATTGATCACGATCAATCTTATCCGTAACAAGAGGATAATTCAAAATTTGATATTTTACATCCGCAGTTTTCATTCGATGATATTCGCCATAATCAATAAAAATATCAGTAAGAAATTTTTCTTTTTTTCCGTATTTTTTGCGTAAATATCGTTTCATAGGATCGATTTTGAATTTTCCAGTACAGGAGCGGCGCACGACCGTAGGAAAAGTTTTGTTTTCTAAATAATAATCAAAAAGTGATTTACCGAAGTGGTCATTGATTACGGTGATTTTCCATTTTTTATCTTCAATCAAAAATCTTAGGTATTCGTATGTTTCCGGCTTTTCCGAGCCTGTATCTGAAAATAAAATTTCATCATAAGCATCTTGACCATAATGTAGGATGCCGGCGATTGAATTCACCCCTACCCCACAATTAGCGATTTTAAGCATTAATGATAAACCCGCTCGGTAGCTTTATGCTCATAATTTTTTCCTACTTTTTTCCATGTTTTTTCGCCTGTATAGGATTTTGATTTCATTTTAGATTTTGATTTCTTTTTTTCTTTCGTCTTTTTTTTCCTTCTAATTGCTGGTAAACCAGCGGCACGCCGACCGCGATTAATTGCGGCTAAATGTTTATCCGATAATTCCCGAACCATTTTTAATCATATCCTAAGCGATGACAATTGGAGCATCTATATCGATGATCTGCTCTAATTGCGCCGCAAACACATTTTGCTGTATATCTTCCCATGAAATAAAGGCGTGTGAGTTGTATAAAAAGAGCTTTTTTTCCTTTTTTTGTCAATTTTAGCTCTTTTTTAATCCTTAATACTAAGTTTGAAATTGAAGAAAACATGGGATCGAAAGTTTCAATCCAAGATATTGACCAAAAGGCAAATTCGAAACAATTCCTAGAAAACCGCATCCATGAATTAGAAGGCGAACTGTACCAAATAATTCAAGAGCGCGATGATTACAAGGCAGCTAACAAATCCTTGTTAATCAAAAATTCTCAATTGGCTCAACAACTAGCCGATTGCAAAGAACCAAAGGAGCTCGAGGACAAATGAGCGAAAACAGCTTCAAAAATTCGTATGTTTGTCCGGAATGTTATTGCGCGGAGGGATGGGTAGCCGTTGATAAAAAAATTATGAACGACAGCGTTGAACATAGCCTTATGGAAAAAAGACAAGAATACCTAGAGTGCCAGCATTGTCACGTTTGGGTGCCGCTAGTAAATGTCTTGGAATACAACAAAGAAAATTCGGGATGGTTCA
>TARA_R110002020_G_scaffold377631_1_pt1 | contig 10808 bp, 15 predicted proteins | sample TARA_R110002020 | Tara Oceans TARA_R110002020 (sample SAMEA4396489) | marine metagenome | biome: Westerlies Biome; feature: [MES] marine water layer (ENVO:01000295) within the mesopelagic zone...; material: water (ENVO:00002006), including particulate matter (ENVO:01000060) such...
TTATTATTTTACCAACTATTTTTTTCATTATATCTTATCTTTATCCCAATTTTTAATTATACCTATTCCACCCCATTCAGAACATTCTCCACTCCCAAAAGGATAGTCGTAAATATATTCCACGTAGTCGTAGTTAGGTTTTACCTCATCCCAAAATTCATGTACAAAACAACCATGTTGTTCATGAAATTCACTTTCTACTACATCATGTAACGCAATAATCCCTCCCTTTCTAACTAAATCTGAATAGAGAACAAAATCTTGTTTTGCTCCTCCATAAGTGTGGTCACCATCTATAAACAATACATCTAGTTCCCTTCCATTTAATATTTCTTTAATTTTATTGAAAACAGCTATACTATGACTATCAGGTGACACATAAGTAAATTTACAATTTTGTTTTATGTAGTCCGACCCTTTTATTGGAGCGTTAGAAGGATAACCAAACTGGTCAAACCTAGGAACTTCTGCCTGGTCGATAGATATTAATTCTTCGGTAAGATGTGAAAAAGATACCGTACCGCCACCATCATAACAACCTATTTCTAATATTAATTTTACTGGTTTATCCAAATTAATAATTTCTTTAAGGAAAGAAAACCATTCATTTTGTTTTTGTTGTATTTTAAATTCATCCGCGTCTTTCCAAATATCAGTAAGAATAGGATTTTCTTTTAATTCTTTTTCCATAGACACATCTTTTTTTGTTTCTTTATTTCCAGATTTCCACTTATCAAGTTCTTCTTGGAACTTATTTGGGTTCCAATGAGGTTCCCAGGTATTATTTGGAGTTAATTCAGTAAAAGATGGGGCTAAACCATTAATGTCTACAAAATGAATAAAGTCCCGCTCAAAAAAGTATCTATCTTTTTCATCATATGGTCCATCTAAATACGCATCAAAAAAATTATTATTTATATTTTTAAATGTTTTTTGAAACGGTTCTTTTTTAGCTACATAAAAAGTATTCGTGTAAAAGTATCCCATAGTGTTACCTGTTAGGATAGGATTATAATTTTTCCATATAGAAGAAACTTTCTCACAATAATCACTTGTCTCCCCACCTAATAAAGTACATCCATGACCATAACTTCCAATGTCTGATTTAGAGTCTAAAAACTCCTCAATATCTTTTCTCTTTCCCCAAAACGCATCGTTGGTCCAGGTATTATAATCTATATTATCTGTTGTTATTCCTTTGGTATGTCCAAACCATACATGTCCATCAAAATCAGGTTGACCTAATTCTCTAACGTATAGGTCTAAGGCAGCTTGGAACCCTGAGGTATCAGAGTCTAATGATAAGTCAGGATTAACATGTTTATAGTGAATATCTATTTTTGTTTCTTTTTTAAAATCATCTAGATAGATAGGCCATTCTGGGTCTGAAAACTCATTAATTCCAACACAAATTAAAGAATCTTTAAATTTATCTTTTATTACTTGAAGAAACCCATCTACAAATTCTCTGGAATCTTCCAGGTTGGGAACATAGCTAGAATAAATAACTAAACTCATATTTTTATATTAAATTTATTTTCTACTTTTACTGTGTTGTAAAATTTATCGGGAGCTCCACCCATTAAAGCCTGCTTACCTGGCTTCCAATCATTAAAATAAGTAACTATTTTATTTATATTTTTAAAATTAGGACTTGCAGATGAATTAGTTAATTTTATATTTAAATCTTTTCTAACATAACTAAAATGATGCATTTCTATTTCTTCTCGTGTAAATACCTTACATTTGCCAGGTAACATTCTTCGTGTGGGGTCTACCATTACAGGAAATGGATGTCCAAAGACAAACTCAATCCCTGGTCTAATTTTAAAAATTAATGAAACATAATAATCTTCTTTAGGGTCTAACCTATATTCTCCACTTTTATAGTAAGTTACAAGTTGGCATGATGAAGAATCGTATTCTTCGTTAACCATAATATCTTTAACCATCTTAAACTGTTCTTTATCATATAATTCATCTGAATCCATAGACATAAAGTGAGTGCAGTTATTTCTTTTACAATCATAAAGGCCTAAGTTTCTTTTTACCATTTCGTTTTGGTGACCACCTACATTAACTTGGGGTTTATATTCTATAAGATTATCAACCAGGTTTTGTTCCTTAAGTTGTGTTAATAAAGTTAGTAAATCTGATTTAGATTTGTGACCAAAATTTGATATGTTTTGGTAGATTACAGTGATGTAGTCTACATTCTCTCTAATGGATTTTATAGAGTCTTCAAGGAGTTCTTCTCCATCGAATAAATTATAAGCTATTCCTAATTTCATATTATCCTATTATTTGTATTGTACTTCCTAATTTAGGGTTAGATTTTATATATTGGACCATTCTTCCAAAATCCTCTTGTTTTATCTGACCATCAGTTTTTCTAGTTTTACTTTCATAATGATAAGCTACTCCATTACCCGCTAAACAATTAATTCTTCCATTAAGAATACATGCAAGATTAAGTTCTACATCTTCTAAACAGTCTAGATACTCTTCATTAAACATTCCTATTGATTTAAATAACTTTTTTTCTATTAATAAAAATGCTGCGGTACTACCTATAACACCAGTTACGTTCTCAAACGGATAGGTATAAGATGACTTGTGTCCGTGATGAGTTAACCCCACCTGTACATTCTCACCTTCCTTTTTTCCATATAAGAATATTCCAGCATGCTGTAAAGTATTGTCACCAAAGTGTAATCTCGCACCAACAGTTCCACATCTTTTTTTATTTTTATTCCACAAATTTACCATTTCACTTATAGTGTCGTTAATAAGTTCAATATCATTATTGGAGAATAACAATAAATCAGTATCTTCACTAACATGATTTTTAACTACGTCATTATTTATTTCCGAAAAATGGTAGTAGTCGTATTCTATAATTTTAATATTGGGTTGTGTATACCTAGATTTCATTTCTTCTAAGTTTTCTTCATCACTTCCAGTGTCGGCTATTAAGATATCAAGATTTTTATAGTCACTATTATTAAGAATAGAGTCCACACATTTAAATAACAAATCTAAATTGTTTATGGTAGGAATAATTACACTAACCTTAGGAGAATTTTTTATATTTATATTTTTATTTCTGTAGAAAATTTTAGGGGTGATGTGATATGGTAAACACACATCATTAGTATCTGGAATAAACGCGTACTTTTCTACAAATAACCTTTTATTTTTTTCCCATTCATCATTGGTCATACCTATAGACTTGTGAGTCAATTTAACATCAAATATCACTCCTGTCTTAACACCTTTTAGGTGATTACCAAATGTAAAATCAACATCGTAAAAATGGAAACCAGGTATGCTTTCATCAAAATCTTTTTTTATTCTTTGTTTATGACAAGAAAACCATACCCCATCTAGACAACATACTTCTAGTATTTGATTTGGAAAAGTGTTACTGTATTTATTTTCCCAAGTTCTACCTTCGTGAGAATGACTTACACGACCCACCATTTTAGATTGGTCTTCCCACCATCTACCTGTAGATGCCATATGGGTAGTTCCCGCGACACCAAGAAGGCCAAATTCCGAATCATTATAACGTTTAATTAATCTTCTACCCCAACCATTTTTTCCTAATATTACATCATCATGGGTAAAAACTACAATATCATTTTTTGAGTCCTTTAACCCTTTATTGTATACTTCGGTTAAAGACATTGTTCCTTTATTTTCATAAGCTAATATTTCTACATCCTTAACCCCACATGTTGTTTTTAGATGAGTAATAAAATCGGGCTTAATTTCTTTAGTACTAAATACTATCGTTATTTTCGTAGTTTTTGACATACCATTCAATTGTTTCGGTTAAACCTTTATTTAAATTAGTTTTTGGCTTCCAACGTAATCTAAGAGTTGCTTTATCATGATTTACAGAATATCTCATATCGTGACCTTTTCTATCTTGTACAAAAGATATTAATTTTTCTGAGATTGAGGATTCGTGTTCTTTTATTTTATCGTACTCCCTACATATTAATTTAATTAATTCTATGTTACTAATTTCATTCATTAAACCACCACCAAAATTATAACTTTCTCCAGCCTGTCCTTTATGAAAAACTAAATCTAATGCTTCTACATGGTCTTCAACAAATATCCAATCTCTTACATTTTCCCCACTACCATATACAGGAATAGGTCTATTATTAATAAGAGATTTAATTGCTAAAGGTATTAATTTTTCTGGGTGTTGATGTGAGCCGTAATTATTGGAACAGTTGGTTATAACACAGTCTAGACCGTATGTTTTAAAATACGAATAAACTAGGTGGTCTGCACCAGCTTTGGAAGCTGCATATGGAGAATTAGGTCTATAACAATTAGTTTCATAGAAATGAGTTCTAGGGTCCATATCTAAACTTCCATATACTTCATCCGTAGAAATATGTACTAGACGTGAAGAATGTTTAAGACAATTATCTAAAATAATGGCTGTGCCCATTAAATTAGTTTTTGCAAAAGTTAAAGGGTCTTTTATAGAGTTATCTACATGAGACTCAGCGGCCAAATGAAAAACCCCATCAAATTCGTGTAACTCAAAAAGTTTATCCATAACTCTTTCCTCACAAATATCATATCCGTAAAATTTTATTTTATCTTTGACCTCTTCTAGATTTGCGAGGTCTCCAGCGTAAGTTAGTTTATCTACTACACATATATTGTATTCTGGATATTTTTTAACGAGTTTTTTAGTTAAGTGTGAACCAATAAATCCTGCACCTCCCGTGATTAAAATGTTTTTCATATTATTTTTTTCCTGTACTTCCAAAACCCTTGTCGGAACGCTCCGTTGTGTTTAGCGTATCAACTTTCGTAAATACTGACCAGAATTCAGAAAGAATTCCGTTTATTACTCCTTGAGCTACTCTATCACCATCACTTATAGTAAAATCTTCTTGACCTAAATTTATTAGAATAATTTTTATTTCACCTCGGTAACCCCTATCTACTGTACCTGGAGTATTAAGTACAGTGATTCCATTTTTAGCAGCAAGACCACTTCTAGGTCTAACTTGTAGTTCATAATTTTCTGGTAATTCAAAATATAGACCTGTAGGAACTAAAGTTCTTTCTAATGGTTTTAATGTTATAGTTTCATCACCTAAATTAGCTCGGAAATCAAACCCACTATCGTATTTATGTTGAAATTTTGGGTCTTCATGTGGACTTTCATTTAGAAATTTTACTTCTATTTTTTTTTGGGTTGGGGTCAGGTCTTCCATCTTTAACCCTTTCATTTCTTGAAATAGTGGATTGTCGTCTTGTAACTCCATTACTTCTTTAATAAGTTTTTCGGGATTGTTTGTAAGATGCTCTAATTTTTTTAGATTTTCCGCCATCCCTTTCATTTTTTTAAATCTATCTAACATTATAAATAATTTTTAATTTCTTTAATCATAGCAACCATCTTCTTAACACTTTCTTCGTTATCTGAAGATAAAAGTTCTAGTGTTTTAGAGTCGTCCCAATACAGTTTGTGGGCTTCTTGGTTACTAATCGACTGGTTTATTTTCCCATCTCCATTTAGAGCTTGGGTCATTAAGTTAAAGGAAACCAACCCTCTATTTGTATTAAAATTCCATAAATCTTTTAGGTCCACTACTTTAACTTCCCAAGGTTTGGTGTCGTGCTTAGGAAATATACTAGGTAATTTTATTCTATTAATTAACATTCTTTTTCCTAAAAATGGAATATGAAAGTTTTTAATATTATAACCACATAAAGAGAAATTTAATTTTCCTATTCTTTCTAACATTTCTGCTGTTTTTGTCAAAGTTTCTTTTTCAGAATTAAAAGAATAAGTTTCGGTTTTTATTTCATCATTATCTCCCACTATAAAACCAAATGAGACACATACCACTTTACTAAATTCTGGGATAGCCCCTGCTTTCTCTAAAAAGAAAGAGTTTTCGTTAAACTCACCATCTACAGTTTTTAATAAATTACTTTCCTTCATCCATACTAAATAACTTTCCCATTCTGAATATAGATTTGGGAAATTAGTTTTAAAGGTCTCTACAGTATTAGAGGCTCCTACTGTTTTAATTTCAAGGAAAAATAGTTTTCTAGTGTCCATAACTTGTCTGTTCGTAATATTGTTTTAATGTTTCTAATCTGTCTTCAGCATCTGTTAATTGTGCTAATGCTTTACTTGCTTCTTCTAAAAAATGTTTTGATGTGTGTTCACCGATTGCTGCTGCTTTAGTAAAACACATATCCATTGTCAGTAAAGCTTCATTGATTTCTGCTTCACATTCACTTTTTAATGCTTTATATAATCTTTCTTGATGTTTCATTGTTTATAATAATTTGGTGTTAGTTCTGGGTGTAATATATCTTCATATGGTGCTTTCACCACTGATATAATTTCTGAGTCTCTTGTGTCTTCAGTAAGATAGTGTGCAAGTCTTTTATTTGCTTCGAATACCGATTCAGACTCTACAATATATTTAAATTTTTTAACTTTTGGAACACCGCTATTGTCGATGACTCCAGTTTCAAATGCTACGATTGCTTGATAGTACATATTTTTATCCTTTAAAATTTTCTGATTTATGTGTTCCATCACACATTGGTTGGTTGTTGCTTTTTCCACACCTACACAATGCATAATTTTCACTAACTGTTACTTTTTCACCACCTTTAGTTACTGTGGTTTCTCCTTTGACCAAAATTGGTCCGTTTTCCATGATGTTAATTTCTACTGCCATTTTTTAATTTTTATTTGTTATGCTTTTTTTGTTAATTCTCTATATATCTCCGCTCTAGTTTCCGTAACTCGATTAATATGATATTTTTGTACATCCTCATATAGTTTTTCACCTAAATCTTCACGTAAAGAAGGAGTTTGAACCAATAACTTAATATATCGGTCCCAAAGTTTATGATTTCTGGTTTTATCTACCAATAACGAATTTCCTTTTGGGTTAAATTTTCCACCTCTTTCTTTTGCTGTAATACAATCTATCTGGTAAGGACCAAAATCTTGAGCAATAAGAGCTTTTTTATGAAAACCAGCCTCTATAACCTTTAATTGGGATTTAACTCTATTAAATGTATGGTGTTTTAGAGGAGCTAAACTAATATCAAACTTATTATAATTTTCCGCGTATGTAGTAATAGGTTTGGTCCAGACTCTTCGGTAATTTAATCCATTAAAATCTTTAGTATATTCTTCGTCTTTAAAATCCATCAAAAATTGTTTGTGGGTTCCATCTACGATATCATAATTGTTGGTAAAGAGTTGTTCGTATTTATACCACACTGATTCTTTAGGGGTTATAGCTCTATTTTTTTGTTGACCTGTTTCTTGGTCTATCATAGTAACACTTCCTCTAGTGTCAAAACCACATAAAACAAATTGTAACTTATCTTGATGGGGATTTAACTTAGATACGAATCCACTTAATATTTCTAAATCTGCCATATGTGAAGACCCACCTAACCATCCTACTCTTACTTTATCACTTGGTTCAGGATTGGGGGTAAATTGTTTTTCACTTGGGTCTACTGCATTGGGCAGTATAAAAACATTTTTACAATGTGGTTTAATCTCCTTTGCAAAAATAGGAGTGGTAGTGGTAACATTAGCTGCGGATTTTAAATGTTGAACGATTAGTTCATTCATTTTATTTTGTTTTACCAACATATAAGCTGGATGTTCTCTATTTGGTAACCAGTAATCATCTAAATCCATAATAGATGGAATACCTAATTTTTTAATTCTTTCTATAGCTTTTAATGACCTTTGATAGTCGGGACATAAACTTCTATGGTAATGAATAATATCATATTTTTGTAAGAATTTGTCATTTTCCAAATCTGGAGAGTAATCAATATCTACCCAAAATTCATCTGGATACATTTTTTGAAGACATAAGTGAGGGTCGACTGAACGAAATTTTGAAACTCCAGTTCTATCACTGGGTAACACGAGTACTTTAATTTTTGACATATAATTTAATTTTAGTAAAACTTACCAAAATTTTGCAACTATGTCAATTGTTAACTTTTTAATGTTTTAACTTTTGATAATTTTCCACTAAAAACTTTGTTACCTACTCTAAGGGCTAGATTTTCTTTAATATTTGTAGAACCTAATAAAGCTTTATTGATTTTTGCTTCAATTAATTCATCCAAAGTTTCAGTAATAATAGCTTTTATTTCGGATTTAAGTGAAGAAGACTCAAGAGGTACTTGAGGTGGAGGTATTGGGGAGGGTTGTGAGTTATTTTCTTTAATTACATGAGTTACATTAGAGTTGCTTTGTTGTCTCATTCCATCAACACTATAATCTTGATTGTTCATTTTTTGAGCTACCTCACTCATAAATTGTGGACTCAAATTAGCACCAGTATTTATATCTGGAATAGGATTATCAATCATAGCTTTTTTTACTGCTTCAGGTAATTTAGAACCCATAATAGATTTTCGTGTAAGTTTAGAATGTGGATTTAAATCCATTGGTTGTTGTTGCGGAACACTTCCTGGTTGCATAGGTGGAGTGTTATGAGGCATAGGATTTACAGGTTGTCTACTACCCATAGATTGGGGAATAGGTGGAGATTCGGGAATAACAGCTTTTTTGGATACAGTACTTTCAGTTTGTAATTTATCATGGTTCATAAAACGTGCTGCGTTTACCAATGACTGTTGTAATGTTTCTGACATAATTTTAAAATTTTGCTATACACCAAGGTGTATCATTATACATGCTTTTATCGCCTGTAGGATTAAAGTTAGGACGAGGTTCGTCAAAAGTATCTATTAAAGGGTCCCAATTTGATATTCTATCTAATCTAAAAAATTTCCATCCTGGAGTTTTTTCAGGTCTATCGGTTGCTCCTGCTGTTTGCCATGCACGTACCACAGGATTGCCTCGTTGATTACCTTTTAGTTTAGTTTCTCCTGCAGCTACAGGTTCAATAGTCCTATTCCCAGGGTGTAGGGTCATGTCTCCTGAATAATAAATATTTACTACATTTCGACCATTAATTGCGTCACACACTTCTGCTCTATCCGCTGATTCTACAATTAATGTTTTTAATGTATTAAAAAGTTTCATTACTTAGTAATTGTTAAGGAGTTAAATTAATTGTGTCAGTAGCGTCATCATTTGGAGAGGTAGTGTAGTAACGATTTTTGGTATTATACTGATTTGTTACTATTAAACTTTTTCTCTCTAATTGGTCTGTTCTAGTGCCCGCGTCCGTGGAAGAATAATTAGATGATGTCCCTCTACCTTTTTCATCTCCATCAGATGTAGCGTTAGGGTGGTTAATAGAATATCCAGCTTCTTCTGCTGCTGGATTATAACCATTACGTGCAAAAGCTTTTTTTCTTTCTGCTGCGGCTGTATCACTTAATTGTTGTCCTGCGGTTGGTTCGTTAGTATTTGCCATTTTGTTTTATTTTTAATATAAGTTTATTAATTTATTTATTTTTCTCACTTCTTCTCTTAGTCCTTTTGCTTTGTCAGGTTCGGGAACATTGACATAGGTAGGGTTAGAGTTATGAACATCTTTAGTATGTTCACTCTTATAAATATTCGATAATACATTTGATTTAACTTTTCTTCCAGTTTCTTGACCATCCCTTACCTTGTCCTCTAAAATAGAAAAAAACTTTTTACCATAATCACCACCAGTTAATTTATAAGGCCATTTTTCTTCATCCGCATTTCTAAAAAAATTATTTATCTTTTTTAAAAGTGCAAGAGAAATGATTGGGTCATTAACTAAATTTTTAGCTCTTTCGTATCCTTCCGTTGTTCTAGGACCCTCGAAATCATTTAAAGCTAATTTAATTTTCTCTATAACCTTATCAGATACTTTAAATTTTTTATCTCTTAAAGAAATGTCAGACATATGTTATATTTGTTTTTTTATGAATTCTTTCCAGTCTATACCGTTATTTGTAAGTGCTTTTTTAAGGTTGTCCCATTTTCTCTGTAATGTTTTATTTAGTCCCCCATCATGTAATTCTTTTTCTTTACCTCCTAAATCATTATCTTCATTTTTATCACTTAAAAGTTTTTCTACTATTTTCTTAACTTTTTCTTTTTCTGTAATTCTCATTTTTTTAGACTGTAATTGTTTTTTTGACCCATTTACAATCTTTCCATTTTCTAATGCTTTGTCAACCGCCTTATCATAAGTTAACCCATAACCGTCATCATCATCCATAAACATATCGATTGCCTCGTCTCCAGACATTAAATCAATCTCTTCGTTATCACCAAGACCAGCTCCTTGGTAAGACTCCGCCCAATAACGTCTAAAGTAGAAACCTCTTGGTTTTTGATGACTAACCGCTTCTACATCATCACTAGTACTTCTACTTACTTTAGTTGCTTTATTATAATTTAGTGGAATTTTAGAGCTCATAATAGACCCATCATAATCTACTAACTCATCTAATTCTTCTTGCTCCGAATCTTCAGATTCTATTTCTGCCAACCAATCTTCGTGTTCTTGGTCAGGGTGGATTTCACCACAATTATGTTTTTTTGTTTCTTTATTCATAGCATATACTTTTATTATAAATATTAAGTAATCAAAGAAGTATTTATGAATAATGGGACCACAAAATTTAAATAACTATTATTTTAACAGATTAGACGCACATATTGACTATAGTTCGTACTACGACTTCTTTCTTGCGTCTGATGAAAAAGACTATAATAAAGAAGTAATCTACTCAAAATACCCGATAGGGGCATGGGGGAACGAAACAGATATTAAAAACGGAGTGGCATTTCCCTCTAATACTTTAGT
>TARA_R110002020_G_scaffold6352_7_pt1 | contig 10808 bp, 7 predicted proteins | sample TARA_R110002020 | Tara Oceans TARA_R110002020 (sample SAMEA4396489) | marine metagenome | biome: Westerlies Biome; feature: [MES] marine water layer (ENVO:01000295) within the mesopelagic zone...; material: water (ENVO:00002006), including particulate matter (ENVO:01000060) such...
CTGCGCAACGGCATGACGCTGATGAACTTCACTTCGCAGACGCAGGACGTGCTCAAGGGGCTCGTGCTGATGGTTGCAATCGTCGCCGACAATTATCTCAACCCCAGGGACACGGAAACCGACGCCGTCGGCGATCTCTGAAACGACTGAACCACCAATGGAGGAGACTATGGTGACTAATTTGGGAAACAAGATCCGCAGTGCCGCGCATGGCATGATGATCGGGGCAGGCGTCCTGCTAGCGGCAGGCACGCAAGCCTCCGCCGACACCGATATTTCGGGCAAGAAGGTCGTCTTCGTGCCCATCGCGATGGGGATCTCCCTGACCGAGGGCTGGGCGCGGCGGATGCGGGAGCATGCCGACATGCATGGCTACACGATCGACATCCGCGACGCCGCCTTCAACACCGGCTCGATGGCCGAACTGCTCGCCAAGGCGATCAGCGAGAAGCCCGACGTTCTGGTGGTGCACAATCCCACCGTCCAGCTGCTGGCGCGCCAGATCAAGCAGGCCGAGTCGGAAGGCATCAAGGTGTTGCAGATCAACCTGCAATCGAACCAGCCGTCGGCGGCCTTCGTCGGCGCCAACTGGGAGCGCATCGGCCGGGAGATCGCCGAGGACATCGTCAAGGAATGCGGCGAGGGTAGCGGCAAGTCCGGCAAGGTGTCGATCGTCCCGGGCCAGCTGACCGCGGCCGACAGCGTCATCATGAACGAGGCCGCCTTCAAGGTGTTCGAGGCGCACAAGGAGATCGAGGTGGTCTCCAACCAGGCGTCTGACTGGGAGCCCGAGAAGGCGCGCCAGATCACCGCCACCGTGCTGCAGCAGCATCCCGACCTTTGCGCCGTCTTCGGCCATTGGGACGTCCACACCATGGGCGCGGGCAATGCCGTGAAGGACGCCGGCCTCGCCGACGATGTCCTCGTCTACGCCACCGGCGGCGGCGATGACGTCGCCTGCAAGGCGGTCGAGGACAACGTGCTCGACCGGGTCTGGAGCTACGACGCCGACGGCCAGGGCCGCGATGCCGGCACGATGGTCGATCTGCTGCTGCAGGGCGCTTCCGGCGCTGACGGCGCGATGATGTCGGTCGAATCGCCGATGAAGATCATCAAGGGCGGCGACGCCTACGATCCGGGCCTCTGCTGGAAGATGTAACCGGCACTCAGAGGCACTCGTTCCCGCAGGGCTGAAACCGGCCCTGCGGGTCCTCCTTGATGGGACGTATCCATGTCAGTCGACTTCAAATTCGCCAGCCTGCCCAAGCAGCCGGTCCCGCGTTTCATGCTGTCCCCGCGGCGCATTCTCGCCGACGTCCTTTCGAGCGGCTGGGTCGAGAGCACGATTCCCTTCCTGGCCTTCATCTGCGTGGTCGTGGGCGTCGCTTTGACCACGGAGGACTATTTCGTCGCCTCCAACTTGCGCAATCTGGCGCAGTACTCGGCCGATGGCGGGCTGATCGTTCTGGCCATGCTGATCGTCGTGGCCGTCGGCGGGATCGACCTGTCGGTAGGTTCGAATTTCGCCATGTCGGCCTTCGTGGCCCTGTTCTGTTTCCATATCCTGCAGCTTCCGGTGCCCGTGGTCCTGGTCGCGAGCCTCGCCTGCGGCGCCCTGATCGGCGCCACCAACGGTGTTCTCGCCGGCCTGATCGGCTGCGGCGCGCTGCTCACCACGCTCGCCACCATGATCACTGTGCGCGGCATCTTCACGCTGTCCTCGCAGGCGCAGATGGTGGAGATCTCCACCAGCGCCCGCATCGATGACCTGTGGGACTGGATCGGCTTCGAGAAGATCCTCACGATGCCGATCGGCTTCTGGGTGCTGCTCGCCGTGGCGATAGCGATCTTCGTCATGTTCCGGCAGACGGCCTTCGGCTGGCACGTGCTGGCGGTGGGCGGCAACCGCAAGGCGGCGCGCCACGGTGGCATCCGCGTCAAGGCGACGATCTTCCTGTCCTACATGCTGACCGGGCTGATCGTCGGCCTGTCGGGCTTCCTGTTCGCCGCCCGCCAGAACAGCATCAGCGCCGACACCGGCATCGGCATGGAGTTCTTCGTGCTGACCGCGCTGGTCGTGGGCCTCGGCGGTTTCGTGCCCGGCCGCGGCGCCGTGGTGCCGGTGCTGATCGGCTTCGCCACCATCTACATCTTCAACAATGCGATGATCAATTCGGGCTTCCGCGGCGATTTCGTCCAGCTCTGCATGGGCGCGATCATCATCGTGATCCTGGCGATCGACGTGAAGTTCCGAAAGAACCGGCACCGGCTGCTGGCCTCGACCTATCTCGACCCCGTCAAGGTCACGCTTGCGCCCACCAAGGGCATGGCCGGACTGATGCCGCACGAGATAGTCCCGAAACTCGCCCGGGCGCGGATCCTCGGCGCGGGAGAACTCGACGGTCCCGAGGATGTGATCCTCGACCGCGACGGCAACCTCTACTGCGGCAACCGCGACGGTCGGATCCTCAAGCTGTCCGGACCGGACCATTCGGAGATCAGCGTCGTCGCCAAGATCGGCGGCCGACCGCTGGGCCTTGCCTTCGACGCCGAGGACCGGATCGTTGCCTGCGTGGCCGGCATGGGGCTGTTGCGCGTGACGCTTGACGGAAAGGTCGAACTGCTGACCGACCAGACCGGGCGCAGCCTGCTCAGCGTCCAGGACGACACCTCGATCCGGATGGCCGACGATCTCGACATCGCGCCGGACGGCACGATCTATTTCACCGACGCGACTAAGCGCTACGACATCGACAATTGGGGCCTCGACCTGCTCGAGGGCCGGCCCAACGGCCGGCTGTTGAGCTATGATCCGAAGACCAGGAAGACCCGCACGGTCTGCGACAACCTGATCTTTCCGAACGGCGTCTGCGTCACCCATGACGGCAAGCATCTCCTGGTGGCGAGCACCTGGGGCTGCTCGATCCTGATCTTCGACCTGGCCGACCTTGCCTCCGGACCGCGGATCTTTCTCGACGGCCTTCCCGGCTATCCCGACAACATCAACCGCTCGTCCGACGGCGGCTACTGGATCGCGCTGGCGGGCATGCGAAACCCGATCCTCGACCAGGCGATGAAATATCCGGGGCTCAGGCAGCGCATGACCAAGCGGGTGCCGCCCACCAACTGGCTGTTCGGCAATCTGAACATCGGCGGCGTGCTCAGGACCGATGGCGCGGGCAGGATCGTCGACGCACTGTGGGATGCGCCGGACGGGCCGCTCTACATGATCACCTCCATGCGCGAGCATCAGGGTGCCCTCTATCTCGGCGGCGTGACCAACGACAAGATCGGCCGGCTCGAGCTTGAGACCGCCGATCGCGGATGGACCGGGCAGCAGAGCTACTGGGGGAAAGGCTAGATCATGTTTTTCAGATCCAGACGAGAGGCACCGCCGGCGATGACGCTCGAGGGCGTTCTCGGCCCCAACACGACCATCGACGATGCAGCGGGCATCACGGTCGAAGCCCCGCAGGCGGTGTGCGTGGTGGATGACCGCCTCCTGCTCCTGAGCTCCGGCAACGCGGTTCTGGCGATCTCCCGATGGGGCGATGAGCCCCGGTTGTGGTGCAGCTTCGACCAGCCGGTGATGGCGCTCTGTGCAAGCCCGGCCGGAACGATCGGCATCGGCCTGGCGAACGGCAGCTTTGCGGTGCATGACAAAGCGGGATCGGCGCTGGGTGGCTGGGGCCAGCCGTCCGGCCTCGCCTCGGTGACCGACTGCCTCTTCGTCTCCGAAGACGAGATCGCCATTGTCGACAGCGGCTACCGGGTGGACGAGGACATCCTGTCGCGTGCGCCCTGGGACGAGACCGGGCGCGGCCAGGTCGTCGCCATCGGCCGCGATGGCGCGACGCGGCATCTGGCGGCCGGCCTGCATTGCCCGATGGGGCTGGCGCGCGATGCGGATGGGGAGCTGATCGTCAGCCTGCTCGAACGCGCCGCCATCGTCGATCTCGCCGGCAGGGTCAGGCAGTCGGGCTTTCCGGCCTATCTTGGCCGCATCCGCGCCACCGGAACGGGCTATCTTCTCGCCTGCCTGTCGCGGCGCGATCCGCTGATCGAGTTTCTCAAGACCGAGACGGAGTTCGTGGCCGAGATGAAGGCGAAGATCGATCCGCGACACTGGATCTCGCCCCGCGCCAATCCGGAATTCAGCCATGACTTTCCGATCGAGCTCGGCGCCACGCGGCTGTTCGGCGAGATCAAGCCCTGGGCCCCGTCCTTTTCCTACGGCCTCGTGCTTGCCACCGACAAGGCCTTCATCCCCACGGGTTCGGCCCATTCGCGCGCCAATGGCGCACGCCATGCGATCAGCGACGCCGTGGTTTGGAACGGCGACGTGATCGCCGTCAGCCGGGCCAGCGGCGAGGTGCTCCGCTTTTCGATTTCGAGGGAAGCCGCATGACCCGTCAGCCGATCATCAGCCTGGAAAACGTCACCAAGAGCTACGGCGGCATCAATGCGCTGGAGGATGCCAATTTCGAGCTCTATCCGGGCGAGATCCATGCACTCGCCGGCGAGAACGGCGCCGGCAAGTCGACCCTGTGCAAGCTGATCGCCGGCGTCATCGCGCCGAGCGCGGGGACCCTGCGCATCAATGGCGAGGTGGTGAAATTCTCCGCGCCCAAGGACGCGAGCAAATACGGCATCTCGATGGTCTACCAGGAGACCAGCCTGGTGCCGCAGCTCACCGTCGCGCAGAACATGGTGCTGGGCCGCGAGAGCGCCTTCAACTCCGTGCGCAAGGTGCGCAATTCGGCTCGGCAGGTGCTGCAGCGGCTGAATTTCAAGGTCGACCCGTCGCAGCTCGCAGGCACCCTGTCCACCGCCAAGCGGCAGATGGTGGAAATCGCCCGGGCGGTTCTGAACCAGGCCAAGGTGATCATTCTCGACGAGCCGACGGCGGCACTGACGCCCGAGGAGACCGATCACCTGTTCGACCTGATGCGCACCCTGAAGGCCGACGGCGTCGCCATGATCTTCATCTCGCACGCGCTCGAAGAGGCGCTCAACCATTCCGACCGGATCTCTGTGCTGCGCAACGGCCAGCTGATGGTCACGGGCGAGGCATCCGCCTTCGACCGCAAGCGCCTCATCCACCACATGATCGGCGAGGAACTGAACGAGCGGTTGCACGTGCCCAGGGCGCCGCATGCCGTGCGCTCGGCGCTGCCGGTGCTGCGGGTCGAGAACATCCGCATGGGCGCCATGGTCAACAACATGTCGTTCTCGATCTTTCCCGGGCAGATCACCGGCATCGCCGGCCTGATCGGCTCGGGCCGCAGCGAGGTCGCCAAGGTCATCATGGGTCACACCAAGCGCAATTTCGGCGGCGGGCGGATCTGGCTCGATGGCCGCGAGGTGCGCTACAGCCTCCCCGCGCAGGCGGTCGCCGACGGCATCGCCTATGTGAGTGAGGACCGCAAGCTCGACGGCTTCTTCGATACGCTCAATGTCGCCGAGAACATCGGGCTCGGCTGGCTCGCCAAATTCGGCCGGCGGCGTGTGCTCGCGCCGCTTCCGAAGATGCGCGCGCTGTCGCGGGAGTGGGAGGGCAAGCTGTCGATCCGCTCTATCGGCAAGGACCAGTCGGTGCTGTATCTGTCGGGCGGCAACCAGCAGAAGGTGGTGATCGCCAAATCGCTGGTGCAGGAGCCCAGGCTGGTGATCTTCGACGAGCCCACCCGCGGCGTCGATGTCGGCGCCATCGCCGAGATCCGCCAGATCGTCCGCCAGTTCGCCGAAAGCGGCGCCGGCGTGATCCTGATCTCCTCCTACCTGCCGGAGATCCTCGACCTGTCGGACCGGATCCTGGTCGCCAAGAGCGGCACCATCGTCGCCGAATTCGCCCGCGCGGATGCGACGGCGGAGAAGATCCTGCATGCTGCAATCCATTGAGGTCACGAGCGGCCTGACCGTGTAAAAGGCCCCGGCCAGGTCCGATTGGACCGGCTGAAACAGAGGAGAAAATGTCTTGAGAGAAGCAGTCATCGTCAGCACCGCCCGCACCGGCATGGGCAAGTCCTATCGCGGCAGCCTCAACGCCATCAAGTCGCCGACGCTCACTGGCCATGTGCTCAGGCACGCGATCGAACGCGCCGGCGTCGAGCCGGGCGAGATCGAGGATTTCGTTCTCGGCACCGTTCTGGGCGCGGGCACCGCGGGCATGAACCTCGCGCGCAACGCCGTCTTTGCCGCCGGCGCGCCGGTGAGCCTCTCCGGACAGACCATGGACCGCCAGTGCGCCTCTGGGCTGATGGCGGTGGCGACCGCGGCCAAGCAGGTCATGGTCGACGGCATGGATGTGGTCGCCGCCGGCGGCCAGGAGAACATTTCCGCCGTGCAGGAGCAGTATTTCCGCTGGGTCCAGGCCGACGCCGATCCGACGGTAACCGGCCAGGTGCCTCACGCCTACATGCCGATGCTGCACACGGCCGAATTCGTCGCGAAGAAATTCGGCGTGAGCCGGCAGGCCCAGGACGAATACGCGCTGCAATCCCAGCTTCGCACCGCGAAGGCCCAGGCCGCCGGCCTGCTCGACGACGAGATCGTACCGATCACCGCGACGATGATGGTCAAGGACAAGGCCACCGGCGAGGTGACCGGCCATGAGGTGACGCTCGACCGCGACGAGGGCAACCGGCCGCAGACGACGCTCGAGTCGCTTGCCGCGTTGAACCCGGTGATCGAGGGCGGCGTGATCACCGCCGGCAATGCCAGCCAGCTTTCCGATGGCGCATCGGCCTGCATCGTGATGGATGCGAAACTTGCCGAAAGGCGCGGTCTGAAGCCACTGGGCATCTATCGCGGCATGGCGGTCGCCGGCTGTCCGCCCGAGGAGATGGGCATCGGCCCGGTCCATGCGGTGCCGAAGCTGCTCGAACGGCACGGCCTGAAGATCGGCGACATCGGCCTCTGGGAGCTCAACGAGGCCTTCGCGGTTCAGGCGCTCTATTGCCGCGATCACCTGGGCATCGATCCCGAGATCTACAATGTCAACGGCGGCGGCATCTCCATCGGCCATCCCTACGGCATGACCGGCGCGCGCCTGGTGGGCCATGCGCTGATCGAGGGCCGGCGCCGCGGCGTCAGATACGTGGTCGTCACCATGTGCATCGGCGGCGGCATGGGTGCTGCGGGCCTGTTCGAAGTCAACCATTGAGACATCTCCGCCCCGCGATCTGCAGGCGGGCTCCGGAACCAGAAACAGTGCGGGAAGACCATAAGTGACACCTCAAGACACGATCTCAGCCGCGGCAACTGCCGCGGCTCCCCTGCCGGCCGGCGAGGTGGCGACCGACGGGGCGATGCAGTTCTTCGGCCTGACGCTCGACCGGTTCCTGATCCATGCTGCGAAATGGCATCAGGACGCCGAGGTGGCGACCGCCGGAGCGGACGGCGGCGTCGAGCGGATCACCTATGCCGGGGTGCAGCAGAGGGCGATGGGCGTCTCGAGCGTGCTCGCCGGCCTCGGCGTCGCGGCCGGGACCCGGGTGGCGACGCTTGCCTGGAACACCCAGGCGCATCTCGAGGCCTGGTACGGCATCATGGGCATGGGGGCCGCCTGCCACACGCTCAATCCGCGCCTGACAGCCGAACAGAGCGGCGCCATGCTGCGCCAGTCCGGGGCCCGGATCCTCATCGCGAGCGGCGACCTGATGCCGCTGGCCGCGAAGATCGCGGCGCATGCGCCCTGCGTGGCGCGGATCCTGGTGATCGACGGCGCGGGGAGCGACTGGCAGGCGGAGAGAAGTGGCCTTCCGGTGTCCGCGCTCGATCCGATGGCGGACGGGGGCGGTGAACCGGTCGCTTGGGGAGCGTTCGACGAGACGACGCCGTCGGGGCTCTGCTTCACCTCCGGCACCACCGGCGCGCCCAAGGGCGTCACCTACACCCATCGCTCGAGCTATCTTCACACCCTGCGCATGCTGCAGGCCGATGTGCTTGGCATCACCCGACTGGACACGGTGCTGGCCGCGGTGCCGATGTTTCACGCCAACGCCTGGGGGCTCCCCTTCGCCGCTCCCGCCGTCGGCGCCAGGCTGGTGCTGCCGGGACGCTGGACGGATGGCGCGAGCCTTGCACGGCTGATCGCCTCCGAAGGCGTGACGGTCGCGGCAGGCGTTCCCACCGTCTGGCTCGGGCTGGTCGAGCATCTGGAAGCCAATGGTGGCGAGGTGCCGAGCCTGAAGCGGATCCTCGTCGGCGGAGCGCCGCTGGCGCCGGCGCTGATGGAGCGGATCGAGCGCCGGCTGGGCGTGAGCGTTCAGACCAGCTGGGGGATGACCGAACTGTCGCCGTCGGGAACCATGGCGCTTCCGGGCGACCCCGGCAGGACCGCCTCCGTGTCGGGCCGGCCGGCAGTGGGGCTCGATCTGCTGTTGACCGACGCGGGAGGCCGGGCGCTCGCCGAGCAGCGAAACACCGAAGGCCACCTGCGCGTCAGGGGCGCGGCCGTTGTCGAGCGCTATCTCGGCGACAGCGATCCCGCTACCGACGCGGGAGGCTGGTTCGACACCGGCGACCTAGCGCGGATCGACGCTGAGGGAAACCTGATCATCACCGGCCGCGCCAAGGATCTCATCAAGTCGGGCGGCGAATGGATCAACCCCGCCGAAATCGAGGCCATCATCGGGGCGCTTCCCGAGATCTCGCTGGCCACGGTCGTCGGCCGGGCCGATCCGAAATGGGGCGAGCGGCCGGTGCTGCTGGTAACGGTCCGCCAAGAGCAGGAGATCAGCGACGAGACGCTCCGTGCCGCGCTGCACGGCCGCGTCGCGTCCTGGTGGATTCCCGACAGCATCATCCGCCTTGACGACATGCCGATGGCGGCCACCGGCAAGATCGACAAGCTGCGGCTCAAGCAAAGATACGGCGGCGCTTGACCCCCATCGTTTCGCAGAGGATCTGGTCCGCGAGCGCGGCTTGAGGCTCGGGTGGCCATTCCCGGGCGCAGTCAACGAAATCGCTTTTCATCGAGTGCGACACTGAGCGCACCCGCTCATCAAAGGAGACAGGAATGAAACTGAAGGATCGCACCGCCATCGTCACCGGAGCCGGCGGAGGGCTGGGCAGATGCCATGCGCTGCTGCTCGCCAGGCAGGGCGCCCGGGTCGTCGTCAACGACATGAATGCCGACAACGCCGAGCGCGTCGCCGCGGAAATCAGGGCCGCGGGCGGAGAGGCGATCGGCATTGCCGCCTCCGTCACCGACGAGGCAGCGGTCGCCGCGATGGTCGACCGGACGATGGCCGAATGGGGCCGCATCGACATTCTCGTCAACAATGCCGGCATCCTGCGCGACAAGAGCTTCGCCAAGATGGAGATCGCCGATTTCCGCGCCGTGGTCGATGTCCACCTGATGGGGGCGGTGATCTGCTGCAAGGCGGTGTGGGAGATCATGCGCAAGCAGGGTCATGGCCGCATCGTCATGACCACGTCCTCCTCCGGGCTCTACGGCAATTTCGGCCAGTCCAACTACGGCGCCGCCAAGATGGCACTGGTCGGCCTGATGCAGACCCTGTCGCTGGAAGGCGAGAAATACGGCATCCGCGTCAACTGCCTGGCGCCCACGGCGGCGACCCAGATGACCGAGGGCGTGCTGACGCCGGAAGTGCTGGCGCGGCTCTCGCCGGAACTGGTCAGTCCCGGCCTGCTGGCGCTGGTGGAAGAGGAGGCGCCGACGCGGGCGATCCTGTGCGCCGGCGCCGGCCATTTCGCCCGTTCCCATGTGACGCTGACCCAGGGCGTGTATGTCGGCGGCGGTGACGAAGCCGCCGACCGCGTGGTCGCGCGCTGGGATGAAATCGGCGATCGCGAAGGCGAGATCGTTCCGGACTACGGCTTTACCCAGGCCGAGCGCGAAATGGCCAGTTCAGGCGCCGATGTCGGCGCTGGCGTCGGGGTGAAATAGGTCCGGCATGGCACCCGGCCCGCGATGACCTGATTTCGATCAGGGCATTGCGGGCCGGGTTCACATCAGCGACGGCAGGAACAGGCAGATCTGCGGAAACGCCACGATCAGGATGATCAGGACCAGGAAGGCGATCCAGAACGGGAAGACGCCGCGGAAGACGTCATACATCGGCACGTCCTTGGCCAGTGCGGCGATGGCGAAGACATTGACCCCGATCGGCGGCGTGACCACGCCGAGCTCCACCATGATGACGACGACCACGCCGAACCAGACCGGATCGAAGGCCGCGGCCATGGCCACGGGATAGAACAGCGGCACGGTCAGCACCAGCGCCGGCAACGCGTTCATGAACATCCCGATCAGCACGTAGAACAACAGGATCGCCGCGATGAGCTGGTACTTGCCGAGCTCCAGTCCGATGATCAGGTCGGCCAGCTGCTGCGTCAGTCCGCTGATGGCAATGAAGCGGCTGAAGGCGGTGGCGAACATGAAGATGACGATGATGGCGGCCGACAGCAGCAGGGCGCGCTCGATCGATTGCCAGAGCGAAGCCCAGCTCAGCCGCCGGGTCAGCACCGAAATGGCGAGCGCGCCGAAGGCCCCGAGCCCTCCGGCTTCGTTGGGTGTCACCGCGCCGGAATAGATGCCGCCGAGGACGAGCAGCATCAAGACCAGGATCGGCCAGACCCGGCCACTCGACTGGAACCGTTCGCTCCAGCTGCTGACCTCGCCGCGCGGCGCCATGCCGGGATTGAGAATGGCGCGGACGGTGATCAGCGAAACCAAAAGCACCGCGAACAGGATGCCGGGAATGACGCCCGCCATGAACAGCTTGCCGATCGAGACCTCGGTGATCATGCCGTAGACGATGAAGGCGAGGCTCGGCGGG
>TARA_R110002020_G_scaffold266265_4_pt1 | contig 10801 bp, 10 predicted proteins | sample TARA_R110002020 | Tara Oceans TARA_R110002020 (sample SAMEA4396489) | marine metagenome | biome: Westerlies Biome; feature: [MES] marine water layer (ENVO:01000295) within the mesopelagic zone...; material: water (ENVO:00002006), including particulate matter (ENVO:01000060) such...
AAGCGCGGCGCCGACAGGAAATTTGGAATAGGGCGCATGGCACTTCGCTGTGGCGTCGCGGGCGGCCTCGAAAAGATCACGGGCCATTCTATCGTTCCTTGACATAGGGCACGCCGCCGGCGCGCGGCGGGATCGCCTTGCCGATGAAGCCTGCGAGCAGGATCACGGTTAGCATGTAGGGCAGGGCCTGCATGAACTGCACCGGCACCTCGCCGATGATCGGCAGTGGATTGCCCTGCATGCGTATCGCCATGGCGTCGAGGAAGCCGAACAGCAGGCAGGCGAACATCACGTTGACCGGCTTCCACTTGGCGAAGATCAGGGCGGCGAGCGCGATGAAGCCCTTGCCCGCGGTCATGCCCTTGACGAAGCCGGCGGTCATGGCCATCGACAGATAGGCGCCGGCGATGCCGGTGAGGATGCCGCAGCAGATCACCGCCCGGTAGCGGAGCCAGGTCACCGAAATGCCGGCCGTGTCGACCGCGCCGGGATTCTCGCCCACGGCGCGCAGCCTGAGCCCGAAGCGGGTGCGATAGAGCACCCACCAGGTAAACGGCACCATGGCGAAGGCCAGGTAGGTGAGCAGGAAATGGCCCGACAGCAGGTTCGAATAGATCGGACCCAGGATCGGGACATCGGCAAGTTCGGCGGCGAAGGGCAGTTCGACGGTGGTGAAGCGCGCGTCGCCGCTTAGCTGCGGTGTCCTGCCGCCCTGGCGGAACCAGGCCTGGCCGAGGATCACGGTTGCGCCGAGCGCGATGAAATTGATCGCCACGCCGGAGACGATCTGGTTGCCGCGCTGGGTGATCGAGGCAAAGCCGTGCACCAGCGCCAGGCAGACCGAGACGCAGATCGCCGCGCCGAGTCCGATCAGCGCCGATTCCGTCACAGCCGCCGCGGCGCCGCCGGCGAAGGCCGCGGCCAGCATCTTGCCCTCGAGGCCGATGTCGAAGATCCCCGATCGCTCGGAATAGAGGCCCGCAAGTGCTGCGAGAATCAGCGGTACCGACACCCGCACGGTCGATTGCAGGATGACAATCAGCGTGTCGAAATACTCCATGGCCCTACTCCCCCGCCGGCAGGGTCTTGCCCGCGCGCGCCGTTGCCGTGGTTGCGAAAAACGTGGTGATGGCCGGGCGGAACATGTTCTCGAGCGCACCGGCGAACAGGATCACCAGGCCCTGGATGATGGTGATCATGTCGCGCGAGATCTGCGGCATCTCGAAGGAGATCTCCGCCCCGCCCTGGTAGAGCATGCCGAACAGGATCGCCGCGGGCACGATGCCGACCGGATGCGAGCGCCCCATCAGCGCCACGGCGATGCCGACGAAGCCGGCGCCGCCGACGAAATCCAGTTGCATCGAGTGCTGGTCGCCCATGATGGGGTTGAGCGCCATCATGCCGGCGAGCCCGCCCGAGATCATCATGGTGATGATGATGATGCGGCTCTCGCCGATGCCGGCATAGCGCGCGGCCGAGGGACTGTGGCCCATGGTGCGGATCTCGTAGCCGAGCTTCGTGCGCCAGATCAGCACCCAGACCAGGAAGGCCATCACCAGCGCCAGCAGGAAGGACAGGTTGAAAGGCGCCCCGCCCATGTCGACCCCGGCCCAGGAGAACAGCCAGTCGAGCCGCGGCAATTGCCCGTTTTCGGCGAAGGTGCGGGTCTGCGGCGCCATCGAGCCCGCGGGCTTGAGCACGTCGACGAGCACATAGACCATCAGGCTCGAGGCGATGAAATTGAACATGATGGTGGTGATCACCACATGGCTGCCGCGCTTGGCCTGCAGCCAGCCAGGAATCAGCGCCCAGGCGGCGCCGGCCAGCGCCGAGCCGCAGATGGCGACGGCGAAGATCACATACCAGGGTGCGAACTGGTCTAGCCACAGGCAGGGCAGCGCCACGCCCAGCCCCGCGACATAGGCCTGGCCCTCACCGCCGATGTTGAACAACCCGCAATGGAAGGCGACCGCGACGGCAAGCCCGGTGAAGATGAAATTGGTGGCGTAATAGAGCGTGAAGCCTATGCCCTCGCCATAGCCGAAGGCGCCCTCGATCATCAGGCTGGCGGCGCGCAGCGGGCTTTCGCCCACGGCCAGCACCACCAGGCCCGCCACCAGGAAGGCCACCGCCAGGTTGATCAGCGGGATCACTCCGTAATCCACCCAGCCGGGCAGCTTGGCGTAGGGCGCGCTCATTGGGCTGCCTCCTTCACGTCTTCCACCCCGGCCATCAGCAGACCCAGTTCGCCCTCACCGGTGTCGGGCGAGCGTTCGCCGACGATGCGGCCGTCAAACATCACCAGCACCCGGTCGGCGAGCGAGCGGATCTCGTCGAGCTCGACCGAGACCAGGAGAACCGCCTTGCCGGCGTCGCGCATCTCGATGATGCGCTTGTGGATGAACTCGATGGCGCCGACATCGACGCCGCGCGTCGGCTGGCCGATGATCAGCACCTTGGGGTCGCGCTCCATTTCGCGCGCGAGCACGATCTTCTGCTGGTTGCCGCCGGAGAAATTGGCCGTCTTCAGCCGCGGATTGGGCGGGCGGATGTCGTATTTCTCGATCTTATCGGCAGCGTCCCGGCGGATCGCGTCGATGTTCAGGAACAGGCCGCTCAGATATTTCGGGTCATCGTGATAGCCCAGAATGGAGTTCTCGCTCTCGTCGAATTTCAAGACCAGGCCCATGTGCTGCCGGTCCTCGGGCACATGGGCAAGGCCGCGATGGCGCAGGTCCGAGGGATCCCTGCCGGTGACGTCGACCGGCTCGCCGGCGAGCGTGACCTTGCCGCGAACCGCGCGGCGGATGCCGGAGACGGCCTGCAGCAGTTCCGACTGGCCGTTGCCGGCCACGCCCGCGATGCCGACGATCTCGCCGGCGCGCACCTGGAAGGACACGTCCTTGACCATGTCGACGCCGCGGCTGTCGCGCACGGTCAGGTTTTCCACCGCCAGCAGCACGTCGCCGGGCGAGGCGGGGCCCTTCTCGACATGCAAAAGCACGCGACGGCCGACCATGAGTTCGGCCAGTTCCTCGACCGAGGTCTCGGCCGTCGTCCGCGTCGCCACCATCTCGCCGCGCCGCATCACCGAGACCTCGTCGGTGACCGCCATGATTTCCCGCAATTTGTGGGTGATCAGCAGGATGGTCTTGCCCTGGTCCTTGAGCTGCTCGAGAATCCGGAACAGATGATCGGCCTCGGCCGGCGTCAGCACGCCGGTGGGCTCGTCGAGGATCAGGATGTCGGCGCCGCGATAGAGCGCCTTGAGGATTTCCACCCGCTGCTGCAGGCCGACCGGAAGCTCCTCGATGATCGCGTCGGGATCGACTTCCAGCTCGTATTCATGCTCGAGCCGCTTGAGTTCGGCACGCGCCTTGGTGATGCCGGCGGTGAGGATCTGGCTGTCCTCTGCGCCCAGCATGACATTTTCGAGCACGGTGAAATTCTCGACCAGCATGAAATGCTGGTGCACCATGCCGATGCCCGCGGCGATGGCGGCATTGGGATCCTTGATCTCGGTCTTGCGGCCGCCGACGAAGATATCGCCGCCATCGGCCTGGTAGAAGCCGTAGAGAATCGACATCAGCGTCGACTTGCCGGCGCCGTTCTCGCCGATGATGCCGTGAATGGTGCCCTTGCGAACGCTGAGATCGATGTCCTTGTTGGCATGGACGAGGCCGAACTTCTTGTCGATCCCCTTGAGTTCAATGGCTATCTCGTTCATGTCCCCTCGTCTTTTTTGCGGTTCGCCGTCACCGCCTGTCACGGGCGCGACCGTTGGCTTAGTCTCGACAGTTCTTCCTACAAAGTCCAGACTGATTTGCCAGGCGGGATATGCAGCCCTTTGTTTCTATCACGGCCGCAAGGCCGGTGTGTGGCGGCCGGAGAACCGCGGGTCCCGGGGCTTGCCATCGCCGCCGCGGCGTGGTGAAACCGCGCTGATGACACGCACGCCGCCTCCCCTTCGCGCCGGTTTCAGGGCGTTCCGGACCCTGCAGACCCGCTGGGCCGACAACGACATCTATGGCCACATGAACAATGTGGTTCATTACCAATTGTTCGACACCGCCATCAACGAATGGCTGATCGAGGGCGGGGTGCTCGATCCGCTTCACGGCGACATCATCGGCCTGGTGGTCGAGACCTCCTGCCGATATCACGCGGAAGCCATGTTCCCGGACCGGATCGTCGCAGGACTTTGCGTGACGCGGCTCGGCACGTCGTCGGTCAGCTACGCGATCGGGCTGTTCCGCAACGACGAGGACACGGCGTTCGCCGACGGCCGGTTCGTGCATGTCTATGTCGGCCGCGCCTCGCGCCGGCCCATGCCGCTTCCGGAGAACTGGCGCGCCAAGCTCGAGGAGATCCGGCAATGAGAGAACAGGACGAGGCACGACTGGTGCGGCTCGAGGAACTGGTGGCGCATCAGCAGGCCGCCATCGAGGATCTGTCGCGGCAGCTCACCGAGAACTGGCGGGAGACGGAGAAACTGCGCAGCGAGCTGGCGCGCCTCAATGACCGGTTCCAGGACATCGAGGACACGACCGGCGGCCCGCCCGCCAACCAGCCTCCGCCGCACTGGTAGGCAGTCGGCTTCAAGCCCTCTTCCGAAGACCCAGCCACGTCGCGGCACCCTGCGACGAGGCGTCCTTACGCCTCTTCCCGCTCATAGCGGACGAAAGCGAAGCGGCCGCCCCCGGGAGCCCAGCAGGGCACGTTGATGGTGCCCTGGCCGCCGAACAGCTCCAGCAGGGTGCGGACTGATCCGTCGCCAAGATCCAACAGCCGCAATTCGACATTCCGCTCACGAGGATGTCCCTCCGTGCCCGGTTCATAGCTGAGATACAGCACCGTGCTTCCATCGGGCGAGGGGTGGGGGAACCAGTTGACGCGGTCGTCGCGCGTCATCTGCTCAGGCTCGCCGCCCTCGGCCGGAATCCGCCACAGCTCCATGCTGCCGCCGCGGTCGGAATTGAACCAGATCCAGCGTCCATCGGGCGAATAATCCGGCCCGTCATAATGGCCGCCGCCGCTGATCAGATGGGCCTCCGCGCCGCCGTCCACGGGAATGGTGTAGATCCCGAAGAGGCCCTCGCGGCGGCCGACATAGGCGAGCGTCGTGCCGTCGGGCGACCAGCCGTGCCACCAGGAGGGAACCTCGGCGGTGACGCGGCGCGGTTCGCCGCCTTCGACCGGCAGAACATAAATGCAGGAGTCTCCGGTATCGGTGGAATCGCTGATGACCAGCCGGGTTCCGTCAGGCGAGACGCCATGGTCGTTGTTGCAGTTGACCGCATGGCCGGTGTCGATCGGGACCAGGCCCGGCGCCTCGAGCGGCACCCGCAACAGGCGCCCCTCGCCATTGACGATCAGCGCCCCACCGTCGGGCGTCCAGTTCGGCGCCTCGATCAGGCTGTCGGTCGCCAGAACCTCTTCCGTCGCGCCGGTGACGAGGTCATGGATGCACAGCCGGCTGCGCATCATCCGTTTCCGGGAAAATAGGCGAACCGGTCGAAATCCGCCCCAATCGCGCTGCCCGAGGTGTCGAAGGCCGCCATGCCGATGAAGGCGCCTGTGAAGGAGGCATGTTCGCCCCGCCCGCCCTCGTCGGAGATGACGCTGGCGTCGAGCACCGGCCCGACCCGCTGCCAGTCGCCGCCCGAAACCCGGTAGGAGAATTGCAGCGCGGCGCCGTCGACATCCGCGGCAAGCTCGACCGGGCCGTCGTCCGGCAGGGCGACCGGGGTGTCGAGCGGAAAGACGAGCTTGCCGTGCGGCCAGTCGCCGGGACAGCTCAGGATCGTCAGCACCCGTCCATGGGCCTCATGCCAGGTCACCGCCAGATAATGGAACTTCGAGCGGTTGTAGTAATGCGTGAGCCCGGCGGTCTGCTGGAAATTCCGCGGCGCGAACGTGACCGAGGTCTCGGCGCGGAAGCTCCAGTGCTCCTGGCGTCGCGCCACCAGCGCCTGTTCGAACCAGCTGCCGATCGATTCGCGCGCGTGAAGTCTCAGCGCAGAGCCGGTGAGCGAGAAGATCCGCTCGGGGAAGGGCGTGCGCAGCCACTGGAATTCCTCGGGCAGGCTGTCGCCGGTGAAGTCCCGGTGCACCGGCTCGGCGGGCAGCCTCCGGGCTTGGGGATCGGGCGCCTCGACCTCCACGGCCGGCACCAGGCCGCCCTGGGCCAGGCGCAGCCAGCCGTCCTCGCCCCAGACGCATTTCTGCAGCCCGGTCTCGCGGCCGAGCGGCGAGCGCCGGGTTCCGGGCAGCGGCCGCGAGCAGAGATGGGTGTGGTAAACCGCGCCGTCGGGCGTCTCCACGATCTGGCCATGGCCGGCGCGCTGCAGCGGTGCATCGGGCGCGTCCTTGGAGGTCATCAGGAAGGTGTCTGGATGCAGCTCGTAAGGACCGGTCAGGGCGCGCGAGCGGGCCATGGTCACGGCATGGTCGTAGCCGGTGCCGCCCTCGGCAACGGTGAGATAGTACCAGCCGTCGCGGTGAAACAAATGCGCCCCCTCGACCAGTCCGTGCGGGCTGCCGGTAAAGATGTTGACCGGCTCGCCGACGAGCTTTTGGGCCTTCGCGTCATATTCCTGCGCCAGGATGCCGGCGAAGGCCGGATGCTTGGGCTGGCCGCCGATCGAGTCAGTGCGGTGGTTCCAGACCATGTTGAGGAACCATTTTCGCCCGTCCTCGTCGTGAAACAGCGACGGATCGAAGCCAGAGGAATTGACATAGACCGGGTCGGACCAGGGTCCGGCGATGTCGGGCGCGGTGACGATGTAGTTGTGGGCATCCTTGAAATTGCCGTCGAGCCGCTTGACGTCGGTGTAGACCAGCCAGAACAGCCCGTCGGCATAAGACAGGCACGGCGCCCAGATGCCGCAGGAATCGGGATTGCCGCGCATGTCGAGTTGGCTCGCGCGTGTCAGCGGCCGGCTGACCAGCCGCCAGTTGACCAGATCCGTCGAGTGATGGATCTGCACGCCCGGATACCACTCGAAGGTCGACGTGGCGATATAGTAGTCCGACCCCACCCGGCAGATCGAGGGGTCGGGATTGAAGCCGGGCAGGATCGGATTGACGATCATTTTCGCTTGGGTCCTTCCCGTTCGGCCGACGCCGCCCAGAGATTGATGTCGGCTTCCCGCGCGTGGCCGTCGATCTCCTTGAGCTCGGCCTCGGTGAAGTCCTGGTTGCTGAGCGCGCCGACGCAGTCGAGGATCTGCTGCGGCCGGCTGGCGCCGATCAGCGCCGTGGTCACCCGTCCGCCGCGCAGCACCCAGGCGAGCGCCATCTGCGCCAGCGTCTGGCCGCGGCGCTCGGCGATGGCGTTGAGCGCGCGGATATTGCCGAGATTGCGCTCGTTGAGGAAATTCGCGTTGAGCGACTTGTCCTGGGCGGCGCGGCTGTCCTCTGGAATGCCCTTCAGGTATTTGCCGGTGAGCATGCCCTGCGCCAGGGGCGAGAACACGATCGAGCCGATCCCTTCCTCGTCGAGCGTGTCGAGCAGGCCGTCCTCCTCGACCCAGCGGTTGATCATCGAATAGCTCGGCTGGTGGATCAGGCAGGGCGTGCCAAGCTGCCTGAGAATGGCGGCGGCTTCCCTGGTTCGTTTCGAATTGTAGCTCGAGATCCCTGCATAGAGCGCCCGGCCCGAGCGGACGATGTAATCGAGCGCCTGCATCGTCTCTTCCAGCGGCGTTTCGGGGTCGAAACGATGGGAATAGAAGATGTCGACATAGTCGAGGCCCATGCGCTTGAGGCTCTGGTCGCAGCTGGAGACGAGGTATTTGCGGCTGCCCCATTCACCATAAGGCCCGGGCCACATGTTGTATCCGGCCTTGGACGAGATGATCATCTCGTCGCGCAGGCCGTGGAAATCCGTCTTCAGAATCTCACCGAAGGCGGTTTCCGCCGAGCCGGGAGGTGGGCCGTAATTGTTGGCCAGATCGAAATGGGTGATGCCGAGATCGAACGCCGTGCGGCACAGCTCGCGTTTGAGTTCATGCGGCGTGTCGCCGCCGAAATTGTGCCACAGGCCAAGCGATATCGCCGGCAGCTTGAGGCCGGAGCGGCCGACACGGCGGTATTCCATCTTGGCGTAGCGGTCGGCTGAAGGTGTCCACATGATGAGCTAGTCTTTCTTTCTGAGCAGGGCCGCGGCGTCCTCGATGTTGAGCGCGGCCGGTTGCTCGCCATTTGTGGCGAGCGTGATGAAGGCGCCTTTCTCTCCAGAGTGAAGGATTGCGGTCATGACGTCCACCACATGCAGCGCGAATTCCAGTGAACAGCGGTGCGGCCGGTCCTCGAGAATGCCGAGCGCCATGTCGGCCAGGCCCGCGGCGCGGTAATTGGCCATCATGCCCTGCTTGTGCTCCTGGTTGGGGATGCCGAGCGGATGCTCCCACTCCGGCAGGTCCATCGCCACGCCGCCGGGACCGATCAACTCGACCGTGCCGCCGAAGAAATTCGGGTCCGGAACGATCAGGCTCGCCTCGGTGCCGTAAAGCTCCATCGGCCGGTGGCCGTGGGTCTTGACGTCCCAGGAGGCGCCGAGCGTGACGATGGCGCCATTGGCGAATTCGAGGATGGCGTGCACCGTGGTCGGCGTCTCCACCGTGATCATCTCGCCATGCCGCGGCTCGGAGGTGATCTTGCGCTGAAGCGTGGGGATCGAGGTCATGGCGGCGACGCGGGTGACAGGACCGATCAGTTGCACCAGGTTGGAGATGTAATAGGGGCCGAGATCGAGGATCGGGCCGCCGCCCGGCTTGAAGAAGAAATCCGGGTTGGGGTGCCAGTGCTCCATGCCGGGGCTCAGCACATGGCAGGTGCCGCCGGTGATGCGCCCGGCAGCACCGCTGTCGACGAGGTGCCGGGCGAGCTGATGGGCGCCGCCCAGGAAGGTGTCGGGCGCGGAGCCGACCCGGAGGCCCTTCTTCGCGGCGCGATCGGCGAGGTCGCGGCCTTCCTCGACCGAGAGCACGAAGGGCTTTTCCGAATAGACATGCTTGCCGGCGTCGAGCGCCTGGGCCGAGACCTGGTAATGCACCGCCGGCACCGTCAGGTTGACGATGATGTCGATGTCGTCGGCCGCAAGCAGCGCGTCCACGCTTTCGGCGCGGACGCCGAATTCCTTGGCGCGCGCCTTCGCCGCATCCGGGTTGATGTCCGCGCAGGCGCGGATCTCCATGCCCCGGAACAGGGGGGCGAATTTGAGATAGGCGGCGGAAATATTGCCGCAACCGATGATTCCAACACCAAGGATCTTTGTCATGTGCCTTACTCCGTCGCGCCGCGCGCCCACTCGATGGAGCGCGAGGCAAAGCGCTTCGCGTCCGCGGGATTGTCATGCTCCATGACCATCAGATTGGCCGGCGTCTTTTGGGCGATCTCGCTGAACAGCCTTATCCAGTCGAGCGTGCCGTGGCCGACATCGGCCCAGCCGTCCTCGTCGGCGCACTCGCCGGCGGGCGCGATGTCCTTGACATGCACCGAAGTGATCCTGTCGCCGTGGCGGGAGATCCAGTCGAACGGGTCGGCGCCGCCGCGGACGATCCAGGCGATGTCGGCCTCCCACTCGAGCTCCGGCGCCGCGTCGAGCAGGACCTGCATCGGCAGGCTGCCGTCCACCGCGGGGACGAATTCGAAATCATGATTGTGCCAGCCGAAACCGAAGCCTGCGGCGCGGATCTTCTTGCCCACCGCGGCGAGCCGCAGGGCGAAGTCGCGCCAGCCGGCCTTGTCGGTGGGACGCAGGTCGGCGACCAGATGCGGGCAGTAGATCTGCCTGACGCCGAGTGTGGTGGCGGTGGCGACCACCGTGTCGAAATCATTCTCGAGCGCGTCGATGGAGAAATGCCCGGACGGCATTGCGAGGCCGTTCTGGTCCATGAGAGCGCGGAAGCCGGCCGGGTCTTCATAGACCCCGCCAAAGCCCTCGACATTCTCGTAGCCCGCCTGGGCGAGCATCGCCAGCACGTCGGACCAGGGTTGAAACTTGCGGGCGCTATAGAGCTGGAAGGAAAAATTCATCGGATCGGACTTTCCTGAGTGTCAACGAGTGCAGTGAGGGGACGGGTTGGGGCGAACCCGATCCGTCCCGGGCTGGGATTGCATCCGGCGCCGGGGCCGGACGCGGCGACGGTCAGAGCCTGAGCTCCGTCGCCGCATCGAAGATCGAGGCACGGGCGGGATCGAAGCCTATGCGGACGCGCTCGCCCTCGCGCAGCTCGCTCTGGCCATCGACGCGGAAACGGAATTCCCTGCCGTCGAGGATCGCCCAGACCAGCGTGTCGGCGCCCATGGGCTCGACCACCTCGATCTCGACCTCCGTGCTGAAAGGCTCGTTCGCGCTCGCCGGACCGCAGGTGACATGCTCCGGCCTGATGCCGAAAATGACCCGGGACGGCCGCTCGTCGCTGACGAAGGGATAGCGGTCGAGCGGCACCCTGGTGGCGCCGAAGCTGAGTTCCGCCGCGCCGTGCGGCGCGAATTCGCCTTCGAGGAAATTCATCCCCGGCGAGCCCATGAAGCCCGCGACATAGAGATTGACCGGCCGGTTGTAGATCTCGTTGGGGCTCGCCAGCTGCTGGATGATGCCGTTGCGCATGATGGCGATGCGGTCGGCCAGCGTCAGCGCCTCGATCTGGTCATGCGTCACATAGATCATGGTGTTCTTGAGCCGGTGATGCAGCCGCTTGATCTCGACCCTCAGTTCCGCGCGCAGCTTGGCGTCGAGATTGGACAGCGGCTCGTCGAACAGGAACACGTCGACATCGCGCACCAGGGCGCG
>TARA_R110002020_G_scaffold14313_3_pt1 | contig 10800 bp, 9 predicted proteins | sample TARA_R110002020 | Tara Oceans TARA_R110002020 (sample SAMEA4396489) | marine metagenome | biome: Westerlies Biome; feature: [MES] marine water layer (ENVO:01000295) within the mesopelagic zone...; material: water (ENVO:00002006), including particulate matter (ENVO:01000060) such...
AAACTGTTCAATTGAATTATTAAAATCACTAAAAACCCTTGCGAATGGTTGCCCTGTGTTGCGAGCAAAATTTAAGAGAGTTCTAGAAAAACGATCAGCCTGATTGCCCGTGACATTAAACCCTCTATTCATTTTGTTTAAAGAGATAACGCTTGTTCCAACGCTCACCCCAAATCTTTCATTGACTGCGGTGACTCTTAAAAGTTGTTCTCTGTTTCTTTGATAACTTGTGGAAGCTAGCTCATATAGATTCTCTCTAAGTTCTGCTGTGGCTTTTATTAAGACATCGTATTGAACGCCATAATCGCGCAAGGCATCTTGTTGTTTTCTCAAGCCCAAAATGACTGCTCTTGAATCTTCTACCGCAAGCTTATTTAGCTGAATCCTGAATTCTTCAATTCTTTTTATGACTTTATTAGTTACAGCTAGTTTCTCAGTAAACGAACCAACAACCAAATCAATGGCGTCATTAGTGCCACCAAGTGCTGCCGTCATCTGCTTGAGCACAGTGGTCGCTGCGCCAGTTACGCTTGAACCTTTCTTTGTTGCGGTGGCCTTTTTCTTGGCTGATGCCAATACTCTTCTGGCGGCTTTCTGGTCATCATTACTAAGTTCTCGTATTTCAGCAGCGACGCCGGCGTCATCAGGATTTGAAAGTATTTTATTTATAAGATTTGCATCAAGAGCCATTTACACATTTCCTCTATCTAAATAGATAACAGCAAATTTTTATTGTTTGTTGGTTTGTTCAAAATACTTGATCATTCTTTCAAAAACCCACGTTCTTAAAGTCACTGGAAAGGAGTAGAGTTCAGTAAAGGTAAAATTACTTCTCATAACCATCAAAAAGATCTGTTCATAAACCGAATTGGTGTAATCAGACGTCAGACCAAAAAAAGTTGGCCCCGAAGGGCACACCTCCCTCATTTTCATGACCACACATAACACATTCATGTGTGTAATTTAAATCGACATCAGGCTTTACACCAACATAGGCTTTTTGTAAGAATCTTGAATCTTTTAATAACAATGAGGAAATAAACCCAGTGATTGTTGGATACGATGTGTCACCATTAACAGAGACAATCAATCGCCTGTGAGTGTTTACCACAATGTCGTCGGGTAAATTGTGCCTTCTTCTATTTTCAACTTGCTTCGTGATGAAGTCTTCATCCTGCGAATCATAAAGTTTAAATTCCACACTCGCTTTCGAAATCGGAGTCTGAACAACAAAGGTACTATTGCTTGTTATGTTGAAAGCTTGATAATCTACTTCCTTATTCTTGAGTTCACTTAAATTTATTTTTTTAGTGTAGGGGGTTCCACAAACCGTACAATCACTATCAAACTTGTATTCATCACCATAAGCGTTCTTTCTACAATTAATTAAAATAGCTGCCTTATCGCCCGGTAAAATGTTATTGGCGGCAATCCTATCAACACATACGCTTTCAACCAGCTTATCGTATACAATGCCCTTTTGAATAAGACCCGGAGAGGTAATGATGTCCTCTTCTCTTGTCGTCATGTAACGAACTTCTACTGTTTCCTTCTGATGCCACGGGTGACCTTCTGAATAAAAGGTTCCCTTGGACGGCAATACTACAAAATCAGTTGGAACATGGTAACCAGCGTTGTTATTTTGGGGTTGTTGCGAAATTTGGGGTTGTTGTGAAGTGAACTTTTCTTCCTGTTGTTTCATAAATTGTTCAAACACTTCTGGGGGTATCTGAGTTCTACCCTCATTATTTCTTGTCATCTAATCCTCTCATTGGCGCAAAGTTAGCTTTGCCCAATCATATTGTATCGTAATATTAATATCTGTTAAGCCATCATCGCTATAAGATAGATCACTAAACTTAACTGATGTTATCATGCCATTGAAGATTTCCCATGATTCAAAAGTATTTCCATTTGGGTCTAGTGAAATAATTTTTACACTACCAAGCGCTTTACTCAAATTTTCTTTACTTAAGTTCTTGGTTCCGTAAATTGAATCGCTTGCTGCCAGTGCGGGATCATTTACACTTAACAAATCTTGTACACCATCGGAGCTATTAACATTATCTGGATAATAATAGCTTCTTGCCAACAGCTTATTTAATATGTTTCCGGCTACCGAACCGCCGTCTCTATTAAAGATTTCTCTTATTGTGAAACTAATTGGCTCCCACTTTACTTTTATTGGATAACGGACAACATGATCTAGTAAAATGTGTTCCTGTGTTTCAACCGTGTAAGATGGCCTGTTTACCTGTGTGATGTAAGCGGCAGGCAAATCATTAATAAGCATATAAAATCTAAACTTCTGTTGAGCAGAAGTAAACATGTCCTGATCAAATAGCTTGGTTTGACCATTAGAACGCGAATATTTATCTATGTTTGATAAGGTGGTGTTAGTAAAGTTTTTTCTTGAGTGTGCCATCTAGAATAATTAGTTGGCTTATTAAATTTAAACAGTGGGAGCAAACGTCTCTAGCTCTGCCCAGTCATATCTTACTGTCAAATTCAACTCAACCAAACCTTCGTCACTGTAGCTCATCTGATTATAATTAACACTCTTAATCCAAGTGTTGTTTAGCTTCCAAGTTTCAATCGTCTCACCATCAGAATTGAGTGTGTCGATAGTGACTTGGCCAATCTGATCGATGAAAGAAGACTTGCTGAGTGACTTTCTTTGATAGTTGGGATCACTGGGGGAGGGGCTAAAATCGCCGGGATTAACATAACCAGCAGTCTTTACTAGCTCTAACAACTTACTGGAGACGTCAGGATCGATTGGGTCCACCAAGGTTACACTAATTTCATTCCAAGTCACACGACCGGGGAAATAGAAGTCATGAACCAAAAACTCATGTTTTGCCTCGCCGACAGAAACCTGTGGTCTGTCGGTTGTCTTAACAACATAAGCAGGAATTCCTGAAATGTTTAAAATAAATTTATATTTTCTTTTAGGTTCTGTTAGTGGGTTTGCCCAAACTGGAATCGATGTAGCCATTTATCTTTTATCTCCTAACCTTAAATAGTTTCCCTTTAAATTAATCATCGAATGACGCACCGGTGTTTGTAATGATAAAGTCTAGGGCAATGAATTCAATTGCTCTGGCTGGCTTGATGAACAGCTTCGCATACATAATGTTTTGATCAATTAGATCTGGCGTCGTTGTAGTTTCATCTAGAACCAACTTATAATCAGTTAGACCGTATCTCGTCTTAACGTCAGTCAAGAATGGAATGGCCTTTGCCTTGAAGTTGTTCCAAGTGTCTGGAACGTTTGGCTCAAATAGAATGTTATTAGCAATTCTTGAAATGCCTCGCTTGAGGAAGATCATTAGTCTGCGAACGTTAATGCGATCTAACGCACTTCTATCAGCCTGTAGTGTCTTCTGTCCAAAGACGACGACGCCCTCGTTGGGGAATGTTGCGATTGGATTAACGTTGATTTCATAAAGATCGTCGCGGTCGTCTTTGAAGAGCTTAAGCGCCGTATTAACTACTGGTAGTCCACTGATACCTGTGGATAGTCCACCACGGTTAAAGCCGGCTGGAGCGAACCATGGGGCTTGTACGCGGTCTGTGTAGGACATCGCGCCCAAGGCTGCGACACTTGGTGGCATCCAAACATCCTTGCTGTTAATGCTGTCGCGAATTCTGACCCATGGATAGTAGGTGGCGCCATAGCTTGAGTTGTACTTACGATCTTTTACAGTGTTTATTGCCTGCCTCAAATCACCGTTACTATCAGTATTTAAGTTAAACGTGGAAACCGTTGAATACAATCTCTCATGGCGTGGAATATAACCGTAAGGAACATCGATCACTGCTAACGCGTCAGCCCTGTCTGTGGTATTTGTAATCAATTGATTGGTCAATGATTCGTTAATTAAACCGGGGATTGAGACTACATTGTAAGAAACCACCTCTGGATTCTTAATAGTTTCGATTGCCCTGTAATAGGTAAACACTTCATATTTAGAAGTCCTGTCATTCACAGTGTTGGAAGCAATTTCCCAGTTGGCCAATGGATCAGACTGCGTAATATCAAATCCGTCAGTTCCACCAAAGAATAAAGTGGTTAAGTTGCCCGCGCCGGCATTTAAGAGCGCCTTATAACTAGCAGCATCATCAGTCGGACCAGCATTAAAGTTGCTTGGGTAAGACGCTGTGGTTGAAATTGAGTATCCACTACTTCTCGATGATGTGTCATAAGTAAGAACACTAGCGGATGCTGCTAGATCCGTGGTACTGGCGTACAAGAGTGCGCCACTGATGGCAACGTTGTCTAGGTAAGTAATGTACTGGTATTCCAACTCATTACTTACGGCATCATATTGGTTAGTGACATTCGCTGGTTTAATTCTTGTCAAGTCTCTTGTACAAGCCTTAAAATTATCAGTCCCATCGGGGGTGGGCAAAGCACCAAAGTTAGCCATTCTAAAATCGTCAAGACCTGAAGTGTTAGCTCTTGTTGTAGTGTTCGCGAATTGAACCCTAACGCCACCAGTGAAGTATTTACTACCACTTAGGATTTGCCCGCTTGTAATGCCACTAGAACCCAAGTATTTGCCTAGTCCACCAACCACGCCGCCTGAGCCAGATTGTGATGCTGAAGCAAACGTTGTGTCAACAAACTTTGTGGGGCCAGTGCAACCGAAGACTGCATAGCCACTCGGAAAACCAGCTTCAAATTCAGAGTTTAACTCTACACGAACGTACTTTGACTTATTATTATTCTCACCTTTTTCTATAATGCGGTTAGTTGTCTCGTCAAATGTGTTGTATTTATCACCAACTCTCTTTGAAATATAGTCATCAGAATCCGGATTTAAATTACATCCAGTGAAACTTTCAACAATCCTCTTGTTATCGTCACTGTCAGTTAACTGCCTCAAAACAACGTCAAATGTTCCATAGGGATCAACATCATTATTTACTGGCGCTCTAATGTTGCTAATTGAGACTTTAATGTTATTCTGTGTCCACTCACCAGCATCCAAGCCAACGAAGCGGAATAGTTTTTTAACTCGACCAGTTGTAATGTTGGCTGCTTCGCCGCCGGAATTCCACGAAGCTGTATCAGATGAAAGATCTTGACTTAAGAACCATCCAGATTTAGAGTAAGTGCTCGATTCTAAGGCGCCTCTTTGAACGTTGTGTTGTCTTACACCGTCCGTAATGGTGCCTAGAGTGCCAGTGCCCAAGCCAACGATAGCGGCATAATAGTTGCCGCCGTTTGCTGCTGGAACAGCGGTTTCAAACGTCTCACCTAGGAAATACTTTTCTTCACCATTTGAAGTTCCATTGCGACCTACTAAGGTGGGGTTTGTGTTAAAAACATTTCTAATGTAATTGGAACTGCCCTTATTGAAGTCAAACTTGAAAATTCCTGATGGAAGGCTTTTTCCTGTTTCGAATTTAATTTTAAACTGGCTGTCTGTCTGATTCATGAGCCTAGAAGAAGCTGGTTGAGTATCAGTTCCGGCGCCGATCGCCGAGCCGCTCAAAGCTATTGATCCCTGCTCTAAATACCAAATAGCGGCAACAGAAGCCGTTACCGGGGCTGTGAGACTGGAAGATGCAGCAACCACAAGAGCATACGCGCCACCTTCTTGGCTAGCAGCGGTAAACGCTGTAGCACTACCAACTATCCAGCCGGCTGCGCCGGCGGCAGTTTTATTGTCTGATTCAACACCCAACGTTCTCATGTAGGTGAGGGATTCGCCGTTCTTTAACCATGATTGCGCGGCATAAGTTCCATACATCGGGGAGGTAGAATTACCCTCTCTCCAAACATCACCACCTGTGCCTCCTGCAACTGGTTCGCCAAAAACACTAACGAAATCAGAAAAGCTTCTGATTTCCACTGGGGTAAAAGCTGGGCCTCTTGCCGCTCTACCGATAATGCACGCGCCGATTGCTGGCTCATCTGCTGGAATCTGTGATCGATCGATTTCCTCGATTCTAATTCCGGGTGAAATAAACTTAAAGTTTTTTGCTGAAACTGCCATGGATTATGAACTCCTTACACAAATAGTCTAATGTAAATAGTTTTTCAAAAGTCAAAGTGCTTACGGTCTGAAAAAGCCATCATCATTATTTGGGTTTTTCTCGTTAAGCATCACGCGCTCTCTCGTGAACCTTATTTTTGCTGGTGATTCGCGCTTAATAGTAAAGGGAGTATCTTGGTTAATGCCGTCCACTGTAACATAACCTAAAACTTTTATTTTTACTATTGCATCAAATCTTTTTTCTTCACCACCAAGGTTGGATGAATTGCTTTCAATGCTATAATCGTCCTCAACAAAAGCTTCGTATTTATGGTTTTCGTGTTTAACAATGAATTGATTAATGCCACCAGTAAATCTTTGGAACGGTAATAAGACTTCATTTAGTTGTTGGACGTATTGTGTTCTTATCTTAATGCTATAATTCATGTTTAAGAATACTGGATAGCCAGTGTAAAGTGTTTCATAAACGACTTCTGTGCTTTCATATGGCAACTTAAAAGTATTTTGTGTTTGTTCTGTAAACCTTTTAGCTTCAGCATTTTGAAAGTTTTGTGTTTTATTTTTTACGATTCTTCTATAAAGAGGGAATGCCCCTCTTTTGTTATCCATTTGAGGAAAGATGTTACCGGGAATTACTCTTTCATTGGCATTTGTTTTAGAAACATTTGTTCTTTCAATAACCATCGCTGGGTAAATAATTGACTCTGAGTCGATCTCTCTCAATTCTTTATTATTCTTTACTTGAAACGCTCTCTCCGCAGTGATCCAAATAATCGGAACCTTTCTGCGACCTTCGTTAGAATCTGTATAAATATCCAGAGTCTTATTAAGCCAATTAAATAACGCGAAATCAATTGTTTCCAATGTTGATGGGTTTATTGATTTTTGCTTGGTTGATTTATTCGGCATTGAACTTACCTTTCCTTGCTCTCAAGCACTTGGCCTCGACTTCATAACGAAAATCAATTTGCCCAAATAGTTGTTTTGGCTCATTTAATTCTGTAATTTCATAAAAGATGTCACCGTAGAGAACAAAGTCCCCCTCTCTTACAAAAAGATTTTGATCTTCACCCAGCCTTCTTTTATGAAACTTTACATTAATTGTTGCTCTCTTATCAACGCCGAAATCGGAAGTTTCAGTCTGGATTCCCTCAAAGGTTACCAGAGCATACACTCTCAAAGGAGGTAGGAACGTCTTTTCAATCGCCTCTCCATATAAAGGATGGTAATTGGAATGTTCTATGTTTAAAGGATAATAGGCAACTGGCTGTGCTACAACCCGGTCTGTGATCTCGTCTGTGACTTGCTTAACAAAATCACGCTCCTTCTTATTAAAGAAGACTGGCCCCGGTGGGGCTGCTGGCTGAGACCATTTATCTTTTGGATCGGGCATTTATTTATCCTTGGAAGATGGGCATTGGAACCTTTGCAAAGATCTCATCATTATTCTTTACTAGTTCCGCATCCTTCTTGGCTAGTTCAACATAAGTTAACTGGTCTAGAATGCTGTTTAATTCCGTTTTTAACGCCTCTTTCTCTGCGGAGGCCTGTCCCAGTAGGTCTCCCGAGTTTAAACTCACTGTATCGCCCGGAATCGGCACGGAACCACCAAACTTACCACGGATTTGTCCAAGCATTTCTTTAGCGATTGCTAGGGCATAGCGGCGGATCCATTGTTTACCAATTGCGTTGATGCTTGTGTAGGCTATGTTATTGAATGGCAGCGTGTTCATGTTGTTAACACCTTCCATTCCATCTTTTCTAGTTGGGTCTTCGTCATAAGCCCCACCATCGACATAAAATCTAAACCAGAATTTGTCAGGCATCCCACCTTGCTGCGGCTTAGGAAACAATCTTAATCGATTATCAATCAACTCAAATGAATAGTGGCTAACCCTTGTGTAAATTGAGTCTTCATAGGCCATTGCTTGTGCTTTGTTTTGCCACGTTGGGACCACTTCAAATGTAGAATCATCTGAATACTGACCATAAGTTGATAAGTTACCAATAACATTAAGGGCGCCGTAATAAGCAAAGAACCTCCACATGGAGAAGGGCGTCTTGTACCAAACATCTGTAATGGTTGCTCTTTGGTTGTCGTCAATAACTCCGGGGAAGCTAGACGAGATGATGGACTGTAAGTCGTAATCTTGAACATCATCCACCGGTGTAAGACTTGCTGAATAATAGCGGACATCGCCGTTTGTGCCGGCATAAGTAGCCAAGGATCTAGCAACTCTGACTGGGTAAGTTAATTTAAACTTTGGATATTTGAGTTCTGCTTGGAGGTTTTGAGCACCACCAGCGACAGGATTGCCGTTGTGGTCAAAGCTCGCTGTTGCTGAACCTAAAACGTTTGATAAAGCATTCTTTGCTTGATGTAAGTTAATAATGTAGGAATATTCTAAAACAGCTTCTTCATAAGCAGCAAACACATTTCCTTCTGTTAATTCAATGTCCAAAACATCGCCGCCCAATCTCTTATAAGTAAATGCTACTTGATCAATTGCCCCTGAAGCAAAGTACTGTGATTCTAGTGGACCACCAGAGGCATAAATGCCGAATGGATAACTAAATGTAAATGCCGTTGCTGCTAACGAAGCAGAAGGCAAAATGTTTGTTGGCGTTGAACTAGCCGGGGTTAGTGTTGGTTTGGCCATTTATGTTTTCTCCTACACTATTAAATAGTTTAATAAAAGAAGACCTCCAAGTTTTCACTTGGAGGTCTTGTATAAAACTTATAGAAATTATTATTTAAATTTATTATTTTTTTGTAGAGGTAACTTTTTTAACAACTTTTCTTTTCTGGGCCGGCACGGCCTTAAGGTTCGACTTCGGGGGTGCCTCTGGGCCATCAACCTTTATTACTTTGCCATTTTTGTCAACGTAAATATAAGTTGACCTTTCAACTGTTTCTAGCACTTTTCCACTTTTCTTATCTACATAAACAATCATTTTTTTATTCCTACTATGTGGCGATCGTGTAAGTGCCGCCGTCAGTGGCGCCATAGGCGAACCATGAAGTGCCATCACAAAAGACATAAATTTCATTACCAATCTGTGCGGATAGAATACTATCTGCCGTGGCGTCATTTCTACTAACTAAGGTATCCACCGCTCCTGTTGCGACTTTAAAATTTTGTGCGGCATGGACAACCATCTTAAAGTTGACGCCTTCCAAGTCTGAACTTGGCGTTGGTAATAAAAGTTCAACTGCACCGGAGGCGCCGCGATTTGTTAAGATCTTACCGCAATCCAATACTGTTATTGTTTTATCGGCAGTGACCGCTTCAAGAGCGGCTCTGTTTGACATTGTATAACCATTCTTAGCCATGATTTATATTCTCCTTAAATAATAATTTGCCTTTCGGCTTTATACATTAATAAATAGTCTCCCCAATAAGAAGATTCCCCGCTAGGCAAAAAACCTAGCGGGGAACCCAAACTCAACTACTCTTAATTGTTATTAACCAATAAGGTCTTGAACAATAACCAAGCCGTACATATCAGGACGGACCATCTTCTTACCATAGCGAGTCATCACGCCTTTGCGGGGCACGAAGTCTTCGACACCAAAGATGGTAGGTGTGACCTGTAGTGGGACGTAAGGAGCGTAAACATAGCCACACTCCAAGAAGCTGTTGCCACGACGGCCTACTAACGCGAGATTGCGTGGGAAGTAAGCATCGACGAAGACGTCCATCTTCTTGCTGAGTGCGCCGACCTTTTGAGCACCGACAGAACCACCCTTTAGCTCATCAACGGAAACCGCAGCGCGGAAACCAGCGGTGAACTCTAGCAAGCTAGCTAGTTCAGGCGAAACAACTAAGAAGTTTGCTCCACCACGAAGCGTCTTGCGATGGATGTTCGCGCTGACGTCGTTAATGGTCTCGACCAAGGTCTCGTACCATTCGCTAACCGTTCCTGTGAAATCAGGAGCAGCAGTGGTTGCACCAACCTGTGAACCACTATCGCGGTCCACGAACTTACCGGGGCGTCTGCTCCAGTATTTCGTACCAGCAGTAGCACCCTTGATAAGATCGTTAAGAACTTCTTGATCGATCTCTAGTGCAATTTGCTCGGAAAGAATGCTCGTCAACTCAACTTCAGCGTCGAGGTTGTGGTAAGCGTTTAGGTCTTGACCCAATTCGGGGGACCACTTAGCCTTGAGCTTCTTAGTCATTGCCGTAACAGCAACACTATCAACCTTGATGTCAATCTCGGGGATTGCCGACTCATTTTCCAATGGCCACAAGGCTGCACCCATAACACCGCCAGTTGCACCAGCAGCATCAAAGTTGTCAGCGTAGGCGTAGGAACCAGTAATGCCGTTCATTGCTGGAACAGTGCTGGTATGCTTAACTGTAATTGTTACAGTGGAATCATCAGTGCTGATTGTACTCAACCTGCGCACTATTGTACCGGCAACGGCGGATCCGGCTTGTGACAGGCCGTTTCCAAACTCTTCGATGGTGATTAGATCATCTAAGTTTAGATTGGCTGGCGCTGCGAAGGTGTGCTGTTCAATCCAGCTAGCCGTCTCGGCCAACAAATCAGGATCCCAACGTACTAACTTCTTCTGCGCTTCAGTTAGAGCACTAATTTGAGTGGTGGCAAGCGTCTCAGTCAACGCGGCGTTGAATGTGCCCGTTGGTGAAGCGTAACCATTGTTTAGTGAGTAAGGTCCATCTTCGACTTCGTCACCAGAGATATCCACACCACCAGTGATCTGACTAGCAACTACGCCGCCGCCATAAACAGAAGCGTCGGCTGCGTGACCACCCAAGCGCGG
>TARA_R110002020_G_scaffold387170_3_pt1 | contig 10799 bp, 5 predicted proteins | sample TARA_R110002020 | Tara Oceans TARA_R110002020 (sample SAMEA4396489) | marine metagenome | biome: Westerlies Biome; feature: [MES] marine water layer (ENVO:01000295) within the mesopelagic zone...; material: water (ENVO:00002006), including particulate matter (ENVO:01000060) such...
CTTGTCCTTCAGACATACCAGTTGGCATAGCTAGTAATTGACCTATTCTACTTAAAGAATATTCATCTGTTTTACCTAGCAAACTATAATATTCAGCTTGTTTTTCTTTTAAAAATGCATCTTGTGTTTGAGCAAACCCTCCTTTTGGAGTAGCATCTTTTAAAGCTTTATTCCATCTAGCCATTCCATTAGCTCTTGCTAAATCTTGTTTGTCTTTTGCTTTTTGATTTCTAGCAGCATTAGCAGCATATTCACGCTGCATATGTTCAAAGTTAAGTTGAAAAGCTTTTTGTCCCTCTGCTAAAGTTTGATTGATTGTAGCAAATTTAACATTAGTATTTAGTCCCGGTTGTCTGTAAGTTCCCATATTATTTATTTAAGGCTGATTTTGATAATTCAAAGCGGCCCAGTCGTTATAAGAATATCCACTATCTTTTCCTCCTTGGGCTTCCCAATCTTTATATGATTGAGAATTTATGTCTACTTGTAAACCATCACTACCCATTGTACCAGTTTTCATTCTAGATACATTAAGGCCTGTCTGCATTGCAGCATTACCCATATTACCTATTGCACCCCACATTGCAGCTTGTGAAGCATTAGCTTGAGTTTCATGTTTATCTATAAGACCTTGAGCTCTATCAAGTTCTATCATTTCTCTTTGCTCTTGTGATTGGAATTTAAATTTCTCTCCTTCAGCTTTAAGTTGATTAACACTCATTTGACCTTCTGCACGTAATTTCTGATTAGCTACTTCCTGTTGTTCTAAATTAGCCGAAACTCCTTGTTTACTTTTTAATGCTGCCATAGCTAAAGCTGTTGCACCACCAGCTCCAGATCCTGTAGCTCTTAAATTATCTAAAGTATTAGCTAATGCTATATCAGCTTCTTCCGCTTGCATTTCTGCTGCGCCTGTTGCCACTCCTAAATTTGCATATTCATTAGAGAGATTTTCGTAAGGATTTATGACTTTTTGTCTAGAGTTTTGTAGGTTTTTTAAGTTTTCTTGAGCTAAACGCGCTGCGTCATTAGCATCATCTGCTTGTTTTTTTGCCCCTATAGCCGAAGCTACACTTGCACCTATACCTGCTGCTCCACCAATTAGTGCTGCTGTTGTTTGTGCCATTGTTCTAATTTATTATTTTAACTATTTCGTGAGAAGGTTTCTCATCTACATTCCATTTTAATTTCTTGTGTGTGTTTATTAAATTTTTATTTCTACCTATAGTAAACATGTATTTATAACCCATGTCTTTGCAAACATTTTCAGAGGCTGTTATAAGAAGCTCTATGGCCATCTCTCTGTCATCCTCTCTATATTCTGGATCTGATACTATCCATTCTAGCAAAGCTGCCTTAGAGTTAGTAGAATAGATAAATCCTGCTACAATAGGTTTATTATTTTTTTCAACAATAAAACCTCCTGTACCATTGTCAGGTAAAAATTCTCGGGATGGAGGATTCCATTCTTTCCAACCATTCCACCATTTAACTAAAGTATTATAATCTGTATTATTTAATTTTCTTATATTTAATTCCATTTATTTATGATGACTTAACAAATTTTGTTCCTACGGCATAAAGCTCTTTCATTCCGCCAGGATCGGTTACAGTATCAGTTGAAAGTACTACTGTTGCATAGAATCCTTTTATTCCAGACATAGTACCACCACCAAAACCATCCTCAGATAAGATCACCTGTTCTGCTTGAGTATTACTTCCAAGACTCAATAGGTTGGCTACATATCTATTTTCTTTTCTACTAAATCCTGCTCTTGCTAAAGACCCATCATTAGGATCAATATAAGCTCCTTCTTCATAACTTAGTACTGTAGCAGTTCTGTCATTTAAACTATACCATACTCCGGTAGTAGTAATAGGATCCGTAGGTGGATAAATAGGGGCAGGGGATTGATCTAGTTCTGTAGGATCAGAAATAAAAGACTGTATTTGCCATCCACTAGTTCCTTCGTACTCTATTGTTTGAAAATTTTTGACCATAGAAGGATTATCATTAAAAATAAATTCAATGCTTGATCCTGTATATTCTCCATAAAAATTACCATGATTAGAAGTTATAGTTCCTTCATAATGTCTATAAAGTTTCCAATCATCCATAGAATAATAAACACTTTTTAAACTATCAGCCCATGTTGGTTTGTAACTATAATAACTAACCCAACCATTTATAGACTCATCAAAATTTAAAGTATCATAAACGTCTTCTTGTTCACACCCATCAACATATTGTAATGGTTGCATAGATACTACATATGATTTTGTGTGGATATCATAACCACCTTCGATTTGTGGTTTCTTATAAGTAAGTAATCTTATTCCATTGGCTATTAATTCTGCTGGAGTACTCCAACCAAAATCACTAGGCGTAGCTCTACCTGATAAAGTAATTAAACATTCATTTTCTACATCATCATGTACAACATCCACTATATATAAACTAGTTTCTTGCCATAGTAATGCAGAATTTATAAAACTTATCATAGATCCTATTTGTATACCACAACATCCACAATTATCTTCTGAACTAACACTTAATTTTTGAACTGATCCTTTTGCTTCTTCTGATGCAGATATACTTATATTAGCATAAGTTAAACTATTAGGTACAAATTCACTACCTACAGTTTGTAAATAATCTCTAAAATAATCTCTCATTCCATACGTAGATATCTCTGTAATTCCATCTCGTGATAATCTTAATATAGCAGATCTATTTTTATCTGCAAAATATTTTTGAAAAGAAAACACTCCGAAAGATTCTGGATTAGTACTTATTCCATACTCTCCTAAATAAGGTATAACTTGTCCTAAAACTAAATTCGTAGAAGTTACATTAGGATTTCCTTCAGCTGTATATAAAGCATCTTTATCTATTAAAATTCTACTTACTTTGTTTTCCTGGAAAACTATTAAATTAGTATCTTCAGCATACAATTTTTGTATAGAACCATGAGCTGGATCTAAAGATTTAGTAATATCTTCTCCTACAGAAAATACATTTGTATCATTAACACCAGTACGTGAATTAAAAATACCAGAATATATAAGAGTATTTATTCGTCTTTGTTGTTCATTATTTGGATCTACTAAATAAGCTCTAACTCCAAAATCTACTGTAGTGTTATTATAACCACCTTTTATTCTAGCTTCTTCTACAAACCAGTTTCTTTCTGGAACGGGATAATCTGGGTTACCATTTAGTTTACCATCTCCCCAAGGAAATTGAGGAAATCCTAAATATCCAGCTCCAGCTGGTGTGTTATTAGTTTCATTAAGCCAAGGTATACCAGGCCATACAGCCAATGGTGTAGTTTTTGGCATGTCAAAAGCAAATGAAGCCTCAACAGTACTAGCGTCTTCAGTAGTATTACCTACAGCTTTTTTTAACCAAAAAGAATTGAAATATTTTACTCTTAAAGCGTATGCCATTTTATATATTTTTTATATTATTAGAATCCCGTACAACTATTGTTACTTTTGGTAGTTACACAACCACAAGGATTCGTAGCCGAATGTACACCAGGCAATGTTCCAGTTTTAGCATATAAAATACCAGATCCTCCATCGCCATACCCTGGTAAAAAACGACCTTCATGAATTGCTGTTTCATAAATTACTATAGGTATATCCCATTCGAAACTTAATCCACTACCATTTTTATCTATCGCAGCTACAGTTACTACATATCTACCTGGAGGCATTGTGATTTTTTTTCCACCTACAATACCAGGTACCACTTCTAAAATACCTTGTTGTGGTGTAAATCCATATCCTGGACATACACTGCTATTAGTAGCCTTGAAATGTGGTACGAAGTGCTCATAAGTAGTTTTAGACCAATTACTTCTTGTAGAATCAGAATAATTATAAAAGGGGCTTGGTAATTGAGCTATTTTTATTCCCGTGAGACCAAGACCATCACTATCCTTCGTTCCAGCGGAGTTTGCTACCCCATATAAAGTCCAAGGACCTGCTGTTTCCCATGGCGTACATGCATTTATTTCTTGCATTTGATACTCATCAACAGACACCCCATTAACATCAGAAACATCTAAAGCAGCATTTTGTGTATGAGGATAAGCGCTTGTAAATTTCCCCAAATTACTTTGACCTCCTGTATTAGTAAATGTAGAATTATCATAAGAAAATAACAATTGTTGTTTTCCGGTTCCACCTATAAAATTTGCAGCACACGAACTATTAACCCAGTTATTATATGTTCCAAATGCTACCGCCGCTGCATCTGGCCAATAATTAGCAGGATTACTAGGGTCACCTGCGGCTCTACGTCTAGTATAAAATCGCATTTTATAATCCAAATCCATCCAATAATGTTTTTCATTATTATATTTTTCACCAACATATTTTTCTCCATTACCACTTGTGCTATTGTCAGTGGGGTTTGGTATACCCCAATTAGGTTGCCAATCTATATATTGTGGTCCATTTAATAGTTGATCTGCATACATGCCCCTTCCAGCTACTAGTATTCGTTGCGCCATGGCCAACCTATATTCACTACTTTCATACCCATTTACCTGTGAATTATTATTTTTAAGTGTATTAGGTAATCCTTGATCCATTACATCAATCCATAATTGATTTTGTCCAAATACATATTCAATAGTTGGTGGTGGAACTCCCTGTGTTGGATTACATGGATCAGCAGGATCTGATACACAACAATCAAGTCCATTATTTCTATCAATACCTGTATTATATTCAGTTTTATTATAACCTAAAATAGCACTAACTTGATAACTTCTAACGACTTTATATTCTATTTCCCAACACATTTGTGAACTAAGAGGTGGAGGCGAAACTGGTGCAGGATCAGTAGATCCATATACACCATTATTAGCTTTAAAAACACCATCCCAATTATATACTGAATTATAAGCATACCCAGGAGCAGTTTCAACTTTTCCTTTACCAGTTTTTCTTACAAATGGATCAGGACTAATAAGATCAAAACTAGTCCCAGTTCCTAGGTTGCTTTCCGTAGGAGTATAATATTGAATAGAATTTAAATAATTATTACCTATATTTCCTGGAGGATATAAACATGCTTCATAATTTGGTGCATATAATTCTCTACATTGTGCACCTGTAGTTAAATTTTGTCCTCCACTTCCATCACCTGCAATCCATCCAACTGGATTAGCAGATGGAAATAAAAAATTGTCATAAGACCAATCTTTAATTTTATCTCTATCTGGATACATAAATTCTTGTGGAACTTCATTTGTTACTATACCAGTTATCTTCACGATAGTTGTAATAGGTAATCCAACTCCCCCACTAGTATTAGGTAGAACTTGCGTTACTTTGAAAATAAATATTAAATTAGTTTTATTAGGATCTTCATAAGCTAAAGGATACTCACCATAAGCTTTAGTTAAATAATATCTATTTTTACCTGGAATTCCTGCATTTTTAAGTTCAAATTGTGAAAGTATATTTGCGCTATAATCAGCATACACTACGCCTACTAAGCTTATTGTACAATTAAAACTAGCATCATCTAAATCTAAACCATTAGGTCCTTCTGCCCAAAAGTTTGCAGATATAGGAGTAACACCATCTGCGATTCCTTCTTCAGGTATAATAATTGCTGCATTAGAAATAGTTTCTGCTATAACACCGTCTTCTCCATCTATAATACCTTTGTTTAGTTCTGATATAAGACCGGAAGTAGTAGTTTCCCAATAAATATCTAATAAAGATTCTATGGGTTTTGTTTCATATACAGATAAATAAGGAGTCATAGTTCTATCATCCCAATTTCCAGTAGAACCATATTGAGGTTGCCCTATTTCATTTTTAGTTGAAACTCTAGCGATAAGAGGATTACTATCTCCATTATACCAATGAGGAGGAACTAAAGGATCTTGAGGTCCTGCTCCTTCAAAATTATATTCTAAATTCGCCGTCCCTGCTTCGCTAAATCTGCCTAAATTTAATTCAGTCATAGGCCCAATAGTAGTAACAGTATCTCCTAAAATACCAGGTTGATATTGTTGATTTATATTACCCCAATTACCTCCATCCATTTGGTCTTTTTTATTTTCAACTCTACCATATAAAACTACACTACTTCTAAATTGCTGTTGATCTGGTCCAACTTCTTTTAAATCTCTAGGAACTTTATTTACATTATCATTTATAAGAACAATATGACATTCTTTCTTAGTCAGTCCACTGGGGTATTTTTCTCCTAATGTCACTGGGCTACTAACTACACCTGTGGCAGAATCTACTACCAAAGCAGAACCTACGATGTCTAAAGGATAACCTGCAAGCATTCCAGGTAAATATACATTATAATATTCTTGCTCTGTTTGTTTAACAACAATCTTATAACTATACCAACCTAAAGGATTATTTTCTGGACATACTACTTCAAAAGAAAAACATCCTCCACCTGGAGCACCTACTGAACAAAGAGGGAACGATGTCATATTATTGAAACAAACTGTTACTATTTGCCCATTAGTAAAATGACCTTCAGTATCATTAAAACTAATACTATTTGTATCAATTACATATTGACCTGGATTAAGTAAATCCTCAATTAAACAAAAACCTATACTTCCAGTTCCTCCCGCAGGTGTAACAGGAAGTGGCACATCAAAAGCACAATCACTACAAGTGGTTGGTGCTACCATCCATTGTGTCCAATCAAAACCAGTTATATTTTTAATAGATGCGATTGATCCATCATTAACACTGAATAAACCGGGATATCCGTTACCAGTGGAAATAGTTTTAGGAATAGTATTATTGAATAAAGTTATTAATTGATCACCAGGCCATGTGTCGTTTGGATCTTGAGGATCATTTCTATCTGTTATTAAATAAGCATTTTTATCTCTATATGGATGGTATATAGTAGATGCCTTTCCAAAATCACCATTAGTAACTTGAGATAAAATAACATCAGATTGTCTTCCGTATCTATCACTTAATACAACCCCAACTTGGTAAGTTCTATTTTGTTTTAAAGTATGGTTTTGATATTCTTTTCTTGTGTATGCGTTTAAATCAAATTGATCAGGTGAAAATGGATCAGTTGGAAGATTTACTTTTTCATCTATAATTACTGTATAATCTAAAGGTGGAGGAGAAGTATGTTTATCTAAGAAATTACCATATATTATTCTATTACCCGCGCTTTCTTGTCCAAGTGCTCTTACTGGTACTTTATCATAAACTCGAGTTATTTCTGCAGAAGGCAGAGTTTTCCAAGGTTTAGTAGATTGATAAGTATATTCTAATGATGAGGTTCCATTATTTTTAAAATAATCTATAGGTAATGTTTCTATTACTTTTATAGATTGATCGTCTGCAGATTTCCATAGTATATCAACTTCTATAATTTTTAATTTATTATTTACGTCCTCCCAATTCATTAAAGAACCATCTACTTCTAAATCAGTTGGAGCTTGAATATTTAAAGTTATATCATTAATTTTATTTTCCATAAATGATACTACACTACTTCTATAGGTTTCAGTTTCTTGATCAGGTCCTGAATTATCTACATCGTTAGGATTAACATTATCTGCCATAAAATACCCATCTTGTTCAGGCACAAAAGCTATTTGTGTAAAAGGCGCTATTAACGAATATTCTCCATCATCAAATTTAAATCTATAACTAAATCTAGCAAATTTATCTTTTAAATAATCTGGATCTCCAGGCCAACTAGCATTATAATAAGGATTTCTTCGTTGAAGATATAATACGTCACCAATTTCTATAGGAGTAGCAGGATCTTGATTTAATAAACTTAACGTAGTATTACTTCCACCATTCACCGCATTCCATACTAATACTTCATCTGGCGTTATAGATGCATTTGGAGATACATTAGGTCCTGTAATTCTATCCATCATAGAGGTAGCTCCAATTGATGTAGGATATAAAGTTTTACCTATGCCAATATTATGTAAACCAGCTACTTCTATAAAATTTGTACCCGCAAGTGTCACTTCTAATAAGGCATGGGGTGGTAACCACTCACTAACTACATCTTTCATACTACTTTCAAATCTAGAACGAACATCCGTAGGATCTGAGGGTTCTAATAAATATATAGGTTCAAATGGATAATATTTAGCTACAGAAATTTGATCTTCATTAAAGTAATATCCTAGACTAGAAGAACTTGTGTAAGGATTACTAATAGCATAAGAGACGTTAATTTTTCTAGGTTGATTTCTATTATCTGTCCAAAACAGTAAATCTTCTAATAAATTTATTCCATGAATAGGATGTGTTTTAGAAAAATTCAACCATCCACCGCCTACTATTAAACTACCAATATTAGTGTTAGTATCGAAATATGCAATATAAGATTCTACATTACTAAATGCTCCTGTTTTATTAGTTAATCTAGTTGGAGAACTATCGTTGTAATTAGTAATAAACACAAATATTCTATCATTAGAAACATCCATAAAATGTCCAATAGCTTTTAAGTTACAATCAGTTAAACCAAAATCTGTTATCTCTAACGTCCCTAAAACTGTTTCTAATGCACCTACATCAGCAGATTCTGATCTACTAATGCTCACATTCAAAGCACTTCTATATTGACCGTTAGGAATAATTCTTGCGTCCATATCTTGATTCATCTTGGACTGAATAAAAGTATTCTTAATTTCTGCCATTTAATTAATATTTAATCCATTTAGATTTGCCACGTGTTATCCTAACAAATTCATTGGGTTTAATGTTCTCTAATCTTATTTTAGCATTTCTTAATGCTGCTCTTCTATCTTTTTTATATCGTTGTACTACATATTCTGGAACATTCATTCTACTAGATAATACCGCATGAGCGATATGCATATACAAAGCTTCTTCAGCAAGTTTAGGAATTTTCATGTCTTCCTCATATGCTAAACCATCAGATATATATTCAAATAATATTAACTTACCTCTAAGGTTACTACTAAAAGAGAATTTACCTTCTCGTTTATTAATAGTATACCATCCATTAACTTGCATTAATTCTGGATTAGTACCATATCTTTGTCCATAAGCTCCCCAGAAATTACGATATCCCCATATACTTCCATATTGATTCCATTCTTTTTCTAAATTTGAAGGAATATTTTCCCATCGTTCTTCAGTTACCGAAGTTCCTTCTAAATTTTCTCCAAATTGATCTTGCATAGGTATACCATATCCTTCAGAAGGAAAAGCAAATCCATAGTTACTATCTTTAGTAATATTTTGATCTTGCAAAGGTGTTTCTGTAGGATTACTAGTTAAAGTAGTAGGATATATAATTCTTTTAACGCCATTAGCGTCGATCCAAGACATTTGGACATGATTGACATAATCTTGAGGTATAATTACGGATAAAGTGGGTGGGATAGTTATTTCTTGAGATTTTATACTAGGAAGAGTATCATAAGAGAATTCTTGTAATCCTCTTTTAGCATGAAACATAATATCTGTTCTTTTAGCATGTGATATTAATTTACCTTCGCCTACATATCCTACTAAAAAGTTATTTACTATATCTTTTATAGATACAAATTGATAGTCTCCATAATTAGGAGCACCATCTACTAACATCGATTTTAGTCTAACCTGAATATAATATCCATTAGCTACAGCATTAGCTGGTAAACCTGTGGCAATATCATAAAATTCTATTGTACTCCAACTTTGAGTATCTGAAAATTTTGAAACTTTAAAACCATATGTTCCACCTAAGCCTCCGTTAGTTCCATCCCATAATACATAAGGATTTAAACCACCTGTACTAACCATTAAGTCAAAATTATTCAACATAAAGTTAGGGTCAGAAACATTCCAAGAAGACCAATCTGTTGGTGTTAAAGGACTAGCTGCATCAGCCATTGTTAGAACCTCATCAAACGTAAAAGTATAAGCAGAACTTCCATCGGCTACTTTAGCTTGATGTCCTACATAATACTGTTCGTTAGTTTCATCTATAAAACCTCCATTGGGAGAAAATCCGTAATTAGCCATAATTTATTAAGTTTTTTCGTTTTGATCTTCAGCAGCAATTTGAGCAGAAGCTGCTTGTACAATTTGAGGATCTCTAATTACCACTCCTGCATATAATAATACTTTTAAAATAACTTCGGTTTGATCAACGTCATCAATTTCAAAATCTTGCGATACACCTACGGTAGGATCATAAATAAAAGCCCCATTACTAGGTTGAATTGTATAACCCCAGATAGGATCTAAAGGTTTTCTTACATAACTTAAACTAAATTCATCTATTATTTGACCAGGGTTTGTAGGATCTTCTACTACTATACTTGGAGGTTGTATAATAATTTTATCACTTTCATAGATATAGATAGGATAATTTGCACTCGGTCGAGTGAGTTGAGACATATTTATTCTTAACCATTCATTTCTATCCACTCTTTGTAGTTCTTGTTCATTTTTATATATTACTGTACCTATTCTATGAACATTTAACGGTTGGTTAAATTCATTAGTATTTAATATCCAGCTTGGAGCTAATGAAACAATTTCTTTAAATATAGATATTTGATTATCTACATTTTTTACTCTATTACTATATTCGCTTTCATTTTCAGGAATACGTAATTGTTGATTTAAATCTTCAAAATATTTTTCAAATATTTCTAGTTGTACCTGTGTCGCTATACTATTAAACTCTGCTGGAGTTAAATAACCTCTTTGTTCTTTATTAAGTATAAATAAGCAAGTTCTATATACTGTATTTACGTTTATTGCCATTTTAATATTTTTAAAAA
>TARA_R110002020_G_scaffold453970_2_pt1 | contig 10797 bp, 20 predicted proteins | sample TARA_R110002020 | Tara Oceans TARA_R110002020 (sample SAMEA4396489) | marine metagenome | biome: Westerlies Biome; feature: [MES] marine water layer (ENVO:01000295) within the mesopelagic zone...; material: water (ENVO:00002006), including particulate matter (ENVO:01000060) such...
CTTTGTTATAGATTTTAAATAAATAACCAAAAACCAAATATTATGAAAAACCAAAAAGACTCCGTAGTTGAAGAACACGGCATTGAAAAGGGACCAGGCAATAAAAACAAAACCAAATTACCTACAATGATTAAAATGGCTGTAGTAAAATGGTGCAATTCAAATGGTATAGTGTATAACCATGAGAATGAGAGCTTCACATATGATGTTAGTGATCAAGATATTAGATCTAAAAAAACAGACAAGAAAAAGACATTCCTAACATTGTATGCTAACTATTTTGAAAGAAATGGAAAGCATCATATTGTTTATGCTAATAACAGTAAGAAGCTAAACAAACCTGCCAAGATAAATTTGTCTTACCATCTTGCTGCAGAATATTACTTACGTAAGCTAATGAACGGAAGAATATTTGAGGGAGAAGAATCATTAAAGAAACTTTTATTCGATTAATCATGAAAAGAAAACTAAAAAGATTCTTTAAAAGATTTAGCTTCCAGACAAATGTTGTGTTAATAATGATAGCATATAATTATGCTGATAGAACAATGTGGTTTGGAGCACTAGGTATGGTACTAGAAATAGACTGTAAAAAGAGAAAAAGAAAAGAAAAGAAATACTACAATAGATTTAGATGAGACATTGTGATAACGCACACGAAGCTTTTATGAAGCACGTAATAGACTCAGCAACACAAACATTTAATAATTATGCTGATGAAACAGTAATTGAAGATTTAAATAAAAGAGCACTAATCGAACCTGCTATATTTATTTTATCAAAGGTAGATGCATGTGATAAATTCTCAGAACACCTGGCTGATTTAAGCTGTATTGATGTTGAATCAAAAGAAAATGAAGTATATGAAGGGTATAGAGCATTTTTCTTTGCATTAGGAGAGTTCTTTAAAAGAGGAGCTGCAGATCAAATAGCTCAAGTTGTGAAAGTAATTATTGCTGCATTAAATCAATATGATTCTGATGCAGTAGAAACAGTAGCCTTTGTTTCAGAAGCTAAAGTTTATAAAGAACATATAGGAAAAGGGATTAGTGTAGATGAAGCTAAAGCTAAAGCAATAGATGTCCTTAAAAAGAAAGAGATAAACGATTTAACTGACATCTTTTCTGTTATGTATGAAAGGAGAGGAGGAGAAGTAAATGTATGGAATAAAGAAATATTCCATGATCATATAAGAAAGAAAGCTGTTTTAATTGACTCCGAGTTTTCTAAATTCCTTAGTAACGAAAATGAAGCTAAAGTTTGGGGAAATGACATAGGAATAGGAACATTAATAAAAGATTCATTTAAACTATTGAAATCATGAGTTATGATGAAGCACCTACAATAATATATAGATCAGATTTATACAGATCTAAAGATGTGTCTAATGAAAACAGTCATAAGTTATATTGGTTAGATATTGTTAGTGAAAACAACAAATACATAGTATATGGATATGCTCAATTATGTTCAGCTTATGGAGCTCAAAGATCAGCAAGACAATACAGATTAGGAGCATACAATAGCTTACATGAAGCAGAAAACAAAGCACATAGACAGCTTACTAGAAAAACAAGAACAAGAGGTTATGTTTCTATTTCGAAAAGAGACATAGAGAAAGCTGAAGATGTTACTATATCTAACGAAACACTTGTTGAATTCTTAAATAAATATAGCCATGCCATACGTTGAAGAAGAGAGATTAATACAAACTAATGTTGTTGGAGTAGCTTCAGGTAAAGATAAAGCACTTAAACAAGCCACAATGGCTGATATGTATAAAAACCCAGAAATAGTTGACTTACTATATTTAAAAGGACAAGAAGTATGGGTTAAATACACAGATCAAGCCGGAACTCACAAGATGCAGTTAGGAGAGATAAAGCATAAATACTTAATACTACTTGAAAATTATGCTGGATTCATATGGAAATGGCAAATTACTGGTGGTGGTCCTATTGAAAAAAGGCAGATAAATTTACTCGGTAAGACTACTGACTATGTTACTGCAGTTAAAAATCATGGGCTGAACCTGTTCATAAAATTAAAATAGAATGGTGGCAGAATTTCGTAACTTTAGTTCTATGAAAATAGAACTAGATGAAAGTGTAATACTAAAAAACAGGCCGAGATCTGTTAGTATAACATCCAGAGCAGAAGCAATAAAGCATAGCCTGGATTATAAACATGTTTATACATGGCTTATAAAAGGATGGGACATGAGTACAGAAGGGGAACAAGTGTATTTTATATGCGAAGTAGAAAGATGGATTCCCTCAGATATTTTTGAACCAATAGAAATGATAAATCCTAATTGAAATGAGCAAACTACCGACAGAAGAAGAATTCTTTAAATTTTTTGAAGAAACATATCCTAAAGGAAATCCTGAATCATCATTTAATGAAGTGATATATACTATATGTTATAAAAAGCTTTTTGCAAATAGAGGAAATATTACTTGGGATTTGATAAAAGACACTTATTCAAAGTACATTAAAAAACGTACTGAAGAAGAGTTTGAAGGAAAATTCATCAAGAGCATCGAATCATTCTTAAAGAGTGGTGATTACAACATTAATTTTGATGTTGAGCCAGACATGAAAAAGAGAGATATGTTCGAACAGGGAATGAATGAGAGCTATGATGATTTAGAAAGAAGATTAGGAGGGAAAAACAATGATTGATAAGGACTACGAAAAGAATGTCCTTAAGCAATGCTTTAACGACAAATCGATATTTCTTGAATGTGTAGATGAAATACCATCTGAAGATATTTTTAGCGATGAGCTTAACATGCTTTATTGGCAAGTATTTAATGAGCTATTTAAAGCAGGAATTGATTTATCTCAATCTTCGATTCACGATGTTCTTGATGCTACAGGAAATGATGAGCTAAAAGAGTCATTTGATGATATTGTTAAAGATACATATCAAGATGAGCAGGAATGGAAATACCACTTATCCTATCTCCAAGAAGAAAGAAAGAAAAAGCTTCTTATTGAGATGTCAAAAGAGATTGATAGAGGAACAGGAAAGCTATCTTCTGATGAATTACTCCAAATAGCAAATAACTATTTAGGTGAGTTAAACTCATCATTGGTTAAGGTAACTGGATTCAGCGAAGCATATAAAATGACTCTTGAAAACATTAAAGCTATTTCTCAAGGCAATTTAAAGAACATATTAGAAACTGGATGGACTAAATTTGATGAAACAGCTTCGCTTATAGGAAAGAAAATAGTTCTTATAGCTTCACAAAAGAAGATAGGAAAGACTAGGTTTAGTATAGACTTAATTGATCGTCTTGTTCAAAAAAACATGAATGATATAAATGTTCAATGGTATTCATTTGAAATGCAATCAGATGAAATGATCAGAATGTTTATATCAAAGAAAGTGAGGCTTACAGAAAAGCAATTACTTAGTGTGAACTATACTTTAGCTGAAGATCAAATAAAGAAAATAGAAGGAGGATATAATTATTTCTCAGGCTATCCTATTGAATTTGTTGATGAAACATCAAATGTATTTTCAATATGTTCAAAGTTTGAAAGATTCGCTGAAGCAAATAGAGGGAAGATACCTATATGTATAATTGATAATCTTGGTTTAATCAAGCCTCATATGAAGAATGATAATCAGAATGAGGATGATATAGCGAGAATGTTGAAAGACCTAAGAGATAAAACTGGAGGATTAATTATTGTCTTACACCACTTAACTAAAGAGAGTGAAGGCAAATTTAATTCTACTGAATTATACCGACCAAAGGTTACACATATAAGAGGTTCTTCAAGAATAGTAGATTATGCTAACCAGGTAGTTTTATTACACCGACCAGAGCACTACCCCGATGTTGTAAAACATTTCAGGAAAGAGGGGAAATTTGATCTCATTGACAAATTACTCAATGTAGATGTAGCTTTAAACAGAAGTGGAGCTACAGATGTTATTGATTTCAGACACGAATTAGGTTATTCATCATTTAAAGAAATATAATATGATACCACCAAAAGATGCAAAAAGACAAACCGAAAACTTAGGACCAGTTGTAGCTTGTGATTATTGCAATTATGGAGAAGAGACACTTGGAGGTGTCCTGATCGGATCTTATGCTGTTTGTGGAGATTGCACAAAAAGCAGCAAAATACTAGAAGAAGACTTTGAAGATAAAGAACATATAGTAGAGATATGGGATAAGGAAAAGACATTCAAAGAAAATGTTTTAGAATACAGAAAGAGAACCACTGGAACAGAAGATGCAATCAAAACAATTATAAGCTGGTAATGGTAAATAAATTAACAGAAAACATAGAGTACCTATGCGGTGACTGCCTCAAGGAACAAAGAGAAGATTGGCAATTAGAAAACAGGAGTTTAGAAATAATCCCTGGATTTTATGTCAAAATAAACTTCACAGATAAATCATTAACAGATCAAATAAATTCCGAATGGATGTGGGTAAAAGTAGCTGAAGTAACTGGTAATCACCTAACAGGAGTATTGGACAATATTCCCGAGTTTGTTGAAAACATTAACTTTGGCGAAACTGTTTTCTTTACAAGAAATCAAATAGCAAGCCATTGGGTGCAAGAGCCATGAGTGAAAAACAAGGGATATACAACAAGTATGTCGTAAGTAAAGTTGCTGGATTTATCGATCCAGAAGCAGAATATTTTGTGCTTCGTATTGATACAGATCCTCATGCCCGAGCAGCTCTAAAAGCTTACGCTCACTCTGTAATGAAAGAAAATAGAAACTTATCTTTTGATTTGCTTACTAAGATAGCAAAACATGAAGGCGGTTTTCTTAAAATTCAAAAAGATGACAGAACCAATGAAATCCCTCATAGAAGGGAAGAAAACAGTTAATGGTCTTGTTTTAGTTCTTGATGGAAGTAAGATAGTAGATTTTCTTGTTGATTCAGGTAAAAGTCAATTATTGAAAGCAATGGACGGAGGAACCAACATTGGTACTGCTATTGTTTTTGATGATGATGACAACAAAGATAATTTGCTTTTTCTATTAAGAATTAAAGAAAATAAAGACGAAGAGCAAAATGGTCTTTATGGTTTTGTCTTGTTGGATGTTAAATCAAACAAAGAGGGCAAAGACAATTTAAAACAACTATTAAGAACAGGTCATATTGGAAACAATGAAGACCTCAATAAAATCTCTGACATGATCGATTCTGCTGTAGCTATTTCTATAAGCACAGTATGATCACAAAGAGAAACACTGCTCATTACGCTAAAATTCTCGCAAAAAAACACGGACTTAAAGAAAAAGATGTCAGAAAGTTCCTGGTATATGCGATGAAGAATGTATGCAGAATGATTGAGAATGGAGAAGATATCCATCTTATGAAATTAGGACACATTTTCTTTAATAAAAAGGCGTATAAAAACTACATAAAATCAACAAAAAATCGTTAAATTTATAAGATGGATATACACGATAAAACCAAAGCTGCACACCATATTCAGCAATTAATTGACTTAGGTAATAAAGACCAAGAAAATGAAATAAATCGATTTCTAAAAACAATAATGCCTGTTGTAGGAACAGCAATGTTTGATTCAACATCAAGAACAATGATTGAGATGATGTTACTTCCAGTTGTTAAAATGATGAGTGATAGAATAGAGCAGGAATCTATGGGAGATGATAAAGATTTTGATTTCAAAAAAATGAAACATAAATCAATTAAACCAGATATGGATAAACTAATAAAAGAATTAATTAAACCAGAAAATAGAGCATAAGATGGCTAGAGCAATTTTAGTTGTTGGTCCTTCAGGGAGAGGGAAATCAACAAGTTTACGTAATCTCCCTAAGAAGTTTACTAGAATAATGAATTCAGAGCGTAAGGCTCTCCCCTTTAAAGGAGGAAATGAATTTACTCAAACCAATGTAAAAGAAGTTGGAGACATATTTAATTGGATAGAAAATATGAAAGCTGATTCAACAGCAAAAATATGTGTCATAGATTCATTTTCAGCTTGTGTTGATCTCATACTTGGAGAAGCCAAAAGGCTCTACAAAGGATTTGATGTATGGAACTGGTACAATGACCAAATATTTCGAATGTTTAAAGGAGTTAAAGAACTTTATGAACAAGGAAAATATGTTGTTGTTACAGGACATGATGAGCTTGTTGATGAGGATGGATCTGGAGTAAAGAGATTAAAGGTGAAAGGAAATGAATGGAAAGGAGTGTTAGAGAAAGAATTTGATGTAGTGTTTTATGCAGAAGTTTTTGTTGATGAAGGAGAAAAACCTGAATTTAAGTTCAGAACTCAAACTAATGGTAAAGTACCGGCTAAAACTCCAATGGGAATGTTTGATGATCTCTTAATTGATAATGACCTTGGAGAGATATTGAAAAATATATCAGCCTATGATAAGTGATAATATGAACTCTTTTGAGAAAATGGTCTTAGGGATGCTTAGTGATGCACAAGACATTTTAGACAAAGATGTATCGTCTATGACAACATTGTTATTTGCAAAAGAGATGAAGAATCATTGTGTTAAGTATTTAAATAAATCTCAAAACGGAATCGTATGGTATAGCTTATGGATACAAGAAAGGAAATTAACATCAGAGAACCCATCTGGAAAAGTAGATCAGTCGGATTAAATGTATCTGACTGTAATCCAGAAACAGTTGTTGAAATAACAATTGATTACAAAAACAAAGAGGGGAAACTCCTTTGGCCCAAACCTTTTGAAATGCTTGCTAGAGATATTTTTGGATATCCTACGCAGCAGATCAGGGGAGTGACGGTACATATTGTGCCAATTAACAAATTAGTAAGATCGAATATTAATAATCAAAAAGAAAAAATCATGTTTGACAAGAAAACAATTGAAGCCTCAATTAACAAATCCAAAGAACATAGAGGAGGCGGAAAGAAAGCACTACAACCGGGAAAACATATGCTAACTCTAATTGCATGTGAAGAAAAAGCAGCAAGAGATGGAAACCCAATGGTTGTTATTCATGTTGGAGAAGTAGATGGAGAAACTAAGCCTATAAAAGAAACTTTTAAGCTGGATGGACCAAACACCGATGGCATAAAAGATAGATTTATTAGATTCTTTCATAGATCATTTGATCATGAAATGAAACCAGCAAAAGACATGAAAGCTTTAATGACTCAAATTAAAAAGTTTGAAGGCAAAGAGCTTGGAGTTGTAATAAGAGGGAAAAAGAAACTAATTGAAGAGAACGGATCTATCAAAGAAATTCAAATACCGGAAATATGGTATACATCCACTAAAAGTGGATTTGATGAGATGGGAGTTGATAATTCTAAGCTAATAGTTGAATTAGATCAACAAGATAAAGCTAGGTTAGTATCAACAATTACAAGTGCTCCAGTTCAACAAGAAGAAGTTGCTGAACCTAAAGTAGTAACACAACAAGACGTTCCTCATGTTGAAGAACAGCCAAAAGCCATTGAACCAGAATCTTCAAAAGAAGATGATGATGATTTTCCTTGGTAGTTAAACATTCTTGATTTAGGTTGGCAGGAAGTCCCGCCAGCTGCTGCAACAATAGTGAGTTACTATGTAACCCTGGGATTGTATTGGCTAATTGGGAAGAAAGAGGGGATAAACACACAGGATTCCTGTACCCTCCGCCTAAATCTTATTTTATTTATTAATCATTAAAACAATTTCGATGCAGAATAGAAAGATCAAAACTAGGCTTATTGGTAAAGATGAGCTTTTCAAAGTTATAGCGTTAGGGGAAGCAACAAGACTCCCAATATTATTTGTAGGAGAGCCAGGAGTCGCTAAAACCCAAACATTATTAGATTACGCTGCGTCTATGTATAATCATGATATAGCAAAAGTAAGAAAGAAGTGCTTTATCATAGAGTTGGACGAAGGAACAAAGAACACAGAAGTAAAAGGAAGAGTCAACATGGAAGACCTTATGATTAATAAGAAGTATACACTTGACACACCTATAGCTGATGCTGAGTATGTATTGATAAATGAAGTGGATAAAGGTAGTAGTGCTATTCGAAACACTATGTTATCTGTAATGAGAGAAAAAGCATTATTCTTAGGAGGAGAGATCAAAAAATGCAATTGGAAGATATTTGCAGGATCATGTAATATTATTGATGATAATGATGAGGACAAGCCTTTCTGGGATAGATTCTTGCTGCAACATGAAGTTCATAGAGTGGGATCTAATCACATGGAAGCAATATGGAATCTTGAAAACCAAAAGCCAAGACAATTAGAGATAAATATTCCGGATAAATCAGATATTGACAATGTATCGATAGATAAAGATATGTTAGAAAAATTCATAAAAATAGTATATGATAGCATCTCAGATAGAACAGCAGCCGCAATTCCTTTTATTGCCAAAAACATCAAATTGATTTGGGGATACATGGATGATGAAGCTCTCATGAAAACGTGTGAGTTTATAGCACCAAAACTATTAGAAACAGTATCAAACAAACTTGAAGATCCTGATATTGCATCAATAAAGAATAAGATTCGTCAAATGGGAATGATACAGGATGAACATGCGTTAATAAACACAGTTCAAGACATTGAAAATGAATTAAGTCAAATGAGTACACACGCAGAGACTATAGACAAAGTTCAGTCATTAAAAGATTTTAGAGATGATGTAATGAAAAAGTCTGAAAACATACAGGTAATACTTAAAAAGATGGATGAGAATGCTAAAAAACTAAGAGGACAATCTGTAATAGTACAAGAAACAGTTCCTGGAACGTTTGCTGATCCAACGAAAGCAATACAAGTAATAGACAATAATACAGGAGGAATGGTTGAACAAAAAATATTAGACTAATGATTAAAAATGGATACAAAAGAACAGATATTGTTAAACCAAATCTGCCAAATTATTTCAATAAAGAAATAATAGAATCTATAAGAAATCAAGTTCCTCACTCTAAATGTATCCCGGATTTTATTATTCGGGATATATACAAAGGGTATTATCATCCAGAGATGGAGATACACATACATAAAAATATGTATTGGTGGCATTCATTATTTTCTGATTTAATAAATTTCTTATTAAGAATGGTTACTAAGGGAAAAAAATACAATAGCCTTATTGTAACTAAAAACATTATAGAGGCATTAATTCCTGTTTTCAAAAATAATTCCAATTGGAAATCTCAAACCAAAGAAGAAAATAAAAAAATTAAAAACAGAAATAAGGATAACCAAGAAAAAGAGCAGAAAGAAAATGCTAACAATGAACAGCAAAGCGAATCTTCTACACCTGAAATGAGTAATTCACAATTTAAGAAAATGAAAGGTCAAATGCAAAAAGCCACTTGTGCAGGAATAGAGAAAGCCAAACAGGAGATAGCAGAACGTGAAGAAGCTATAGAAACTTTAACCGGAGGAAAAGGAGGGAATGAAGCTGGATTTAGTGAACAAGACGATTTTAAGATAACAACAAAATATATCCAAGACAGGCTAGGAATATTACAAGGGATTAAGTTTGATAAGAAAGGTCTTAGCAAATTTGTAAATAAATCAATGAAATCTTTTAAGAATTCAATTGGTATTAATCCAGTAAGAATAGAAGAAAGTATATTAGATGCAGATGAAGTAAATGATGTATTAGAGATAGAGTATCTACCTCAATTGTCATTAATGGAGGACATTAGTGTTTCGGATGTAAAAACATCATTATCTTATGATCTATATATAGACATTTCTGGATCTATGTCTTCTAATTTGAAGTTAGGAAAAACAACACTAACAAGACTGCAGTTGTGCAGCATACTAGGATGGAAAATGAAGCTATTAGGAGTTCTTAATAATGTCTATACCTTTAATAGTTATGTCCACAAAATAAGCGAAGATGATATATTACAAACAACAGAAGATGGAGGAACAAGATTCAATAAAGTTCTTGAAAACGCTAAAAAGACAAGAAACCCTTCTGTAATATTAACAGACGGACAAGACAGATATGGTGAATACTTAAAAAACATATTTGTAATGAATATTTGTGAATTTTATAACGATGGAAGCTATGCCCTAAATAAAATGATAAAAAATAGGCAAATAGCAATATACAAATCAACAGGAAAACTAGAGGTGGTCAAACAAATCAAAACACTATGAAAAAGTTTCAAGCTAGACAAACCTATTATCTAGGTGGAGTTCCCTTCGTAACTGGTGGAAGGACTTACCATGAGGCGGTGAAGTGGGTATTTCATAAAGGAGAATCAAAAGCCCACCCAACAGGATATGTAATAGACGATTCAGAGACAGTATGGGAGATAGGTACTCCCGAATTTAACAGAATGTTTATAGAGGTTTAACTAATTAGAATATTAATTTTTAAAAATTACAAAAATGAAAGAAGCATTAAATTGGTGGTACAACGCCTTAACGGAAAGCGGAAGAAGTAACTTCCCAAAACCAAAAGACAATGAAGATATATTGGATTACTACACAAACCCTGTTGAATATATCTATATGGAATATGGAATGTGTAATTTTTAATTATTTATATTAAAATGGAAAAATTACGAGTTAATCAAAGAGTAAAAGATGAGTTTCTTGGTGAAGGAACTATATTAAAAATAGTAAACGGAACAGACAAAAAAGTATTTGCTTATATAGTTGAGTTTGATAAGACACCACCAAAAGATTATAATGGAGGCGTTAACCCAAGTTTAAGATGGCGTAGTAATTTATCTGTTTTATAATGGATAGTAATATAAAAATATGAAGACTAAGGAACAAATAGAAGATAAAATTAAAGA
>TARA_R110002020_G_scaffold319504_1_pt1 | contig 10795 bp, 13 predicted proteins | sample TARA_R110002020 | Tara Oceans TARA_R110002020 (sample SAMEA4396489) | marine metagenome | biome: Westerlies Biome; feature: [MES] marine water layer (ENVO:01000295) within the mesopelagic zone...; material: water (ENVO:00002006), including particulate matter (ENVO:01000060) such...
GCAAGACCAAATCATCCCCGGCGTCACCAAGACGCGCTCAAACGCTATCAAGGTGTACTGCGCCGAGGCTGTCGCTGCTGGTGACGTTATCGTTGCTACAGGCTCACAGGGTGACTTCATGTCGGTTGTGCCTGCCAAGGCTAACGTCATTACTGAGTGTCGCGGCCCGTTCTTCGTGGCTGACTTCGCTGGTGCGGCAGGTGAGTATCTACCTCTGGCGCTTCCCTACAAGGTTCTGACGGGTCAGGTCACGAATGGTGCCGCCGTAGGTGATGCTGTGTGGCTGAGTGCTGCAACTGATGGTGCCATCACTAATGGCGCTGTTCCGGCAACCGTCGCAAAGGGCGCGGCCTTCTCTCTCGCCGTCAAGGTTGGTCGAGTTTTGGTGAGCCACGCTACTGCCGGTGTCATTCTGCTTGAGCCGGGTATGGCCAACGGCGCTCCGCTGATTGGTCGAGTAACGCTTGGTGGCACAAGCACCACGGTGACTGGGTTCACGGCTGAGTTGGACGGCGCTCCTTGCATCGTGACTCCTGCGGGAGCAACTGCTGACCATGCAACACAAGTCTGTGCGACGATTGCAAGTGGGACGCTGACGCTGACGCATGACACGGCGACTGACATCTGTAGTTACATGATCCAGGCCTAATCCCCGACAAGAAGAACCCCCGGCGGCCTCGGCTACCGGGGGTTTCTCATGTCTGGAGTTCTCAGCCGCTGTTGATGAGAATCTCTTGCTCTCGTGCCGCTGAGCGACGCATTTGATCCATGATGTCGTCGAATGAGCGAGTCTCGCCCGTCTCAGTTGCAGATGCGGTATCTGGTCCCATGTTCATGAGCTTCATGCCTTCGGGCACTGGGTCAGGCTCAGGTGCGGGCTCAGGTGTGGGAGCGGGGGCCACTTCTGTTTGGGGGGCCCCGTACTTTCCTCTGACCATCTGGACTGCGTCTTCTGGCGTGACGCCTCCGGTGCAGAGAACGCAGAGGCTGTAGAACGCCTCGTCATTCTCATAGACATCGGGAGCTTCAGTTCTAAGCCAGTGCTCGAACTGGTCGACAACTTGCTCAGTCTGGAACTCTTCTTGTTCCTTGAGAGTGGTTTCGTATTGCTGGGCACGAGCGAGAGCTTCGTCGCGTGCCTTGACGGCATCGTCGAACTCGGAGCCTCTGGAGGTCTTCATCTTCTCCTGGGCATCTTCGTATTGCGTCCTAAGTGTGTCCACGGCAGACTTGTGTGCAATCTTGAGCTCATCGATCTCACGTTGCTTCTCGACCAGCGGGTCGATGTCGCCATGGAGCCACTTCTGGACTCGCTGCTCTTGTGTCCGTACTTCTTCGAGCTTGCGGTCGATGCTTTTACGTTGACGCGCAAGGTCTTGGAACTTGTCGGTGTACCCGCGCTGCCAGTTCTGGTACTTGGTCTCGAGACCTCTGAGGATACCTGTGCGCACGTTCTCTGAGAGGTTGTTGAACCAGTCAGATTCTTGAACACTCTCGAGCTCACCGTTCCAGTCGACTACGTCGGGTGCATCTTCTATGGGCTCTTCAGTAGGCTCAGCTGCAGTTTCTACTGCGGGGCTTTCGTCTACGGAGCCTGTGTCGGTAGATACAGCTTCGGTAGTTTCTGCTGAAGTTTCGGCTACTTGTTCGTCACCAGCTTCAGTTTCTGGTTCGTAAATCACACAACCTCCATCTCAGCCGGTGTCGGCATGGGGGCTTCCATCATGGGGGGAGCGGCTCCCTCTGGGGGGCCTGCGACGGGTCCGCCCATAGCTCCGCCTTGCCCACGAGCAGCGATCATCTCGAGCTGCATCAGGACATCGAAGTCATCGACAATCATCTGAGCGAGCTCTTCTGGAGTCTTGCCGCGAGTCTTCTCGAGCTGCTGTGCTGCGTCGAACAGCATTTGAGCGCGCTCTCGGGGAGCCCCGAGCATATCCATCAATGGAGAGAGATCGGGGCCAGCCTCGGCCTCCACCTCAGTTTCCCCCTCAACGATCTCTTCGCCGGGCTCACCTTCGACAGCCTCGGCTTCCATCATCTCTTCTGGGCCACCTTCTGTGACTCCAGCTGCAATCTGGTCGAGCTTGTCGGCCAGTGGCTTGATGTCCTTTTCCGGGGAGACGGGCTCGTTCGGGTTTTCTTCGTAGGCCATGAGTTACTCCTGAGAATCTTCAGAGTTGAGGAATGGGGCTACCTGCGGCAAGTTCTGGGTTGACCAGTTCGAATGTAGCAGGTGCGCCGAGTGCGTTGATGAACTTCTTTGGGAGAGCACGACGTTCCCCCGTCTCGCGATCTTCATATACCACTGCGTCGCGGATGACATCTTCTTTGACGTTTCGCAGGCTGCGGTCGTTCTTGTCTGCCAGTTGTTTGGCGTATTCGACAAGCTCAATGTCGGAGAGTTTCCCTTTTTGGGACGGGTCGGGCATTTCATTCCCCTCTGGCGAGTTGCGCATGTGACTTTCTTGCTTTGGTGCCTGCGCGCTTCTGAGTCTTCTTGTGAGTGTCGATTTGTTTGATGAGCTGTGTGTCGAGTCCTCTGGCCTTATCCCGCTTCCACTTATTATGCCGGATTGTGTCGATGCGGTCACTCTTCTGTGACGCTGTTTCGTGATTGATCTCGACTCTCTTGCCTGGGAAGCGTCCTTGAATGGTCTTGACGCAGCGGTCATAGTCTTCTTTCGTTTCAGCTTTACCGAGCACACCGAAGTCTACGGCAGCGAATGATCCTGGGCCTTGTCCGTGGATAGCGAAGCGCATGCCACGAAAGTCGACGGAGAGGCTGGCGTCGCATTCTGGGCAGTCATCGGGCCCGTCTTTGCGTTTGTACATGGCCTCGAACTCTTCGTGTCCGCAATCGGAGCAGATGAGATTGTTTATTACCCAACTCATCTGCCGCTCGGAGGGAAGAGGATGTTGGTCACGTTGACGACAGAGCCGTCGTCGCGCTCCCAGTAGCCTTGCTGACCACCGCCACCTGCCATCTCGTAGAAGAAGACGATCCCCTCACCTCCAGGCCCGTCGCCCGACCATGTCTCAACGCGGTTGGGGTTGTCCTGCTCGCGTCCGTAGTCCAAACCAGCTGCCTTAGACACGTCTTCTGCCGGCGTGTCTTCGTAGATGTACTGGGCAGCGTGGTCAGTTGCGGCGTCAGCGATTGCGTCCGGGTCTTCTGGGTCGATGTTGCCGGTGGCGGAAACCAGGCCTGATTTGAGCTCGAGGCCGCTCTCATTGACTATGTAGTTGACGATTTGCGGAGAAGCGAATGGGTCTGCAGGAGAAGCGGATGGGTCTGCAAAAGCTTCAGCTCGCATATGCATCTTTCTCAGGTCGTCCAAGTACTTTTGGTCATACGCGATTTGCTCTGCAGACTTAGAAGGTTTGGAAGGCTTGTAGGCAGCTCCCTCACCGAATGGGATGGTGAACTCATCCCCGACTGGTGCAAGCGGATCATCCGATGGCGGAATGACTCTGATTCCTTCGGATGTAATGGCAACGACTGAGCCCTCAGGCAGCTCATCTCCGACTTGAATCTTCCTCTGGGTCGGGTCGGCTGCCGGTGAACCGTAGGAGTGAGTGGTCTCGATAAGCGCGAAGCCTCTCTCTGGTAGGACGCTGCGAATCTTAAACGTGGGTGCCGGTTTGGGTTTAGCGGCTGGTACGGCCTCAACTACTGGTTCGGGCTCAGGTTCAGGTTCCCAAGAAACGCCGGCACCCGCGCCCCGTGATCCCCCACCACCAAACGTCCCAGATGTACTGCTGACGTGCGGTTCGCTCTTGCGCAACCTAAGCATCTTTTCTTCGTAGGTTTCAACCACTACGCCTCCGGCGCACCTTCACGGATGGGGGCTCCTCCGCCTGCGGCGAATGCCTCCTCCGCCATAGCTTCGGGAGGTATGCCTCCTTCTGCTCCGGGTGGGGGTGCGGCTCCCATCATGGCGGCGAGGGCAGGTTCTCCGGCGGCGGCACCGCCGAGAGATTGTTGTGCCATCTGTGCCTGGGCAGCTTGCTCGGCAGCCATCACGTCTTCTTCTGGCATCATGATGCGTTGTGGGAGTCCCATGCCGCGGATGATTTCCTCTGTGAGGTCGCGCACATCGATGTTGGGGTTCTCCATCAGGAACGGGAGAAGTTGCAGCAGTGTCTCTGCGATGACACTGGGGTTCTGCCTGATTGGGTTGTAGCTGACCATCGTGAAGTCAACGTTGATGTCTCGGATCTTGCTGTGGTCGAGGTCGGCCCACTTACGGTTTCCTGCGACACGCACCACCTTGGACTCACGCATGTACTTCTTACAGAGGTAGAAGCACTTCTTGGCCACATCTTCGATAGCATCGTTGAGGTGTCCTTCTCGCGTGGCGAGTCTCGTACGCATTTGGGCGTCGATGATGGCCATCTCAGTAGCTGTTCGAGCGCCAGTGACTTGGCCACGGGCGGCTTCAGCGAGTGCGCTGATAAAGGCGGCGTCGTCTTCCTGGCGCATGATGAACTCTTTGACCCCGACTGGGTTTTGAGGCATCGGCATCTCATAGAAGAGAGTAGCCAGGGAGCGCAGTGCTTCACTGTTTTGTGGTGCGACACCGACGAATGAACCTGCAGCGGCCTCGACGGCTTTATTGAGGTCTTCTTCTGTGATGCGGCCAGAGTCAAACATGACGCGGGGAATCATCAAATATGTGATCTGCTTCATGTGTGTCAGCAGGTCGTTGATGGTTTCCTGCTGAGTCAGGACAAGTTGAACTTCAGAGAGTCCCAGGCAATCGACTCCAGAGTGGTTCAGTGTGAACATGGAGTATGGGATGTAGTCAATCTTCTCTTCGAACACGATTGTATCGGCTTGCTTCACATAGTGTTGCATGATGCCTTTTTCGCGGTCGTAGTACTCCCAGATGGTAATCCAGTCGAAGGCGTCTCTTAGTGAGTTGGTGCTTGCTTGCTGGGTGGGGTCGAGCAGCCACTTTGGGTACCGGTCAGGGCGCACATCTTCGAGGCTCACCTTGGCGTACTTCCCACTCTCTACTCGTTGTTTGAACTCGGAGTAAGAGATGACTGTAGCCTCGAGCCAGTACCGAATGTCATCTGTGTCGCGGACGGTGAGGTCGAAGAACACCTGTGAGGGATTCACGGAGCGTACTACAGGCAGGTCGCGCTTGTCGTCCCATCCGGTCTTGAAGATACCGCGCTTACAGAGCACGGCGTCGATGAGGGACGTGGATGCCTTTCTTCTGAACCGGTTGGATTCGAAGATGTAGTCCATCAGTCCCGTGACATCGACTGCCGAGTCCTGCGAGTTTGGCGTACGCCCGGATGCTGCCACACGAGGATTGGGCCCCAAGAGAGCTGAGACTGCTGTGTCAGCAATCGCATAGATCATGTTCTTGGAGCACAGGAAACCTCGCGCGTTATCTGCGAGGCCACCGTCTGCCATGGAGAAGAAGTCACCACGGTAGAACCGACGCGCCTTATCAAACTTCTGTTTTTCAGAGCGTTTGTAGTACGCGATATGTCGGTCGATGAGTTTATTGAGCTGCGGCATTTTGCCCCTCGGTCACGGAACTTGAGGTGTCAGCGAACGAGATTAGTAGTCGGACTCTCTTGGCTCAAAACCTGGGGGCGGTGTCCAGCCCTCAGGCATGTCTCCCACCGAACCCCCTGTCTTTATGAGCCAGTCCAAGATGTCTCCCTCCTCGATCCCTTGCTGGGCAGCCGACCATCTCACCCAAGCTCTGCCGCGCGCCTTCTCGTGCAGTTCTTGCCTTAGCTTCTCATCCTCTGCCTCTTCCGCCGCCTCGGCCTTTATGGCCGCCGCCTTGGCGCGACTCTGATCAACGTACTCGCTAAAGGACATTCGCGGGGTGACTCCACGCGCTTGCGTGGCGACTCCCCAAGGGTCCTCAGCGGCTTCCAGTCTTGCCCCTTCGATGTAGCCAGAAAGTAGCTCATCCTTCTTAGGCTGATCAAGTCCACCGAAATACTCCTGCATATCAGGGGCCAACGACTCGATTGCCTTTGTTCTCGCGTCATCTTCGCTCCGCGCAGTTTGCTTCAGCCCGGCCATTACAGTTGAGATGTCAGGCGGCTCGTCAGTAGTTGGCAGCGGGGTTGCTGCGGTTGCTGCGGCGGGTGGTGCTGCGGGTGGTGTCAGAGGCTTTGCCATGGCTACATCCAAGTGTTTGAGATGGGATTGAAAGGAGACTTAGCTGCCGCTATCTTGGCAGACTTTGATTTGTCGAGGTCAGCGATTGTAACCTGTCCGGGGATACGTTCCGAGGGTACTGCAGGTTCGTTGCGAGTGAAATACCTCTTGGAAAGAATATCTGCGGCCATGATTGCGGTACGTGCTCGGTCGAAGTGGTGTGTAATGCCGTCGATACCCTTAACGCGCTTTTTGCGGCTGCCATCATAGCTGAGGAGTTGGTGCAACAATCCTCTGCTCTTGAGTTCAATGTCTCCTTGATGCAGCATTCTAACGAGTAGCGCTTCGGCTTCTTGTACTCGCTTGCTGGTGGCGTACCATCCAGGGTGTGTGCGATCTGTCCACAGAAGGTTTTTAGCACCGTTCTCTTTCAGGATGGCAATACATGCGGCTGCATTTGATTCGACGGCGATCATGGCACCTGTGTAGCGCGTCTGCACCTGAATGAGGCGGCGTTCGAACCGGTCAGGTGATTCTCGTCCTTCCCAGAAAGCGACTTCTCGGTACTCTTGTGTGTCCCAGACTGTGAGTGCGGACTTATCTCCGGAGGCACCGAACCCAGCGGGGTCTGCCGTGATGAGATAGCTGCGACCGGGCAACGGGAGTTCAATCTCGTGGCAGTCAAACATGCCGAGTGGTGGGTCCTGAATAGCTTTGTCCAGGGCTTCTTTGAGCGTCTCTGCGGGCATGACTGGGTTCATGCTTCCAAGCCAGCCGTCATATGGGTCGGATGGGTACTTAGAAGAGAAGAGGCGGGGGTCTCCCACAAACTCGGTGCCGAGTGCTTGGTGTCTGAAGGCACCGTTCTCTGGCACCATGCCGCTATGTCGGCACATGTAGGCCACTTCTTCTTCTGTAGGTATGAACCCTTTCGAGGGCGACCTGCAGCTTTCGTCTTTCCACCACTCGAGGAAGACGGGGTGGAAGCGGCTCTTACCTTCGAGAGCTGAGCGCCACATTTGTTCGTGGTGTGAGCCCAGTCGTCCTGGGGTGGACTCGAGAATGACTTTCGCGTTGGGCCGCTTGTTCACTGTGGGGAAGATGTTGATGGCTGCTTTGCGCTGCCACTGTGCTTCACCGAACTCTGTGATGACCAATCTATCGATTGAGCGACCGATAGCAGGGGAGCGACCGCCAGCAGTGAGCACCTTAATGCCGCCGCCATGTGCGAAGTGCATCTGTGTCGCACCAGCTTTACGTCCGCCTTCAAGGGGCATCCTTACGTCGTCGGGCAGTCGGTTGTAGGCAAATAGGATGCGCTCAAAGATGTCTTCAGCAGTGTCTTGACGCTCTGCGATAAGCAGCCCTTTGACACCCTCGAGGTACATGCAGTCTCTGAGCAGGAGCATGACACTGATGGTTGTGACTTTGGCCTGCCTGAACTTGTTGACCATGATCCAGTTGTGGCTGTCGTAGGCTTCAAGTACTCGACGCTGGATTGGCGTAGGGTTGAGGTAGCCAATGGTTTCGTCTTCTCGGAGAATCTGACACATAGACACAAATGCGTCTGGTGTTGAGAAGAGAGCGCGGACTTTTCCTGGGTGGATACCTGGCGCGTCAGCGTATTTTGCGCCGGTCACTCGTTTTGTTGAGCGTTTACGTGTACGTGCGTTTTGGCGTGCCATGTGTAAGGATGGTATCATGTCCCCGCCATCAGTGGCGGGTTACACTTTGTGTGGAGGTTTCAATGGCCGGTCTAAAGACTCTACTGCAACCAACTAAGTTGATGTCGAGCACAGTGTCTGCTCGTGGGCCTAATGTACCGGGTAAGAAGGTTGATTCCGCCGCCTCGGCGACTCCTGACATGCCTAAGCCCAACCCGTCCAACTGGAAGCGTAAGATGTTGAGTCAGGTTGTCTCACGTCAAGGCACACCCAAAAAGAGCAAGTAGGAGTCACAATGGCACTCGATCCCGCAGAGTTTGGCCCTGGTCTGGGTCATCAGACTAAAGAGCTTAGAAGTGGCCCGAAGATGGGAGGCCCTCAGCTTTCTCCGGATGTGAATGAGAGTCTCAAGAAGCGACGCCGTGAGCAGATAAAGTCGCTGGTTGGCCCTTCTATTAAGCGGGCGGTACCTGGGGAAGTAGGTAAGTAATGGCGAAGCTGTGGGAAGAAGCTCGCCGCCGCGCAGCTAAGCGTGTCGGTCAAAAGCGGGTCGAGCAGCACGCGGAAAAAGGCGAGCAATATGTGGGTGACGTCAAGGAAGGCGGTCGGTACTACCAAGAGTACAAGCGGCCTTCTTTGCGGAACTTGGCGAAGATGGGCCCTGTGGTCATTCAGCCTGAACACTATTCCCGTACGTTTAAGGCTCAGGTTGGCGCATCCCCTGAGCTTGTCAGGAAGATTTACGACCGGCTGAAGAAGAAGCAGGATCGCGAGAAGCATGACGATAGCACTGGGTGGGACGATGCCGCGGCGCGTAAGCGGCGAAGGAAGCAGAAGCGCGAGTGGGAAGGTCGGATGGCTGGAACTGACGAAGGGGCGGCCACAGACACTGAAACTGAAACTGAGACTGCGTAGCGGGGCGTCATGGCTGAGAAGTGGATCAAGAAGGCGATCAAGGAGCCAGGTGCTTTACGAAAGCAGTTGGGCATCAAGGAAGGCGAGAAGATTCCTGTAACTAAGCTCCGTAAAAAGGAGACTCAGTTGCGCAAGCAAGCTGAAGGTGACAAGGAGCTCAGTCCTGGCAAGCGCAAGTTGTTGAAGCGTGTGGTACTCGCCCAAACACTACGGAAGATGAACAAGTGACTATCAGCACCGATGTAGCGAACACGACGCAACCTGATCTACGCCCTGCAACTGCGCGCCGAAAGAAGAAGCGTAAGGCACTGAAGGCTGTTGTGAAGGCAAATCCGAAGTCGTACGGGAAGAAGAAGGGCAATCCGCATAAGCGCAGCGGTAATAAATCTTACTGAGCTGTAAGTCTTTTTCAACTGACGCAGACTTGCGCGTCAAGAGCATGTGCTGTATACCAGAGATACGCACCCAATAGGTGTGCCGGGTAGCCTTCGAGGTCCGGCCTCAAGCATCGCAGGGCAGGCGGCAACCAGAAACCACTTCTCAACTATGGTTGGGGGCTTCGGTTTACTCCGCCACCCAACTGCGAGGCTATAATGTCCATTAGTACAGAACTATTGAACACTACGTTTGCGGATCTCCGCGGACCTCTGGTGAACTCATTTGTTCGCAGTAATGAGCTGTTCGAGTCGCTTGACAAGAAGGCCAGGATGCCCATGGAAGGAGGAACGTACATTGAGCGTTCCTTCGCCGGTGGTGCGCCTGCCCGAGGTGTCGGTGTCTACGTCGGTGATGAGCTGCTGAACATGACCCGTCGTCAGCAAATCCGTAAGTTCCAAGTGGAGCCCCATCGTTTGGTTGTTGCTATCAACATCCCCAAGCGTGAGCTCAACCAGAACAGCGGCAAGCTGGCAGTCATTCGACTTATTGAGCAGTACCCCCAGTCCACGATGGACGCGGTCAAGGCTGATCTCAACAAGTTCCTTCTTACCGGCGTGAGTCGCGGTCTTGTCTTCCAGACGGCTGAGATGAACGGTCTGCTGACCCTGAACGGCCAGCATACTACTGGTATCGGAACTGGCGTGGCGAATGGCTTGATTGCTTTCCAGAGTCCTGGGGCGCAGACCACTGCTGGTACGTCGGTTCAGGGTGTTGCGAAGAGCACAAACTACTTCCACTTCAACCAGTACAACGACATCAGTTCGTGGGCAGGGAATGGAATCACCCAGCTTCGGAAGACCTATCGTCAGTGCGCGCACTACGCTGGTGGTCCGAACAAGGGTCCAGACCTCGTCATCATGGATGATGACACTTACACCAACTTTGAAGATAGTCGGCGTGACAACGTCCGCGTCAGCATCGTTGATGACAAGATCGATAAGAGCAACACCCTGGGTCTTTCCCTCGGTCTCGCTCAGGTCATGTCTTCTATCGATCTTGATCGGACTGACACCACTGCCTTCTCTTCACCTGCAGATGACGGCGTGACCTACATGCTGAACACTGACTTCTTTGAGTTCCCGATGTTGGAAGCACCCAACATCACGGAGTTCAAGGAGCGCGTCGGTGATCAGGATGTCGTGACTGCTTTGTTCGCTATGCAGGGTAACCTTATTTGCACCAAGACTCCGGCCCAGGGCTGCGTGTCTGGTGGTGCGGTATAGGAGTAAATCATGGCACTTGGAAATCAGTTTAAGTCTGCTGAGCTTGGCGGCTCAGGATTCTCGGCAACCTACACTACAGAGCAGTACCCCGTGGGCACTGTTGCTTATCAGTCAGCAGACGAAGTTGTTGCGGCGGTTCATACCGACGGTACGACAAATCTGGGTCTGAAGGGTGATCGTCAGTTCATTTTCGTTCAGGCGATTGCGGCAATCGCTGCCTATGAGTGCTGCATTGTCAGCGCTGCGGATACGGCTACAGCCTCTTTCGGGGTTATTCGGTCGGATGCCACGGACGATGTCGAGATGGACGTTGTTGGGATTGCTCAAAACGCCATCGCGATCAACTCGTATGGCTGGATTGTCAGCCACGGTGAGTGCGTAGCCAATGGTGCTTCCGGTCTTGCGGCTGGTGAAGA
>TARA_R110002020_G_scaffold200927_4_pt1 | contig 10792 bp, 7 predicted proteins | sample TARA_R110002020 | Tara Oceans TARA_R110002020 (sample SAMEA4396489) | marine metagenome | biome: Westerlies Biome; feature: [MES] marine water layer (ENVO:01000295) within the mesopelagic zone...; material: water (ENVO:00002006), including particulate matter (ENVO:01000060) such...
GGTCTTGACCCAGTCGCGCACCGTTGTTGCCAGGTCCCCGTCCGCCTCGTATCCCGGCGCCGCAACGATATAGGCCTTGACGATCTCCGTCCGCATCCTGTCTGGCTTGCCCACCACCGCGGCCAGCGCCACCGCCGGATGTCCGGTCAGGCAATCCTCGATCTCGCCGGGGCCGATCCGGTACCCCGACGATGTGATGACATCGTCGTCGCGGCCGAAGAACGAGAAATAGCCGTCGCCGTCCACCACTCCCTGGTCGCCGGTCAGCATCCAGTCTCCAATGAACTTGGCGGCCGTCGCCTCCTCGTTCTGCCAGTAGCCCAGGAACATCACCGGGTCCGGGCGCCTGACGGCGATCTGGCCGGAGACCCCGGCCCCGACGACCTGCCCCCGATCGTCGATGACGGCGACCTGATGCCCGGGAACGGGCTTGCCGATGGCGCCGCCGCGACTGACACCCAGATGCGCGCTGGACGACAGCACCAGGTTGCACTCGGTCTGGCCGTAGAATTCGTTGATGGTCAGGCCCAGCACCTTCTTTGCCCAGTCATAGGTCTCCCGGCCGAGCGCCTCGCCGCCGGAACCGACCGTGCGCAGGTCGAGCCTGTGGCGCGACAGCGGGTCGGCCACCGTGCGCATGATCCTGAGCGCAGTCGGTGGAATGAAGGCGTTGCGCACCCGCATCTCCGCCATGATCCGGTAGGCCAGTTCCGGATCGAATTTCTGCGCCCGCGACGAGACCACCGGCACGCCGAGCAGCAGCCCCGGCAGCAGCACGTTCAGAAGGCCGCCCGCCCAGGCCCAGTCCGCCGGGGTCCAGAGCCTGTCGCCCGGCTGCGGCATGAATTCGTGGTGGGTCTGCACCCCCGGAACATGGCCGATCAGCACGCGATGGCCGTGCAGCGCGCCCTTGGGCGGGCCGGTGGTGCCGGAGGTGAAGATCATCATCGCCGGATCCTCTGCCCGGGTCTCGTCTGCCACCGGCGCATCGGAATGGCCGGTCTCCAGCCCTGCGAAACCGACCGACTCAACCCCGTCGCCGGCAGCGTCGCCCGCGTCATCGCCGGTGACGACGACGGCTTGAAGACCGCCCAGCCGGGGCGCGATCGCAGCCACCTTGTCGCGTCCGTCCGACGTGGTCACCAGCACCTTCGCGCCCGAAGCGGTCAACCTGTGTTCGACGGCTTCAACGCCGAACAACAGCGCCAGCGGCACCGCGATGGCGCCCAGCTTGTAGATGGCGACATGGGCGATGGCGGTCTCGAACCCCTGCGGAAGCATCAGCGCCACCCGGTCGCCGCGCGCCACGCCAAGCGACGCAAGTCCCCTGGCAAAGGCATTGGAGCGCCGCGCCAGTTCCCCATAGGTCAATCGATCGTGGTCCCCCTCGGGGTGGAAATGCTCGAGGCAGATCCGGTCCGGCTCTCTGTCCGCCCAGGCGTCCGACACGGCATGGCCGATGTTGAAGAACTCGGGGACGTCCCATTCGAACCGCGCGGCGATGTCTTCGAGTGTCTGTCCGGCTGGCAGCAGCATGAGTGATGATCCTTGCGCAGGCGCCCTGGCTCTCCCGCGCCGCTCCGACGAGCGGGCAAGACCAGACGCCGGAACATCTCCTATCAGGCGACCGGGCCGGAATGAAGAGCCGCGCCGTTTTTGCCGACGACCCGTTTCCCTGTCAGGCCAAGCCGCGACCGGGTTTGACATCCATCAAGGCGGAGCGCCCGGGCGGACCTATGCTGGAATCGAAGGGTGAACATGGCTTCAGATCCGAGGACCCGAACACATGCCCAGGAAATCCACCCGATTGAAGGCAGTCCAGCCGCCGCCGGAGACCCGCACGCCGCCGCCCCATGCGGCGGCACAAAAGCGGCCCTATGCGGACATTGACCGCATCCTGCGCGGCGCCTTCGCGCGCGCGACGGGCGGCGTGTCGCCTTTCGGCGTGGCCGAAACCTGGACCGACTGGGCGCTGCATCTCTCCCGCGCACCCGGCCGGCAGCTGGATCTCGCCGAGCATGGCCGCGACAACATCCTAAAGCTCATGGACTACAGCGCGAAATCGATGACCGACGGATCGCCGCCAGCGCCCTTTGCGCCGAAGGACTATGACCACCGCTTCAGCGATGCCGGCTGGAAACAGGCTCCCTTCAGCCTGTGGCAGCAGGGATTCCTGGCCGCCCAGGACTGGTGGGATCATGCGACCGGCGAGGTGCGCGGCTTGCGCCGGCAGGATTGCGACCGCACCCGGTTCCTGGTGCGCCAGCTGCTCGACACCGTCTCGCCCTCGAACTTTCCGTGGCTCAATCCGGAGATCCTCGCCCGGACATCCGCCACCGGCGGCCGCAACCTCGTCGAAGGCGCGGTCCATGCCGCCGAGGACATGCTGCACACGCTGAGCCATGCGCACACGCCGCCGCCGGATGGCTACAAGCCGGGCAAGGACCTCGCCTGCACTCCGGGCAGCGTCGTCTATCGCAACGACATCTTCGAACTGCTGCAATACGCCCCGCAAACCGCTGAGGTGCGGTCCGAGCCGGTGCTGATCGTGCCCGCCTGGATCATGAAATACTACATTCTCGATCTCTCGCCGCACAATTCGCTGATCAACCACCTGGTCGGACAGGGGTTCACCGTCTTCGCGATGTCCTGGTGCAATCCCACCGCCGACCAGCGCGACCTGTCGCTCGAGGACTACCGCAGGCGCGGGGTGATGGCGGCCCTGGATGCGATCGGCGCCATCGTGCCGGGGCGGAAGATCCACGCCAACGGCTATTGCCTGGGCGGCACCATGCTCGCCATCGCCGCGGCCGCCATGGCGCGCGACCATGACGACCGGCTCGCCAGCATCACGCTGATGGCCGCTCAGGTGGATTTCTCGGAAGCCGGCGAGCTGCTTCTGTTCCTCGACGAGAGCCAGGTCGCGCTTCTCGAGGACATGATGTGGGACCAGGGCTATCTCGACCGGCCGCAAATGGCCCGCGCCTTCGCTTCCATCCGCGCCGAGGACCTGATCTACACCCGCGCGGTGCAGCGCTATTTCCTCGGCCGGGAGGACCTTCCCACCGATATCGGCGTCTGGAACACCGACACCACGCGCATGCCGGCGCGGATGCATTCGGAATATCTGCGCGGCCTGTTTCTCGAGAACCGGCTCACCGCCGGGCGCTTCGCCGTCGAGGGGCGGGTGATCGCGCTCAAGGACATCTCCGCGCCGATGTTCGTGGTCGGAACCGAGACCGATCATATCGCCCCGTGGAAATCGGTCTACAAGACCCGGCTGTTCACCGACGGCGACCTGATCTTCGTGCTGACCAGCGGCGGCCACAATGGCGGCATCCTGTCGGAGCCGGGGCACCCGCGCCGGCACTATCGCATCGGCCACCGGCCGGCGGACGCGCTCTACGTCGATCCCGACAGCTGGTTGGCTGCGGTCGAGCCGCGGCAGGGGTCGTGGTGGCCGGAGTGGATCGACTTTCTGTCGCGGCAAAGCTCGGGTAAGACCCGGCCGCCTTCGATGGGTGCGCCGGCAAGCGGCTACAAGCCGCTCGAACCGGCGCCTGGCCGCTACATCCACCAGACTTGAAGCGACGGGACTGCGGATCGTGCCTTCACCCATCCGCGGGGATCCGGGGCTGCGCCCCGCATCCCGCTTTCCGGCCGGACCCGGCCGCGCACGGCGACTTGCGCCCGGGCCTGCATCGGACGCCCGAAGAGAAGAGGAGACCCCATGTCGGACATGATCAAGAGCCTCACCGAGCGCATTCGCGCGCTTGAGGCGGAACTGGAGACCGAGCTTGAAAACCGCCGGGCGGACCTGACCTACCGGATCGAGAACGGCCGGGCTGTCTTCGATGCCGAAATCGCCCGCCGCCAGGCCGCGTTTCGCGTCGGTCTGCTCAAATATGTCCGGCACGCGCCGCTGATGACCGTGCTGACGGCGCCGTTGATCTACAGTCTGATCCTGCCGCTGCTGTTTCTGGATCTGATGGTGAGCCTCTATCAGGCCGTCTGTTTTCCCGTCTACGGAATCGACAAGGTCCGTCGCGGCGATCACATCGTCTTCGACCGCCAGCGCCTGCACTATCTCAATGGCCTGGAAAAACTCAACTGTGTCTATTGCTCCTATGGAAACGGCCTGCTCGCCTATGCCGGCGAGATCGCCTCCCGGACCGAGGCCCACTGGTGCCCGATCAAGCATGCGCAGCGGCTGGCGGCGACCCACCGTCGCTATGCGGAGTTCGCCGACTATGGCGATGCCGAGGGCTACAGGCAAAGGATCGAGGCCGCCCGGCGGAAAGGCTGAGCCCGCGGACACGGTCAACAGCGCCCAAGGGCGCGGCCGGCATCTCGCACGAGCAACGACTTTGCAGCGGGGCACGCGGCGTCAGCAGATCATGCAAGTGTTCGTCCGGCGGCGGCACGGGATGGGCGGTGGAATTTGGGAAAGAGTGGTGCCCCCTTCCGGACCCGGAATGACGGTGACAGCATATTTGAAAACACCTTAACTTATTGAAATAAATGATGAATGACACATCTACTTCAATCGGGTATTTTCGTCAACTGTACTCCAACTAGTCCCGAAACTGTACTCACACAGCGGCACCACACTTTTTGGTGTTAGGTGCAAACCACTTCTGCCCAGTCCACGCTGAAGTCAACCGCTCCACTTGGAGCACCCATCCAACCCTCGCAACAGGTTTGCCGGTCATCGTCAGCCCAATCCATTCATCCTTGATCAGGGCTCTCACTAGAGGGGTCTTCCGAAACCGGTGGCAATTTGCCCGGTGTCGGCGGAGCTTGATCTTTGGATGATAGCAACTGTGGCACCAAGATCGGGAGCAGGCGCTTGCCCGTCAACACGTCGGAAAGCGCTGACCGTATTTCCTTTTGAGCTTGTTCTTCATCTTTCCAACCTTGGGGTGCATAAGCTCCTCTCAGTATCTGCAACTGCTCTACAGGTCGGCCCACCGCTCGTGACATTGCAGACAGAAGATATGCAATTCTCAATTCAGCCTGCTCATTCAACCGATTAAGTGCTTCCGGGATAAACCAAGACGTATCGTCAAATACTGCGATCAACTCCGCATAGCGCTTCATAACATCCTTATCCGCATAAAAATGTACCGGGACAAGATTTAAAGCACCGACAAATTCCTGACTTGTTGGATGTCTTCTGTTGCGCATCATGGAAACAAAGAGTTCATGACGTGACCTCTTTCTAAGCGAGTTTTCCTGATACCAAAGTGTAATCATCACCGCCGCGATGGGGCCAACAAAGGTGGACACCACAATCGCCCAGTCGATATTTGCCCAGTCTATTACCATTCAGCTCTCCAATTTAATCCCTTACATGATGCTTTACCATGGGCATTGCAAGTCAGCACAGTACAAATGCAAGACCTTGGAGAGGTTTGACAATGATGGTGGCGCTTACTCCAAAGGCGAGCAACGGTTATAGCGGAGTTGGGACCTATTCCAGCGAAAAACCTGCAAGCGGGATATGTATATATAGCTTGCTTCAGGTTCCCCCGGTGCCGGGGGCCTTGGGTTTCAGTTGGGCTTACACCCGTGGCCGCCATACGCGATTGGTTCATCGGTCGCTGGGAAAGACGGGAGGAAAGGCGAAGGGGTTGGACCCGCGCTACAGAAAAATCTGTCGAGGGTTTATATATACCCCGTAAGCCCACGATCCCCCGTGCCGGTACCCCCATCGGTTTTGCTCAGCCCCTGTACCGTCAATCGTGATCGCAGCCTCATCCTTCCAGCCTAGTAAAGCACACATCGGTCGTGCCTGTCGTCGCTCGCGCGGGGCAGCTTCATATCAGGCACAACGAACGTTGACGTTAGATACGGGCCGTGCAATGGTGCTCTGGACAGCCCAAGGAAGGCCCCAGATCATGCAGCGCTACGTTGTTTACACCCGCGTCAGTACCAAGGACCAAGGCCGCTCAGGGCTTGGCCTAGAGGCCCAGGAACGGGACATCTCCATCTTCCTATCCCACTTCTCTGAGGAACCTTGGGAAGTCCTAGGGCGGTTCTCTGACGTGCAGTCGGGCGGCGATGACGACAGGCCCCAGCTTGCGGCGGCGTTGGAGATGGTGCGCAGGACGGCAGCGGAGCTTCTCATTGCCAAGCTGGACCGGCTCAGCCGCAGGGTGGCGTTCATCTCCGCCCTCATGGATGACCCCCGCGTTAAGCTGAGGGTCGCCCAGATGCCTCAGGCTGACAAGTTCTCCCTGCACATCTACGCCGCCTTGGCTGAACAAGAGCGGGACTTCATTTCCCGGCGCACGAAAGACGCTCTCGCCGCCGCCAAGGACAAAGGCAGGAAGCTGGGAGGCCTGAGGCCCAAGACAGAAGCCCGCAACATCGCCGTCCAAGCCAAGGCAGACCGGGAAGCTGCCAAGGTCCTGAGGATCATCCGGCCCATGCGCGACAGTGGACAGACGCTCGCGGCCATCGCTGACGCTCTGGAGACAATGAAGGTGGCGACATCAAGAGGCGGGAAATGGACGCCGATGCAGGTGTCAAGGGCACTCAATCGGACCCCGGAAATCCGGGCTGGATAATTAGAGCCTAGTCAAGCACAGGTGCGGAGATGTAGCGGAGGGACACTATAGGTATCTTAGGGTAACCCCGAGTGTCCCTAGGATGTAGATGAGACCACCTTCGTCTCTCTCCCCAAGAGACCCACGGGTGTATCCCGTAGGTACCTCGCAGTGACCCCCGTGCTGCCCTCTACCTCAGCTCGGGTGTAGCCCCAAGGGCATCCCAAGTGACCCCGAGTGTCCCTAAGCGTGACCGACGAGAGGTGGAGACGAAGATACCCCCACCTATACCGCCTAAGACGCCCCATGTACCAGATACCGTGATGGGGAGAGCGACGTTCGGTCCCTCGCCAACCGGTTCGGACAGCTAACATCATTGAACTGGCAAACGCTAGCGGCTCCACCGATACCACAACTTCCTTATGAAGGGCCTGCTTGGCCATTCCGCCGGGAGGCTCAAACCGCGCCTAAAATGGCTATCAGAGGCTTGCCGAACTTTACAGGTTTGTGAGCGAAGTGTGGTGTGGTGGCTAATATTTTAGGCGAAATTCTCGGAAGCCATAAGGTCGCGGATGGCGGGAGGCAGTTGCATTTACGTCGAAACTCTTCACCCTTGATTGTATGGAAGATGCCGGTCTAGGCTCTCGTTGAACTCCGGAGGCACAATGAACAAGACCATCATGACTATCGTTATCGCTGGTGCGGCACTTGCTGGCTGCACCAATTCCAGCGCAATCCGTACATCGCAGAACACCGCGATCATCCAGACCAGCGCCGAACCAATGTGCGGAAGCGTGGGTGCTGCCCGTGTCGCTCAAAAGCAAGCGGCTATTGAGACCCTAAAGGCCGGATATGATCGCTACATCATCACTGGTGCTGCCAGCGACAGCAGCGTCGGCGTGACCCAGTTGCCGGGGCAATACAACACCTACGGCACCGCCCACGTGTACGGGAACCGAGGAACGTTTAGCGCCACTTCCATTTACCAGCCGGGGCCGACAATTGTAACCGGCAGCTATGACCAGAGCTTCGCAATCCAAATGTTCAAGGATGGAGAACCGGGGGGTAACCAAGCGGTATCGGCAAGGGAAACCTTAGGGCCGAAGTGGGAGAAGATCGTGAAAGTTGGGGTGCGTATGTGCACTTGATCCTGCCGGTGCCCTGAGCCGTGACAACGCCGTACCTCTTGGCTTTATTCCGAAGTTGGAAATGCGCGAGACGCCGCTCGTCATTCCCCAAGGTAACTCACGGGTGTACCAACACAGTGACACCGTGGTGCCCCTTCCTCAGATCGAGTGTAGCCCCACGCCCCCGAGGGACCCCGAGTGTCCCCCGGCGTGACGGTGACGGGAGGATGAACCACTTCAACTACCGCTCCTAAAGCCTGAATGAATTTGCTCGCGTTAGTTCCGAAAAGGAATGGACGACCGAACTACCTCCACGCCCTCATAGCCGTTCTCTTCCAACAGCCTATGCAGAGAAAAGCGATTTCGCTCGAAATCGACGCCCGGTCCCGCCACAATACGCTTAATTGGAAGCTTCGCGGGCTCATCGCCGGCGTTCTTTATTAAGTTCAATGCGAGAGGAATATAAGGGATAATGTCACCGCCGCGAGCTCGGAATTTTAGAGGCGCTTCATCTGTAAACAGGTGGTGGCTTTTGGTGTAATTACAGATTATCCTGCTTTCATTCTCCTCTGAAAAGCTCTCATCTTTAAATGATACAGAGATAAATCGTATGATATCGGCCCATTGGTCGAATAAATCATCTTTCCATTTGATGGGTGTTGTCGCGAAAATGTCTAATAGGTCGTCAGCGAGTTCCTGAAGATGAGCGGTTCCATAGCTGATATCGTATAGAAAGCCTAGTTGTGGATTTGGAAGGTTCAACCCAAATTCGAACCCCACCGCATACCCCATTCCGAAATTGCCATACCCCCGCCATTGGCTAAGAAGGTCACCGTTACCGCAGAGGCTGACGCAAAAACCAGCAGCTGTTGATCGCGGTTTTGAAAAGGCTTCTCTTACCCCATTGATAATGCTTCGTTCGAGGGCGGTAGGTGCCGGTTGCTTTTCCTCCATCAGTCGAAAAAGCGCTTCTGGAAAAACTTTACCCTCTGAGGGATCGTTGAGAAATTGAATATCCGTCGCCCAAAGGCGACTAGATGTTAGGATGCCCAAAAGGCCGGTGGCGTCAGTGTAGTGGTACCTCAGCGCATTATTGTTAAAGCTGTATCGTGGAATTTTATGCCGCGCAGCTATGTAGGGGGCCAATGACATGAAAATCGGACATGCCACAACGCCCTCACGGGAGGTCATCCTCCTGAATTCTTCCAAGGCCGCCTCGTCGGAACCGGATTTCACACTCATCGCCTGATCCTCTTTCGGCAACTCAAAGGAGTAATTCACGTACGAGGCAAACGCCAGTCGCTATATAGGCTTTGTCCCCGGCGTGACGATGACAGGTGGAGAAGAAGGTACCCCCCATCCTATACCCCCACGGATCACCCAAGTTGCGCCCGAGGAGACGGTGAAGGCGACGGCGAAACGGTCCTGCCTGAACGAACAGCCGCCCCGCTGCCCGTGCCATGCCCCCACAGGCCTGTAGGCACTTCCTGGCCCCCACCCTCGCCGAAAACCCCCTCGCTCCCCTCGGGGCTTCCTGAGGCTCCTAGGGGCTATCGCCTCCTGCCAAGCCGAACGCCTTTCTCATCGCCGCCGTCGTCACCCTCAAGCGCGTCTCCCTAGACCCGTAGGTGATTGCCCCCGTGCCGGTCTGCATATGACCCAGGATGCCATTGCGCACGTCCTGAGGTACTTCCGCTTCCTCAAGGCGATCCGCCATTGTGTGACGGAGAGAGTGGACAACATGGCGCTTGTCGCCCGAGACAGTCCGAAGGTGGTTCATCAAGCTCTTGGACGCCGCCGTAGGGCCGCCCTTGCGGGCGTATCGCTTGAACAGGAAGACCCCATCCCCAGAAGCCTCGACAGCCTCTTTCGCGGCAACCAAGGCATCGCCCACCAGCGGGACTAGACGCCGCGCCGATGTCGTCTTCAGGCCCCGCTCTGGTATTTCCACAAGATCGATATGTGGGAGAGCCGCTTCCAGCTTCATATCGCCCACTCGGACCCCTGTAATCTCCGCAAGGCGGCAACCTGTACCGTCAAGCAGCCGCCAGATGCGCGAGAAGTCCACCTCCCTGCATCGCGTCTCAAGACGCCTGAGAACAGCTGCTCGTATGTCCTGTTTTAGGGGCAGGCGCTTGTCAACTTCGGCATCGTCGTCCTGCTGAGAGACGCCGTTGAAGGGGTTCGCCCAATTCGGAAGCTCAAACTCCATTTTGGCCATATTGAAGATGGCCTTGATGATAACCAGCTCCCGATTGACGGAGCCGGGGGCAAGTCCCCCAGCAAACAAACTGTCACGAAAGCCTCTGGCATCCTCCCGGCTTATCCCGGTGATAGCAGGATCAGGCCCGAGAAGCGCCTCCAGCCGCCGCACTGCCCTGTTTATCCGTTGCCGCTCCTTATGCTCTGCTTGCTGAGGACGCTCCTTGAAATACAGCGCCACAGCGTCACTCAGCTTCGGAGACGGTGAAGACCCCATCCCGCTATTCAACGCCCGCACCCTCCGCTCATCTTCCGGAGACAGCGGCCTGAACTCGTCCGGCCCCGAGTGGTTCCTGTACTTGTCGAGAATGGCTTCCGCCACCGCCTCCCGCCCTTCCGCCTCCTCAAGCGCCACAGCGTCACCGTGATAGACAATCGGCGCATCCCGGCCTAACCCGAGTGACCTCAGATACCGGCCTATCTCCCGGTGTTTCTCAAGGGGAGAAGCCGTTGCCCCCGGTGACGCCTGAGACACGGCCTTCCGCGCCGCATCCTGCACTAGCTTTCCATAAGCCTTGTGGGCCATCTGCCAGTTTCGGGCGGCATCCGCCTCAGTCCTTCCGAGGGGCTGAGTGAAGGTGGACCGGCCAAGCACGGCCCGAAGCCCAGCCGGGAAATCCCGCCTATAGCCTATACCCGCTCTCGTTCTTCTGAGATATTTCAGGGCCACAGAAAGCCTCATACCGTCCTCCGAACTGTACGGAAAACTGTACTCCGAAAGCGCGTAAGGCTTTGAATGTGTTGATTTCCTTGACAGAAATCAGGGAGTGGTGGTGCCCCCTTCCGGACTCGAACCGGAACTCCTTTCGGAACCGCATTTTGAGTGCGGCGCGTCTACCAATTCCGCCAAAG
>TARA_R110002020_G_scaffold313837_2_pt1 | contig 10784 bp, 19 predicted proteins | sample TARA_R110002020 | Tara Oceans TARA_R110002020 (sample SAMEA4396489) | marine metagenome | biome: Westerlies Biome; feature: [MES] marine water layer (ENVO:01000295) within the mesopelagic zone...; material: water (ENVO:00002006), including particulate matter (ENVO:01000060) such...
CTTCCCCTCTTTGCAAGGGATAAAAGAGAATATATCTTTAGTTAGATAAAGAGAGATGTCTCTTAATCCACTCCCCATCCCCAAAATACCTAAACATATCAGCAAATCAATAGATCATTACGAAAGCATGTAAGATGCTGATAATCAGTTAGTTTCATTTCATTTCATTTATGGAACAATATATTCTTTTGAATTTATAGTTGACAATCCAATTATTTATACTATATTTGCACTATAATTAAACAATTAATAACTTAAAAAACACACACAATTATGAGCAAATTTAAAGTCTACGATGAGACAATTACAGCAGTAAACAAGAAGAATCAATCCCTTGTAAACAAAGCAACAACATGGTTAAACAAGTATCATACATCTAATGATGCAAGAGATTTAGCATACGATAGTAATGAACATGATTCTGAATGGGAGTGTAAAACATGGAAAAAGTATAATAGGTTATGTAATCATCAATGGGATGTTTACACCATGTACTTAGATGAATTACCTAAGTACGAAATCAAGAATATTGAGAAGTCAAAATTATACCTAAATAACTAATAAAACAATTAATAACTTAAAAAACACACACAAAATGGAAAGAGAAATGATTAACGCAGGATTAGGAACGACACTAACTAACCAAGATTTACAGATGTTAGAAGTAGCAATTGGAGAGATGATTGATAAGGAGTTAAGTAAGCAAAATTCAAAAGTATATGGAACAGTTTCTCCTGTTGATTTACATAGGTTAGCTAAGATGGAGATAGCTGAAAGTAGAATCCAAAAGATTAGATTGGAAAGAATGAATGATATTGATAAACCGATGTCAGTAGAGGTTATCTACTAAACCTCAATCACTACTGATTGCCTTGCATAGAGATATGCGAGGTTTTCGTAGTAGAGGGAGTCAACAAGTGATTCCCATTATTAAAACACACACAAAATGAAAAAAGATGAGATGTTAGTACCAAGATTAGATGTTCTTATTCCAATGAATTTTTTTCTTAGCGAAGATTGGCAGTTAAACTTTGGGGTAGATAGTAAGACTGCAATAGGTAGAGTAGCAGAATTGAATCCTGAATGGGTAATAGAAGTAGTAAACAATGGAGAATTAAAGTTAACTGATGTACTGCATGATTTCAGAGGTATCTACTCTGAAGATGAGCATTTCGTACCGAGAATATCTACTAAAGTTTCTGATGTTAAGGTTAACGGATACACAAACCTCCAAACCTACCGTTTATGTTTAGTATTAGATAACGAGCAAGTAGTACCTAATCCTTTAACAAGATTCTTAGAATTAGTACAAGAGGATGAGTTTGAATCTAATGATATTGACATTATCAATTGGAATGAGGTAATTGAGAGATACTCTGATAGCATTCTTTTAGAGCATGATTTTTACGCAAATAAGTAAGATACTCTGATGAGACTTGATGAGTCGAAACTACCGAGAGGTAGTCAGTATCATAAGATACCAATTTAAAACACACACAATGTATAAAACAATGGTAAAAGATTCCCAAGATTTTTGGGGAAAAGTAGCATCCGAAAATGGATGGAGTATGAATGGTAGAGGATGTACAATATGGATTAATAAAGACAATGAAGTATTAGATAGCATCTATAACAAAGAAGATAATAAAGAATCTTATATTGTACAAGTAGATGTAGATTATGAAGGATTCTATGAGAATGAGGTATTAATTAAAACAATATAGATATGAAAGATATATTAGGATTACCGATTAAATGGTTAGCAAGATACTACTACACAATATTGATAGTATGGTTAACATTAACGATGAGTAGTTGTGGATTAAGATTTGGAGACTACCATGCATGGGAAAAAGATTATAAACAAAAATGTATAAGAAAATGATGAGATTAAAATTAAGTATGATAACATTTAATATGTTAGAGAGTCATTTCAGTAATGACTACGGGAAAAAGAATGGTAATGGTGTAGCTATGCCACTTGGAGATGATAGTTTACACATGATTCACAATGAAGGTGCATTAGAGAATTACAAAGATACAATAACAAAAAAGTTTGGAGATGTTATGGTGTTATTACAAGATCGTGACGAGGTATGGTTTAATAAGGTAAAGATTGATGACGGAGTATTTCAAGATTACCATAGAAAATATATGCAGAAAGCAATGAGCAATAGGAGTTAACGTGTGTGTTTTCCATCATCTAACCTCACTACGAAAGTAGTGGGGATTTGGTGGTAGAGGGATGTTCCTCACACAATTAAATTAAATAGATATGAAAAAAATTGCAGAGTATGATGTAGCTGAGTACATCCAAGAACAAATTAAATTCTTCCAAAATGACAAACAAGAGTTTCTTGTAAGTAAGTTATGGGATGAAGAAAGAGAAGTTGAAAGTGTAACCGATAAAGAGATAAAAGAACATTTCTATGATGATGTATGGATAGGAGAACAATGCTATGAGGATTTTACTTATGATATAGATGAGGAATTTAGAAAGTATATAGGTAAAGAAGTATATGTAGAGGGTAGAAATATGGGATGGAGAAATTTAGATGGAGAGAAAAGTTTTACTCTAAATGAAACAATGGATATGTTTAAACAAATTGTTCCTGAATGCGACTTAACATACTCAATGGAGAAAGTTAAAGATAAAGAGTATGAAGTAAGGATAGCAACACATGACTCACCAATGGGAGAATATTATAACATTAAAATTAAATAAAATTATGAGTAGAAAAGAATTAGAAGCAAAGTTTATGGAATTTCCAGAATTGGAGAAGAAAATAACAAACTACGAAATAGAAGATGTAAAATCTTCGGATTACCCAGATTTTTGTGATGCATTTATAAGTTATGCAGAAGATGAGAATGGTAATGAAATGACTGAACAGCAAATAGAAGAATGGACAGAAAACAATGAAGAAGAGTTTTATGACATGATTCAAGAGTCTTTAAGATAATATAATAATAACTAATTAAATAGATATGAATTGGAAAGAAATGAAAAGTAAGATACTATCAAATAGTATATTATTAGAGAAACTAAAAAAGTTTCCTAACAGAAAGTTTATTCAGAAGTGTCAGCAAAAATTAGATGCATACAAGAAACCTAAACCAAATCCTTTAGATTGGTTTAATCATTTTGTAGATTACATTGAAAATACAGATAGTAATCTTTATAATCAAGCGTGTGAGTATGCCGACAATAAAGAAAAGCAAGAAAATGAATAGAGAATTAACATACAATAAGTGGATAAAGTATATCTACGATTACAAATTAAATAAAATAAAAATTATGAAAAAAGATCAAGCGTTAAAAAAAATCAGTAATATGTTAGGAGACAAACATATACATATATCAGATGAGGTAAAAATAGATGATATAAAGGGAACAAAAGGGAAAGTATATGTAGATAATTCATTGTTAATGGAATTAATAGATGAGATTGCTACTCAAATGACAGAAGAAAAATTTAGAGAATACTATCACAATACGGGATTTGATAATGTTAAAGATAGAACGTACACTTTAACAGATGAAGCACAAGATTTTTACAATGAAAAGTATGATGAGGTAGAGAGTATGATAAATAACATTACTAACATATATTCAAATAATGATGAGCGATAGATTAGAAAGTAGTTTCGCAGAAATAATAATAGTAATTTTAATAACATTAATAATTTTAATATCAATATGAAACAGACAAGCGAATTAATTAAGGAAGTAGGAAGAGAGGTAGTAATGCTACTACTTGAAAAGAATAAAGCGTATGGAGATACTGCAAATGATCCTCCTAAAATATTTTCTAAACTTTCTGCTAAAGAGGGAATACTTGCGAGGATAGATGACAAGTTAAGTAGGATTAAAACAAGTGGGCTAAACGATAAAACTGAGGATACAATGCTTGACTTAATTGGATACCTTATATTGTATAGAGTACAATGTAAGAAGGAAAATCCCCCAAATGGGGAATGATATCGTACCCAAAAGAATTAAAAATAAGTTAAACATAATTTTGCTATTAATTGAAAAAGAATTATATTAGCAACCTAATCAAATTAATATTGAGTGTAGTAGGGATTGGAAGGAATATCAATAGAATGGCTAACGAGATTTAGACTACTACACTTAATATTATATAATTAAATTAAATATGAAAAAAGAAATATTTGACTCCTATGCTGAGTCAATAGCAAAGCAATTCCACCTTAGTTTAGACCAGATGTTTGATAAATCTAAGCGTAGAGATATTGTAGACGCAAGACAAATGCTTTACTACTTATGTATGGAAAGACCAATTAGAATATCATACATACAGAGGTTTATGAATGAGCAAGGTTTAGATGTTGCACATTCAACTATTATACATGGCTACAACAGAGCTAAAGGTATGGTAGATAAAGATCCTGACTTTAAGAATGTAGTAAACAAACTACAAAATGTATAACATAGAGGAAATTTATTCTCAGTCCTTATCTGATGAGTTTTCTATACAAGTTGAAAAGCCGTTAGGATTTAGTGTAGTAAATTATGGAGTAAAGATTCAGAAGTTTGATAGTAAGATTGAATTATTAAACTGCTCAAAGAGTGGTAATTATTTCCAAGAATTTACAGAGGATGAGTATAATTTATTTTATCAATACGGATGGAAGGAGGGAGGAGTAAGACTATCATTATTAAATTACAAAAGAAAGTTAAATTTAGTAAACGATAAAATAAGGATAGAGATTAATACTCGAAAGAATAATAAACATATATCTAAATTAAAGTCAACAAGAGAAAATTTGTTGGTTAGATATGCAACCAGAAATAAACAATTAAATAAAATTAAATCAAATGAAAAAAAACATTTTTAAAGAATTATCTGCAGTTTCTATAAAAGGAAAGACAGATAAAAAAGGAAAGTTTGATTATATGTCTTGGGCTACGGCTTGGAGTATGATCAAGTCAGAGTACCCTAATGCACAGAGAAAAGTATATGAGTCAGAACACACTGGGCTAAACTTTTTTACTGATGGTAAGACTGCATATGTTAAGGTAGGAATTATAATTAATGATATGGAACATATTGATTATCTACCAGTTATGGATTTTAGAAATAATTCTATATCAATGGAGAAGTTAACATCTATGGATGTAAATACGGCAATACAAAGATCAACTGCTAAGGCAATTGCTATGCATGGATTAGGATTATCATTATGGATTGGAGAGGATACAATTATAACTACTCCAGCATCTAATGTAGTTAGCAAGAATCCTTTACCTACAAAACAAAAGTCAGTACAATTAAATATTGGAGATGCTAACTGGGATAGAGTTATGAAGTATATTGTAGATAATAAAGAGTTAGGATTACCTAAGATTGTTAAAGCACTTGAGACTAAGTATAATATTAAGGCAAGTGTTAAGAAAGAACTTTCAAAGTATATCAAGTAATGGAAGACGTTACTTTATACGATCTACTTAACTTAAAACTATCAAGGTTAACGTGGACAGAAAAAATTCATGAGAGTAAAATTTTAAGTGAAGAAGGATTCTCTGTAGAAATAGATTACTATAAAAATATTGGTAAGAATAAAGATAAAGACCAGTTACTTGTAAATATTAATTATAAAGACATAAACATAGGTGCATTTGGATCTATAGATAATGAAGAGTCGGATTACTTTGCTAAGTGGTTTATTGATATAGCTGAAATAATTGATAAGTCTGATGAGCTACATGAGAAATTTTTAGAGACTGAGGGTAGGGATAAATTTAAAAACTTATAGTATGTATCAAATATTAGAAAAATTAAAAGATGATAAGAATTATTATGGGGAGTTTGGTCAGCAGTATCTATCAAACTCTGATATAATAACTTTATTAAACGATCCAAAAGAATTTAGGAGGCCAAAGGAGGTAACAAAGGCAATGCTAATGGGGAGATATTTCCATACTGCTATGTTAGAGCCAGATAAGTTAGATTCCTCAGAGTTTATAGATATAGATGTATCAAGTAGAAACACTAAGAAGTACAAGGAAGAGTTACTTATACAAAATAAAAGTATTATTATGCTAACTAAAGAAAAGTCTGGCATTAATAATGCAATATCTACTATGAAGAACAATTTAGAATTCTATGATGCTATCTATGATTTAGATAATACATATGAAGTACCTGCGGTACATGAAGTTATGGGTATTATGTGGAAAGGTAAGGCTGATATAGTAGCTAAGGATATGTTAATAGATCTTAAGACTACCTCAAACATCAAAGACTTTAAGTATAGCGCACGAAAATATAATTATGATAGTCAGGCATACCTATACCAACAATTCTTCAACAAACCTCTTGTATTCTACGTTGTAGACAAGTTAACGTTGGAGTTAGGAGTCTATCATCCATCACAAAAGTTTTTGGAGTATGGAAAAGATAAAGTAGAGCGAGCAATCGAAGTGTATAACAAATTTTATAGTAAAGATGCTAAAGAAGATATTGAAACGTACGTCATTAAAGAGGTACTTTAAAAAGAAACGTGTGGTGTGGTTGCAAATTCCAACCGACCTCAACACACAAGCTGATAGAGATAATCTCATGGAGGCTACAATGAATCAGTTGGAAAAAATTATTTATAAAAATTAAATTATGGCAGAAGAAAAAATTTATGTAGGAAACGGGACATCTAAATTTGATGGAAATCAAATTGCTTGTAGCGTATGTTTAACAGACTTACCTCAAGAACACATGTTTGAGTACAACGGAAAGAAGTACATCAAGCTAATTGTACAAGAGAAAAAGTCTGTAGATGAGTATGGAAAATCTCATTTTGTTGCGGTTGACACATGGAAACCAGAACCAAAGAAAGAAACTGCACCAGCAGTGGAAGAAGATCTACCTTTCTAATAAAGGTAAGGTTATGAAGTAGAAGAGGGACTTATTGTCCCTTTTCTTTTCTCTTATATATGACGAGATGACGACTTGGTCCTAACTTTTTAGCACTATATAGTTTTTAATATATAATCTTTATTTATTTATATATATTCTATATATTTTCTTATCATCTTGTCATAAAAAAAGAATATATAAGTAGTAGTTAGTAGAAAAAGTAAAAAATAACTTGTCATAAAGTTATCATAAATTAAAATAAAATAAAATAAAATGGAAATAACAATATTTAAAGATATTAAAGATACTGCTCAACCTTTTTATAGAGATGTAGATATAATAATAGAAAGGATAAGAGAGGGAGCATCACAAGAAATAGTACGAGCAATCCGATCAGAGAAAGATAAAGAAAAAAGAAATCAATTAAAGCAATCATTACCAGCAATATGTTTTAGTGGTAAATTTACAAAAAGAAATGACTCATCTTTAGTCAATCATAGTGGTTTAATTTGTTTAGACTTTGATAACTTTCCTTCTGAGAAGGAGATGCTGGAAGAAAAAGAAAACTTAACTAAGGATAGGTATACCTATTCTGTATTCGTATCACCAAGTGGATTAGGATTAAAGGTATTGGTAAAGATTCCTGATGAGGTAGACACACATAAACAATTTTTCACATCCCTTCAGCATCATTACAATAATGATTTTTTTGATATAACATGTAAGAATGTATCAAGAGTTTGTTATGAATCATATGATCCATTAATTTATATTAATGAGCAGTCAAGTATATTTAATCAAATACTTGAGCAAGAGTATCAGGAAGTTGTAAAGCATAAGGATGTACAGACTATACCAATAACAGATGAGAATAAGATAGTAGAAATTTTAACTAAGTGGTGGGAAAGAAAGTATGGATTAAATAGTGGAGAGAGAAATAACAATGTGTATATATTAGCAGCAGCGTTTAATGATTTTGGTGTAACTAAAACATTAGCTGAATATGTGATGGGTAACTTTGTTAGTAAAGACTTTCCTCAAAGCGAGATCAAAAGAACAATACAGTCAGCGTACAAACAGGTACAAAACTTTGGTACTAAGTACTACGAGGATGAGGAGAAAGTTAATAATGTAAAACAAAAATTAAGAAAGGGAGCTACTGCATCAGAAATTAAAACACAAATAGCTGAAGAATTAGATGTAGAAGATAGTGTTTTAGATAATGTAGTACGAAGACTCGAGGAGGAGCAAGACAAACAAAAGTTTTGGACTAAGAGTGATAAGGGAGTAGTTAAAATAATTCACATTTCATTCAAACAATTCTTAGAAGAGAATGGATTCTATAAATTTAATCCTGAAGGAAGTAAGAACTATGTTTTTGTTAAGGTTACTAATAATTTAATAGACCACACATCAGAGAAAGAGATTAAAGACTTTATCCTAAACTACTTATTAGATGTAGATGATAAGAGTATATATAATTACTTTGCTGAGTGTACAAGATATTTTAGAGAAGAGTTTCTAACCTTACTATCATCTATAAATGTTTACTTTATAGCGGACACTAAAGATAATGCTTATCTGTACTACACAAATTGTGCAGTTAAGATTACTAAGAATGAAATAATACCAATAGACTACTTAGACTTAGGAGGTTATGTTTGGAAGGACCATGTTATTGATAGAGTGTTTGATGTTTGTGAGGTTACAAATTGTAATTATAAAACTTTTATTCACAATATATCAGGATCAAATGATACAAGAATAAAGTCTATGGAGTCAACAATGGGTTACTTACTACATGGATGGAAGAACTTATCATACTGTCCAGCTACCATATTAAACGATGAGGTTATATCAGATAATCCTGAAGGTGGTACTGGTAAAGGTTTGTTTATGAATGGGTTATCTCATATGAAAAAGTTAGTAGTTATAGATGGTAAATCATTTAACTTTGAGAAGTCATTTGCTTATCAATTGGTTTCTGCGGATACTCAGATACTATGCTTTGATGATGTAAAGAAACATTTTGACTTTGAGAGATTGTTTAGTGTAGTAACAGAGGGACTAACTTTAGAGAAGAAAAATAAGGATGCAATTAAGATACCATTTAGTAAATCTCCAAAGGTTGCCATCACTACTAACTATGCAATTAAAGGTAAGGGATCTTCTTTTGAGAGAAGAAAGTGGGAGTTAGAACTTAGTCAATATTACACTAAAGAGTTTACACCACTTGTAGAGTTTGGTAAGTTAATGTTTGGTGAGTGGAATGATAATGACTGGTGTCAGTTTGATAATTATATGATAACATGTCTGCAATTATACTTAGATAAAGGATTATTAAAGAGTGACTTTGTTAATCTTAAGACACGTAAGTTTTCTGCTGAGACATCTCATGAATTTATAGAGTGGTGTGGAATTATAGATGGAATGCATAATCCTAAGTTAACTAAAGACTCAAGAATTTATAGTAATGATTTATATATGGATTTTGTAAATGAGTATCCTGACTATGGACCAAAGGCTAAGATGACAGTGAGTAGAATTAGATTTGGAAAATGGTTAGCGTCTTATTCTGTTTATAAATACGATTGTAATCCGTTAGAAGGTAAGGACATGATGGGTAAGTGGATAAAATTTGTTGACAGTACTTACTATGAAAGTGATACGGTATGATAGAGTATAGAGATTACCAAAAGAATATTATATCAGATGGTGTTGGTATAATAAAAGAGAATAGGTTTTTATATTTAGCAATGGAGGTAAGAACTGGTAAAACATTAACGAGTTTAGGAATATGTGATAAGCTTAATGTAGATAAAGTTTTATTTATAACTAAGAAAAAAGCTATATCAAGTATACAAAATGATTATAATTTATTACAACCATCTTTTAGTATTGAAATAATAAACTATGAATCATTACATAAGGTTAGACAGACTGGTTGGGATGTTGTAATATGTGACGAGGCTCATGGTATGGGAGCATTTCCTAAACCAAGTGGCAGATCTAAGAAGGTAAAGAATATTATATTCAGATCTAATCCTTATGTTATATTATTAAGTGGGACCCCAACACCTGAGGCTTACTCTCAAATGTATCATCAAGTATATTTTATACCTAACAATCCGTTTGCTATGTATAAAAACTTTTATCAATTTGCTAATGATTATGTTGGTGTTGTTAAGAAAAAGATAGGCGGAATGTATATCAATGATTACTCTAAGGGTAGTAAAAAGATTATAGAAACCATGTCACCTTATACTATTAACTTTAGTCAAAAGGATGCGGGCTTTGTAGTTGACACTACTGAGTATGTGTTAGAGGTTGATATTAAACCTGAGACTATTAAATTAATTAACAAATTAAAAAGAGATTTAGTTGTAGAAGGTGAAAGTGAAGTAATACTTGCAGACACTTCAGTTAAGCTAATGACTAAGGTACATCAGATGTGTAGTGGTACTATTAAATTTGAGAGTGGGAACTCTATGATACTGGATCTAAGTAAGGCTGAATTTATAAAGAAAAAATTCAGAGGATTTAAGATAGGAATATTTTATAAATTTAAGGAAGAGTTAAATGCTATTAAAAAAGTTTTTGGTGATGATATATGTACGGACTTAGATTGTTTTAATACTACTGATAAAAATATAGCACTTCAAATTGTAAGTGGTAGAGAAGGTATTAGTTTACGAAAGGCTAATGCGTTAGTATATTATAATATTGACTTTAGTGCTACATCTTATTGGCAATCAAAAGATCGTATGACAACTAAGGATAGGCTTAAGAATGATGTGTACTGGATATTCAGTAAAGGTGGTATTGAGAGGGATATTTATAAAGCGGTAATTAAAAAGAAGGACTATACCCTTACTCATTTTAGAAGAAAATTTATAAATTTGTAAA
>TARA_R110002020_G_scaffold208685_5_pt1 | contig 10783 bp, 7 predicted proteins | sample TARA_R110002020 | Tara Oceans TARA_R110002020 (sample SAMEA4396489) | marine metagenome | biome: Westerlies Biome; feature: [MES] marine water layer (ENVO:01000295) within the mesopelagic zone...; material: water (ENVO:00002006), including particulate matter (ENVO:01000060) such...
GCGCAGATCGAGGGAAGCGGTGACTACGGGAACCCTGAACAACCGCAATGCGACCCCGTAAGGACGAACGCATCAGGGTGAGACTGATCAGCAGTCGATACAGCAGTAGCGTCCAACAGAGGAGGCTGATCCACCCTCTGACCCGTGCCGATGGAACTCATCAGCATAAACGGGTATGGGCTGTTTCCGGTGCTGACGCGACAGGGGAAGAAACCAGACTGCGCCCGGCACCGGGAATGGTCCCCCTATACCCAAACCTCAAGAATCTATCAGCATCAGAAAGGCCATTCAACTGAAATGAAAGCACATCAGAGAATCATCAGAGAACAGGAACAGGAAAATCCGACCCCAGACCTGTTCGGGTCTTGGTGGGAGGGTCTGGACCTCACCCTGAACAACACTGTCATTAGGGAAATTGACAGGGAAACGTGTGAGGCCATCATCCTCACGTATGAGTGGCTCGGAACGATGCCGCCATTCATCGACAAGATGTATGGGATATTTTTTGAGGGTCACTGTGGCGGTGCGCTAGTGTTCTCCCAGCGGACAGAGGCTAATCTTGAAAACGCCGCACTCAGCGTCATCCCCCCAGACGCCCGATATCTGAGCCGTGGAGCCTGCGCTCACTGGACGCCAATGAACACCGCTAGCTATTTCATTAGCGCCGTATGTAACGAGATTGCACCGAGCACCGTTCTGGCATACGCAGATATCACGGCCGGAGAGATCGGACAGATATATCAGGCTCTGGGATGGTATCATTTCAAGTCCAACAAAACGGACGCGGCGGGATATATCATAGACGGTAAGTCGATATCCACGCGAACTCTAAAGAGCCGTTTCGGGACCCAAGATTTTAATGTGATCAAACAGATGTATCCAGCGTCTGAGATCGTAAAGGTTCCGAGGAAACTCAAATACGTTGGCGTATATGGAGACAGGCGGTGGAAATCGAAGTGGCGAAAACAGTTGGAACCCCACTCCCTACCATACCCGAAACGAGAAAACGTGACATGAAAAACGAGACAGAAACAAAAGTGGATTATAACTGGAAAGCAATCGATGGGGCCTTAGATGAGATACTGGATGGGGCTGTCATTCTGGAACCCAGAGAGGAGTTTCATCAGGCCATCATCGGATATGCCGATTCCGATGATGGCAGTGATGTCGTCGCCGTATATTCGGTCACCAAGATCCTCGACTACCTACAAAAATCGATGACCTATGAAGAGGCGCAGGACTATTTCGATTTTAACACGGCCCGAGCGATTCCATACATGGGACCGAGGCGACCGATCTTGGTGCATGACATAGTCCTCTGATGCCCTTGGGAGCCTCACAGGGGCGATTTTAAACAAAGAAGTCCCCCGAGAAGGGTAAAACCTCCATCGGGGGACTTCATCGCTTAAATCGGCTCTATGGGCGTCTTACTTCTTGTTCATTACCCGCCTCGCCGCCGCCCTCTGGCGTTGACGCGACTGATCCGGCAATTCCCCTAGGTCAAGAAGATCCCGTAAAGCGGGGCCTTCTGAGGGCTGTACTGTGGTCAATCCAGTATCACTGGTAACCGCACCCGTTGATGTCGATACATCGGGAATCCCTTGCTCTTTAGCCTTCATCATCTCCCCCGCCGTCATACGCCGTGGCATACCCGTTTTTTCCAACTGATCATCATATTTTTTCGCCCAAGTCAAGCTCACGGGAAAAGCTGTCTTTTGAAGGTCGAACTCTGCTTCTGCTATTTGCGGAAGAAGGGCCTTTGCCCTGTTAAGGCGGGATTGCAAGTCTTCCAGAGTGGGTCCTGCAACCAGTATCGCCGATTCCCACGTTCCAAACTCCTTGTCATAACCTGCGGCCTCAATCGGTACACCTCCCAGATCCTCAGATAGATAGCCACCTCTGGATGGCGACGACCCCAACCTACCGGCCAGAGCCTTGCTCCCCTTGTCATCCTTCGCCAAGACATTCTTGCTATAGAACCACAGTAGGGCCTGCATCTGCTCCGCCGACATCCCGTTTTCCCGAGCCAGCTTCGCAGTCAGATACTGAGCCACGCGATACTGACCGTCATCAAAGACGCCAATGTCAGTGATCTCCCCCTTCTTATTTTTCTTGAAGACATTGAAGAGCCGTGCCATGTGCTGATCCTGCGTCGTCCACGGGAAGAACCCGTTACCATTCCCAAGCATCATGTGAAGGAGGGTGCCAACATACGTCTGCGTCTTCTGGTTTCCCTTAAATACCCCATCTTCGTAGAAGTCGGCAATCTTGTTGATGTCCTTTTTCGTAATAAAGGCCTTGTATTCCTTGCGAGTAACCGAAAGCGGCCCCTCCGCACCTTTCAGATCATACTTCCTCTTCTGGTAGGAGGTGAGCTTGTCGATAGTATGTCGGACACCCTGCGAAGCCGGAGTGTCGGCCTGAGCACCAACAAGCCACTTGACGAGATCGGCACGTTTGAATCCAGAAGGTCCGACGCCAGGCTGTGCCATATACTTGCGAACCTCGTTCATGACCCAGAACGTATCGGTCAGATTCTGCTCGACGGGAGACTGCTGGGAGGTGATGCCGAAAAGCACCGCCGCCTCATGGAAGTTTTCTTCGCCGACGGATTTCCGTATCTCACTCGCAAACTCAGGATACCAGTTAAGGGTCCTATCCAGAGACCCTGGATTTACCCGCTCCATCTGAAGGGCATAGGCACGGGCCGAGGCATATATTTGCCTGAGATTATCCATTGGCTGTTTACCCCCCTTCGACATATCTGCAAGCATATTCTTGACGCCTGCGGGAGTGGGGTCCTTCGCTCCCCGCCACTTGGGGTCCGAGGTCCTGATGATCTCAATGGCCCGCAACATCTCATCACTGGTAGGGTCCGGCCCATAAACCTCTATCGCCAAGGCTAGGCCATCTTCTAGAGAGGCGTGGGGCTGGGGAATGTCACCGGAAAGACCCGCATGCCAGTGCTCCCGAAACTTGGGTTTCAGATCTGGCGTGTCATAGGTATACAGGTCGGCCCCCAAAGCCATTCGCTCCTCCATACTTTGCTGGATCAGTCTGGCACTTTCAGCAGGATCGATATGCATCGGGTCGGCATCTGCCGGACGGCCATAAAGAGCATCAAGCCGAGCAAGAAGACGCCGCTCCAGATACTCCAGCTTATCCGGCCCGAGGGCCTCTTTTCGTAATGGGGTCATCGCCGTGGTAAAAGCCTCGGTAGCCTCTGCAATCTTCCCCTGTTTTGCCAACCGGCGAGACTTCGTCATGATCTTGTTGAAGGCCTTGGTGCGGGCGAGGAGGACAGCAGTAGAGGCCCCACCCTTAAGGAGGGAGGCCGTGCCATCCATCAGGTCCAGAATAGCAGTGAACGGCTCATTAATCGGACGGTCAGGATCAAGAAAATGCTGGACGAGATCCTCCATAGCCATGGCATATACCTGGCCGTCGGGGGTGAGGATTCCATCATGGATATCATGGTCTATGTTGTAGTTCTTCCATCCCTTCATCATCGTCCAGAGACCATCGACGATAGTCTCCCGGCCCTTGGGATGATCGATCATTCTGATCATGTCGTAAAGGCCGATTCCCAGATTGGGAATATCGGCCAACATATTCATCGGCCTCGAAATTTTTTGATCCCACACATCTTCCAGAAATTTCTGGCTGTCATAGTGAGGCAGGCCATCCGATGACGGTCCAAGCTTGTAATCACTATGGAAAGGATTCTCAGATGCTGGCATGGGAACAGGAATACGACCCAGAGGCTCATGCTCGGTAGGTTTGTGAAGAGTGGGTCCACGGAAATCGGACGACCAGTCCACTTCCTCACTTATCAGATCCGGCCTCTGGCCGTCATCACGCCCACTACTCAGCGGGCCGAGGATTTTGCTAGATACCCCGTTCATTGTTGTGGTCTCCCTGACCCTGGAGTTAATAGACTTCTTGCAGAATCATCACTAGGCGGTCCCCCAGAACGTACAGCCGCCTGAGAGGCCGCTCTGACCATCGTTCGTATCTGCGGACCCTTAAACCCAAGGCCTTCCAAAAATGGATGCCATTTCTGATATCCCTCAAAAGGCGTCTTTCTCCCAAGCTGTCGGAGTTTTTCCGAAACATCGGGAACACGGCCCTCAGTCCAAAACTCCTGCCCAAGAACTTTCGCCTCAGCCTGTTGTTTGACGAGAGACTTTGCAACCATCTTCTCACCCTTGAGTCTCGCCATAGCCTTCACCCATTCATAAGGACGAAGAATTCCAAGAGCTTGGCTCATTTCGTTATGCAACGCCGTATTCGAGAAGTTTCCATATATCGATCTGGCAACATTCTCGTTCTCCATCAGCTTGGTGAAAAGCTTTAGCTGGCGTGTAGACTGTTCTCCAAAAATGTTATTCAGGCCATCCTCGCCGATTTCCCTGAACAACTTCCGCTGTAGGATACTACCTGAAAAGCCAAGACCGCGACCGGCTGTAGCCTCCGTAAACGACTCAAGCATAAGCCTGTCCATGAACAACTGCTTCATCTGGTCAAAAATATACGAGCCGCGAACATGATGGATAGATGTGGCCTGCTCGGGAACCAGAATATCCGCCCCTATCATCTTCTTGAATCGACGAATCCCCTCCTTCGACCCGCTCCTGAAAACCTTCACGGCGGCATCATCGAGCAGCTCTGTGTCGATCTCCATCTTTGACCCGAAAATCTTCTTGACGACCCTGCTGTTATTTATCTTGTGCTGCTGACGCCATAACGACCTATATAGTTGGTATGATTCCGACCCCAACGACGGTCCCCACTCTGCGATTACATCATCCATGTCGTTCATGATCTCACTATAGACAGCCGGACCATGGCGATCATACATACCTTTCTCGTATATCTGCTCCCCGATAATACTTCGCAAGTCGTCCAGATCCTGAAGGGTCTCCACCCTTTTTGCATCTTCTAGAAGGTCACTTACGTTCTTCAAGACCCCCTTCTGCGTGGCTTTGAACTTAGCACCGCGAGAGGCAAGCCTGTTCAGGTAGGAAATCATTCTGGTGGGAGTAACGGGCGTGTTCATGCCTTGGGGCGCATAACCCACAAACTGTTCCCACGCTTGATCGGCCAATTCCTTCGTGAGACTCCGCGTCCCCTCGGCCTGCCGCACCAGATTGCCAGCAAAACGCTCGGCGTCTATCGAACTCTTGATCGGCCAATCCAAACCCATGTGCCTTTTGTCATTTCTCAGGCCCACGCTAAATCCATTACGAATCCGCCCAAAAGCTTCATGCAATGCCTCGATCCATGGCCGATCAATTTCCGTTGTCCACATCCTTGCAGTAACAGGATGGCCTTCCGCTCTGGCTGAAGCGAAATGGACCAACGGTAGCTCTGTCTTCATTCCCGGAGTGAGAGACTCCACGGGAATTCCCAGCTCTTCAGCCATTAGCTTTGTCGCTTCAACTACATCCTTTCCGGCTTGTTTCCCTGCGCCCATTTTTTTCAATGTTTTGGCGACAGGGGTTAGCACAGTCTTCTCAATTACTTTTCCCCCCACACCAAGGGCCTGGGGGATCATTTCTCCAAGCCCACCTTCAAGAAATGCTGACCCCGCCCCAGACTCGGTTTCCTTGGAACCCAACATCTGCGCCAACATCAATCTTGCCTGCCTCCCCAAACTTGATCCAGCTCCTGCGGCTGCAACGCCCAAGACTGGTGTCGCTATGGGAGCGAAGATACCCGTTCCCGCTCCAGATCTAATTCCAAGGTGTGCGCCAAAGGTGCCGCCAAACATCTCTGGCAGTTCTCCAGCCCAATCAGCATAGTCGGAAAACTCAAGTTGGGAAGGATCGACAAGGCGGACATACCCTTCAGGTCCCATAACCCCCATGCCCTCTTCCGTGTCTACAACCGTATGATCCGGTGGCAAGCGCGACTCGATGATCTGCCTCCGCCCACCTTCGCTAACAGCAAAAGAAGCCGCAAGTCGGGTTATAAAGTCCACACCGGCCTGGTTACGGTGAGCTTCGGACACAGAAAACGTAGCAGGCCTTGACCGAGGATCTTGAATTGTTGACGGGTCAATTGGAACCAGCGGCCGTTCGTCAGTTTTTGTGCCGTCTGGCATTGTGACAGTAGGATCTGAAGCCATACCGAAAACCTCTTATTTAACGAAGCACATCCCCAATGGCACCTGCGGCTTTATTGTAGATATTACCAAGAACACCCGGTCCTTCACCAGAGGCGGGCGGTTGTTCGTTTTTGGCGTTAAATTTCTGAACCAGATGATGATACAGGTCCACTTTCGACTTACCCCAACTCGGAGGGGTTGTGCCGGGGAATTGTGTCTGGTGAGCTTTCAATTCAGACGCCATATGTTCCAGAACATTCCTGTCACGGGCGAACTCGGGCCAATCTGTCTGCGGCATCATCTCCGCACGATATTTGTCAGACGCCCCGTTCGTAGCCTCTGATGCTGTCTCCGCGAGGTGCGGGTTGCCTACCCTTACCGCCCGGATAACATCGGGATGAATTAAGGGCCTACCATCCGCGCCCCCTATCTTTTGACTGCCGGCCGCAAGGACACCATCAAGGTAGTCTTTAGCACCCCTCTGCTGGATCTCATACAAGTTGGTCATGGCGCGAACAATAGACAAAGCAAACTTCTCGTTGAAGACCTGTCCCTCAGTAATGTTTTGAAAGTATATCTTCGCACTCTCCAGCATCCCCATACTGGACCTCTGAAGGGCGATGTCCCCCTCACGCACCGTGGCGGGATCAATCGTCCTCTGGAACAGGTTGAAGACGGCAATCTGCTCCGGCCCAACATTTGTAAAGGACTGGTTCTTGATCATATTGCCAACCATCAGCATGACTGCCTTATAGTTGACTTGCGTTAATCGGAATTGCTTGACGACAGCATCCTTGTCGATTTTGTCTCTCAAGTCTACCCACTGGTCATAATCAACCTTATGCATCTTCTCTGCATGTACTTCTGCATCCTGCCTCGCTTTAGCTTCCTTCCGATTCTCCTCGGCTTCGAGGGTTTGATGCCTCGCCCGTTCTATACTCGCTTTCTCTTCCTTCCGTCTGTCTTCTTTCGACAGCCGCATCTGCCGATTCCTCTCGTAAATATCCGTCGTCAGCCTGCGCGACTCGGCTTCCGCCTCCTTTGTAAACCGTTCTTCGAGGTATGGCTCGGCGCGACTTAAAGCATTGGGGGAGTAGATATTCTCAAGCGGTGCCATTAGGGCTTCATTGGCCCTTAAGTAAGCCTCCCGCGCCTCTGCCTCGGTGTAGTCTTCGCCAAAGACCGGAACTTCATACTCCTGACCCGACGCATCACGGCGTGTCTCCTTCTCATAATCATCCCGCAATCTGGCACTAACCGTGTGTTCGGGGAAATATGTTTTAGGAGGCGTGGAAGTATCACCAGGAACCCTCTGCGGTGTCAGCCCTACTCGTCTCTCCGTCGGCCCCCGCTCTATACTCACTTCCCCAGCTTGAGGAGAACCGGCTCCCAACACTGCCTGTGCAATCCGGTTCTGTCCCGTCAACTGGGTCTCGGGAAGATCTACGATCTCCTTCAGTTGCATCTGCTCGATGATCTGAGCGTCTACGGCCGTGTCGCGGTCAGCCGTAAACCAGTCCGGTGCCGACTCCAAGATCTGCTGCATCGACCGCCAGTCATTCTGGTTTGTGGCATTCCGCATCTGCTCCTGCAAGGTTTCCTGCGTCAACTTTCTACCGGCATCCATACCCTTCGACAGGTTGCCAAAGAAGTTCGTGGGAGCTGTCTGCGATGTTTTAAGTAGTCCCTCTAAAAATCCCATTTACGATACCCCCTTTAGCTTGGCTTCCTGCCGAGATATGATCCGTAAGCTCCCATGCCGCCAGTAATCAGGTTTCCAAGCAACCCGCCAAATAACTCTCCAGCTCCAGGCCCCGGTGGCCGCTGTTGCGGCATCTGCAATGGACCCACCGTCCCTGGAGCTACGTTGGTGCCTGACAATGCTGACAGAAGCATGCCCAGCGGTTGCTGCATCATCTGCAAGCGATTCATATCGATATTCTCGCGACCCATCAGAGATCCCAGCAGATTTTCATACTGCTGCTGTGACCGGCTTGCCTCGGCTCCGCGCCTGCCGAGGTCCATCCCTTCGGCCTGACCGACAGCCGCCCCCTGCTGTCCAAACTTGTCCAGAGCGAACTCGCTCCCTTCCATCTGCTGGCCGAAGAGGTTGCCAAGCAGGTCACCTGTAGAAGCAAAGTCCGCCCGCCTTTCGGCACCCTGCTGAGTGTAGAACTTCAGCTCTGCATCGGCCTTCGCCCGACCCATCGATTCCCGCAACCTCTTCCGCGCCTCATCAGCCTGCGTAGATCCCGTCATCCCCCGAGCGGCGAGACTCGATTCCAAATCATTCAACTCCCGTTCATAATCAGCTTCCAAATCGGCCAGATAGGGGTTCACCATATCGGCACCGCGGCCCTCGGTATATTCCGCAGACATCTTCGCCAAGGCCGCAAGGTTGTCCAGAGGTGCCTGGGTGCGGCCAATCTGGTCGATGATATGCTGCATCTGCCCCGCTCCGGCGGCACCCTCCTCATAGACCTGGGCAGCACCGAGATTCGGAACATTGGGCATCTCGTATTCCTGCGTCCCCCGCTGGGACGCCAGATTGAACATATCTCTTACTCCGCCAACGGCACCTGGGAACTGCGACTGAAAATACTGCTGTGCCGGAAGATTCGACAATCCAAGCATCGACTGCACTAAAGCATTTAAATCGGCAGGACTACCCGACATCGCTTCTTCAGGTATCCGACTGAGTAATTGTTCATAGCTATTCTTTACCTCCTCGGAAACAGGAAGTCCACCCATATACTGTTGTGGGGGAGTCCCACCGTAGTCTGGAAGATTGGAGAGTTGGTCTAAGGTGCTGCCGGAAGGGGGTAAGTTAGGGTCACCACCTCCGCCCGGAACCACCTTTGTTCTAAATCCGGCACCCTGCCCTTGCCCCTGTGGACCAAACTTGGCAATAATATCATTTATTGCCTGCTGCCCCGCAGGAGTCGCTGCCCATGCATCCCACGCACCCTGATCCGTGGAAGGGGGGGTATAATTTGGATCGGTAGCATTAAAACCTGGAGGGAACATTCCCGCTGGAGGCCCTCCTCCTCCCGGTGGCGATGTAAAGCCAGGCCCTCCAACACTCAAACTTGGAGCCGTGTTCTGCCCTGGGTTCTCTCCAACATTGAACGGGTTGACCGTCGTCGTCAAATTCGTTCCTGTCGTTGTCTCGCCAGTAACGGGATCTATATTCCCCGTCGGGCCTCCCGTCGTTGCCGGATTCCGAGTAGACACCCCCGTACCCTGATCGACAGTAAATCCCGGCGTATCTGTGGGATCACGCAAAACAGGAAGAGATCCAGGTATCGTTCCTCCCCCACCTGGTGACAGATCTGTGGCACCCGTACCCTGAGTAATGCCGGGCGACACAGGTCCGGGTCCACCCGTTCCACCGTCTCCACCGCCTCCACCCGTTCCACCACTTCCGCCAGGAGGTTGTCCACCACCTCCGCCGGGAGGTTGTCCACCGCCTCCGCCGGGAGGGATATTAGCTAGAAAATCTGCAAAAGCCCCACCGGACCCTCCAGTTACATCCGTCTGCTCCTGAAATCTTTGCTGAATCTGAGGAATGTTCTCTGGAGTGTATGCAAAGTCAGGTCCGGTTCCTCCGCCACCACCTGGAGGTGGAGGTTGTGGAGGAGGTTGTGGAGGAGGCTGATTCAGGATATCCATAGCTGCCTGAAAACCTGCACCGCCACCTCCGGCTGCATCGAACGCTGCCTGAGAACCTCCTGTAAGAGCACCGCCGGAAGGTGGAGGTGGAGGCTGCGTAGTCACGGTTGGAGGTTGTGTAGTTTGACTAGCTAATGAGGCATCAATCGCCTCCTGCATGCTTTTCGCGTTCATCCCATGGGTTTGTATACCGAGGCCCTGGGCTTGCTGAATCTGCGCCTGAGTCGCATTTCCGAACTGCTGTCGTCCCGCCGCAATCGTGTCCGCCTGGGACTTGGCAATCGCCCTCTGCAACTCTCCCCCTGCCATCACTTGGGGGTTGGTGATTCCAAGAGCTTCCGCTTGCTTTACGAGTTCTGCATATTGTTCGTTAGTTAACGGCATATAACTGCTCCTCAATCAATTCAATACGTCCAGGTTACATTTTGGTCTTTTTCGTCATCTGAGTCTACATGCACAAACGATTTTGCAATCCCGATTCGGGAAAATACAGAATGCGCTAGAATGACTAGCTCTCGGCGATAGGTGCTTGAGGAACACTCGATATCAGCCGCCTCGCATAATTGTTTTTGTGAGATCGTGTGAGCGGAACCATCAACAGAATGATACCCCCTGGCTCTTAAGTCTGCGTTATATTCAACGCATCGGCACCCTGACGTGATATTAATGGGCTTTTTTAACAAGGTTCTGAGTTTGTCGAGTTTGACTAAAAATGCCTCGTCAACCTTGCATTCACCGCAACAGGGACACGCAAATTCGTAGTCGGAAAAATACTCGGAAATATTACCCATTCAAATTTCCTCATTTCGCTTTTGCAAGTACGTCTGGAGAGGGATGAGTAACCCACTACAAACGCCATTCAATAACAACCAAACGGTAAAGCTTCCGTCTTGTAGAGAGGCAGGGATGGTGATTCCAAGAGACACCATATTGGCCAATGAGCTACGTATCGCGCTCTCCCGAATAAATTTCTTACTGGCGGCATCGACCACACCCTTACGC
>TARA_R110002020_G_scaffold26514_26_pt1 | contig 10782 bp, 9 predicted proteins | sample TARA_R110002020 | Tara Oceans TARA_R110002020 (sample SAMEA4396489) | marine metagenome | biome: Westerlies Biome; feature: [MES] marine water layer (ENVO:01000295) within the mesopelagic zone...; material: water (ENVO:00002006), including particulate matter (ENVO:01000060) such...
GGTCTCTGCCGCCGAAGGCAAGGATCTGGGGTTTGTCACCGATCTGGCCCCGGCAAAGGGTGCGATGGACGTTGCGCGGGACTGGGCGGCGATGCTCTTGGCAAACGGTCCGCTGGCACTACAGGCCACGAAGCACGTGGCGCTTCAGGGGCTGTCGACCCCCGATATCGGTGTGGCCTGCCGGACGGAGTACTGGCCGGTTCAGCGCATGAAGACCTCGGAAGATTTCATCGAGGGCCCGAAGGCCTTTGCCGAAAAGCGCAAGCCGGTGTGGAAGGGACGCTGAGCCGTCCCGGAATTTTCCTGACGAGCACCCGGGCGGCCACCTGGCCGCCCGGCGCGTTTCAAAGCGTGGCGTCCGTGCCCAGAATGCAGGTCGCGTTCGACGAAAACGCGCCCCCGACGCCGTGGCACAACACGGTGTCCAGCCCTTCGACCTGCCGGTCCCCGCAATCGCCGCGCAACTGGCGGGCGCCTTCGATCAGGGTGAACAGGCCGTACATCCCCGGATGGCAGCAACTGAGCCCGCCTCCGTTCGTGTTCACGGGCAGCTTGCCGCCGGGAGCGATATGGCCTTCGGCGACGAAGGGGCCGCCGTCTCCCTTTGGCACGATGCCAAGGTCCTCCAGCAGCAGGATCGTGTTGATCGTGAAGGCGTCGTAGACCTGCAGCATCTGGATGTCGTCCACGCCCATGCCCGCCATGCCGTACGCCCGGGCGGAGCTTTCGACGGCAGTGGTGGTGGTGAGCGACTCCATGCCCATGACGTGCTTGGCGTGATGCGCCACGCCCGCGCCAAGGATGTAGACGGGCGGGCGTTTCAGCGTCTCGGCGATATCCGCCCGCGCGATCACCAGCGCGCCGGACCCATCCGTCACAAGGCAGCAATCCAGCGTTCCGAAGGGCGAGGATACCATCCGCGCGTTCACCACGTCCTCCACCGTCAGGGGATCACGGGCGAATGCTTCGGGGTTCTTCTGCGCCCACTGGCGGGCCGATACGGCGACATGGGCCAGTTGCTCGCGGGTGGTGCCGAATTCATGCATGTGCCGCTTGGCCATCAGCGCGTAGGAGCTGACCGGGAACCGCGGCCCGTAATCGGTTTCGTGCCGCGTCCACGCGGCCGAGACGGCGGTCTGCAACTTGCCCATGAGGGACCGCTGGACGCTGCCATAGGTGACCAGAGCCACGGAGCACAGCCCCGCTTCGATGGCGGCCATCGCCTCCTGCACATGGGCGAGGAAGGACGACCCGCCGATGCGGTTGTTCGATGAAAAGGTCGGTGTGATCCCGAAATATTCGGAAAAGGCGAGCGTGTTCAGGAATTCGCTTTGCATCGCGCCGAACAGGCCGTCGACCTGCGACTTGTCGAGGCCGGCATCCTCCAGCGCCATGGCGGCGGCGATGGTCTGTGTCTCCATCGCGTCAAAGCCCGGCGCCTCGCCCAGGCCGAAGGTCGCGACGCCGCAGATGGCGCTGTTGCCGCGCAGGGGATGGGTCATGCTGCACCCTCCGCCCGGAAGATCAGCCGGTTTGTGTCCGGCTCGATTTCCGCGCGCACGGGCAGGTCGATGGGCACGTCGTCCGCGCCGAAGCCGGTGACGTGGGACATCAGGCGGACGCCTTCGGTCAGGTCCACAAGCACCACGTTGTAGGGGCCGCCGCGGTCGGGCTTGCGGTTGACCACAGTGCACGAATGTACGGTGCCGGTGCCCTTGGGCTCGGTCCAGTCCAGCTCTGCTTTGCCGCAATTGGGGCAGGTCACGCGGGGCGGAAACACGTGGGACGCACAGGCCCCGCAAAGCTGTATCCGGAGCCGGCCGGATTCCAGCGCCGCGCGGTAGGTGGCCTCCGGGCTTTCGGTGACGATCTTCATGGAGCCTCCTTGCTCTGCAACGCTGCAAGTTATACAGTGCTAACTGTCAACAGTCTAGCGATCCCGTCTGAAAAGCGCGGGGAAAGGATCGGGTTACGCATGAAACTTTCGGCAGCCGCCGGGCAGGCGACGCAGATGAACGTGGCGGACCTGTTCCGCAAACAGGCGCGGATCCGGGCCGACAAGGCGGCCTGCGTGATGGGCGACAGCGTGACCACCTATGCCGAGCTTGACCGGCGGACCGACCGTCTGGCCGGTGCGCTGGTGACGGCAGGCGTGGGCAGCGCAGACCGCGTGGCGATCCTGTCTGAAAATTCGCCGGCCTTCCTCGATCTCTTCATTGCCGCGGCCAAGATCGGCGCCATCGTGGCGACGCAGAACTGGCGGCTGGGCGGGGCCGAGCTGCGGCATTGCTTCGATCTGGTCGAACCGGCGCTGACCTTCGTGTCCGAACGGTTTGCCGACGGCCTGCACGAAGCGACCGAGGGGCGCTACCGGACGATCCGACTGGGGACGGAGTACGAGGCATTCGTCGGCAGCGGCACCGCGCCGGCCGAGGCATGGGCCGAGACCGAGACGGGGATGCTGATCGTCTATACTTCGGGCACAACGGGGCTGCCCAAGGCGGCGCTGATCTCGCAACGGGCGCTGATCGCGCGGGCGCAGCAGTATTGCACCGAATTCGGGATCGACCCGGAGGATACGTTCTTCGCCTATTCGCCGATGTTCCACATCGCCAGTGCGGACCTTGCCATCGCCACGCTGATGATCGGCGGGACGGTGCATATTGCAGACGGGCTCGATTACCCGCTGATGCGGCAGTTGCTGATGGACGAAAAGCTGAGCAACCTGATCTTCTTCCCCGGCATGGTGGGTCCGGTGCTGGAGGAACTGGCCAGGATGGACCGCCCCGTGCGCAGCCTGAAGAAGTTCGGCGCGCTGGCGGATCTGTTCCCGCCGCGCGAGATCGCGGCGATGACCACGGCGCTGAACAAGGAATACTGCAACACCTATGCGTCGACCGAAACGGGCATGGCGCCTGGCTGCGGCGGGCGGATCCCGGTGGGGGAGGTGCCGAAGACGTACTCCAAGACCGAAAGCAATTTCTGCCTTGTCCGGCTGATCAACGACGATGGCAGCGAAACGCCGGACGGTGAAACGGGCGAGCTGATCATGCGCGGCCCGACGCTGTTCACCGGCTACTGGCGCAACGACGCCGCGACCGAGGAGGCGTTTGCGGGCGACTGGTTCCATACCGGCGACCTGTTCCGGCGCAATGCGGACGGGACGTTGGATTACATCGACCGCAAGAAGTACCTGGTGAAATCGGGGGGCGAAAACATCTACCCGGCGGAGATCGAGCGTGTGGTGCTGCAGGATCCCGGCGTGGCCGAGGCGTTGGTCGTGCGACGGGCGGATGCGAAATGGGGCGAGGTGCCGGTGCTGGTCGTGACGGCGGATGACAGCGTGACCGACGCCAGCCTGATCGCGCGTTGCCGCGAGAACCTTGCAGGCTACAAGTGCCCCAAGGGCGTGTTCTTCGTTCCGGCCAATTTCTGGCCGCGCAACAACACCGGCAAGATCGTTCGGCGCGAGGTCGAGGACTGGGTCGCCGTCAAATCGCGCGAGGCGCTGCCGGCCGGGTGATCCGGCCGGCGCGCGGTCAGGCTTTCGAAAAGAACTTCTCGACGTTCGCCGTGGCTTCCGAATTGCGGCCCTTGCGGGTTTCGGCGGTGTAGCGGATCGCGTGATCCAGCGCCTCGATCCGGGGTTTCTGGAACCAGCGCTTCATGTAGCCGAACGCCTCGGGCGGCATGGCGGCCAGCGTCTCGATGGTTTCGACCGCGCGGGCCTCAAGCTCGGACCCGGGCACCGTGGTGCAGGGGCCGCCAAGGGATTCCAGCCGCTCGGCCGTGATCGCGCGGGTGGACAGCAGCAGGTCATAGGCCAGGCCCTGGTAGGTCGCGCCCTCGACGATGGCCGCGGCGATGGGAGAGCCCATGCCGATCTTGACCTCGGGCAATTGGAACGTGGCGCCTTCCGCGGCGATGATCCGGTCGCAGACCAGCGCGTTCAGGAACGCGCCGCCGATCATCTTGCCTTGCGTCATCGTGACAATGGGGCGGGGGCAGTGCAGCGTTGCCATCACCAGATCGGTGATGATCGCGGTGCGGAATTCGCTGGCCTGCTGATCATCAAGCCCGTCAGGGCGCTTCAGATCCACCCCGCCCGAAAACAGCGACGGAACCTCGCTGGTCCAGATCGCGCCCTTCAGATTCGGGCGGGATTCAAGGCTTTTCAGCGCGTCCCTGTAGATATCCGTCACGTCGCGCGATATCGAACTGGCCTTTGCGGGGCGGTTGATGGACAGTCGGAGTATACCGTCCGTCTCGGTCACTATGAGGTCGGGCAAGCTGGGCTCTCCTGTCTGCTTTGCGAAGCCGTAAACGCGCCGGGACCGCCAGCGTAGCATTCCACCCGACATACGTCGTCAGAACGGTTCCCTGCCGGGTAAACGCGGGCCGCGTCTCGGTTTTCGACAACAATCCTACTGTTGACAGTTTGCTTTGTCCATGCCAGTTAGGATTCAAATCGAAGGAGGGGCCAAGGGTGAATTTCGACTTCCCGGATGAGGTCAAAGCCATGCAGGAGCAGGCTTCGGACTATCTGACTCGCACCGGGTCATGCGCGCTTGCGCGGAAGGTTCTCGACGGTGACGGCAGCGCCGCGCGTCGGGATTGGAAGGAAATGGCCGATATGGGGTGGACGGGTCTGACGATCCCCGAAGCCTATGGCGGGAACGAGATCGGGTACATCGCGCTGTGCGGTCTGGCCTACGAACTTGGCCGTCACCTGACGCCGGCGCCCTTCGCGTCCTCCATCTACCTCGTGGCCGAGGCGCTGGTCCTATACGGCACGGAAGAGCAGAAGGCCGCATGGCTGCCGGGCATCGCCACGGGCGAGACGGCGGGCTGTTTCGCCCAGTCCGAAGGGCTGACAGGCGGAAGCGGCTATGTGCGCAAGGCAGACGTCACGGGCGGCAAGCTGAGTGGCGTGAAGAAGCCCGTGGCCGACGGGATCTGCGCCGATTTCGCCATCGTCCGCGCCAATGGCGACGGGGACGAAGACCTTTACATCGTAGATCTGACGGGCCCGGGCGTGACCCGCGCGCCGATCAACACCATCGAAGGCATTCGCGAACATGCCGAGATCACCTTCGACAAGGCCCCGGCCGATCTGCTGGTGACCGGAACCAAGGCCATCGAGACGCTGTTCGAACGGGCGGCCGTGCCCTTTGCCTTCGAACAGGTGGGCGGGGCGCAGGCGTGTCTGGACATGGGCGTAACCTATGCCAAGGAACGTTATGCCTTCGGACGCGCTATCGGGTCGTTCCAGGCGATCAAGCACAAGCTGGCCGACATGTTCGTGGCCACGGAACTGGCGCGCTCGAACGCCTATTTCGCGGCCTGGGCGCTTTCCACCGACGCGACCGAACTGCCGGTCGCCGCGGCTACAGCGCGGCTGAGCGCGGGCAAGGCCTTCTGGCTGGCCGCGAAAGAGAACATCCAGACCCACGGCGGCATCGGCTTCACCTGGGATATCGACGCCCAGCTGTTCTACCGCCGCCACAAGGCGCTGAAGCTGAACATCGGCGCCGAACGGTTCTGGGAAGACAGGCTTCTGGACGGGCTCCGCGCCGGTCTGGTCGAGTTGTAAGGAAGAGCAATGGATTTTCGAGACACTCCCGAAGACGCAGAATACCGCGCCAAGGTCCGCGCCTTTCTTGAAGAACATGCCGTTCACGAAGCGCCCGACAGCGGGCGCGGCTACCGCGATGGCAACGAAGACCCGGCCGTGTTGGAAAAGGCGCGCGAATGGCAGCGTATAAAGGCCGAGGCAGGCTTTGCCGGCATCACCTGGCCCAGGGAGTACGGCGGGCAGGGTGGCAGCCAGCTGCACCACATCATCTACGAACAGGAAGAAGCGCGGTTCGACGTGCCGCGCGGCAACTTCTTCTATATCGGGCTGGGCTGGGCCCTGCCGACGCTGTTCGCCTATTCGACCAAGGACGAGATCCTGAAGCACGCCGACAAGGTCTTGCGCGGTGACGAGATCTGGTGCCAGCTGTTCTCCGAACCTGCGGGCGGATCGGACCTGGGCGCGCTGCGGACCAAGGCCGTGAAGGACGGGGATGACTGGATCATCAACGGCCAGAAGATCTGGACCTCGGGCGGGCAATATTCCGATTTCGGTGTGCTGGTTGCGCGGAACGACACGACGCAGGCCAAGCACAAGGGGGTGACGTGCTTCATCCTCGACATGAACAGCCCCGGCGTGGACATACGACCGATCCGGCAGATGTCGGGTGAAAGCCACTTCAACGAAGTCTATTTCGACAATGTCCGCGTGCCCGATTCCTCGCGTCTGGGAGAGGTCGGCGACGGCTGGAAGGTCGCGATGCACACGCTCATGAACGAGCGGTACAACCTTGTCGATCTGCCGCCCCCGGATTTCGAACAGATCTTCCACCTGTGCGAACATACCGAGCTGTCCTCGGGCCCGGCATTGGAGGATGCCGCGATCCGTCAGCAGCTGGCCGATATCTGGTGCCGCGCGCAGGGCATGAAATACACCAACTTCCGCACCATGTCGGCGCTGTCGCAGGGCAAGACGCCCGGGCCCGAAGTGTCGATCGGCAAGCTGGTCGCCGCGGGACGGTTGCAGGAGGTCGGCAACCTCGGATCGGACCTTTTCGGCGAAAGCGGCCTGATCTGGGAAGAGGACATGCCGCAGAAGGCGCTGTTCCAGCGGGCCTACATGTATTCGCCCGGCTGGCGCCTTGGCGGCGGCACCGACGAGATCCTGCGCAACACGATTGCCGAGCGCGTTCTGGGCCTGCCGCCCGATCCGCGCATGGACAAGGGCGTGGCCTTCAAGGACATCCCCACCGGCCCGCGCAACTGATCAAGACCCCGGGGGCCGAATGTCCCCCGGGCATACCAAGAAGCCCGCATCGGACCACCGGCAAGCGGGCCGGACTACAGAACCGGCACAGCGTGCCAAGGGAGGAAGAAATGACCAGAAGTACCAGAACCCGCCTGATGGCGGCGACCTGCGCAGCTGCGACCATGGCCTTTGCAGGCCCGGTTGCGGCGAAGGACATGATCTATTCCAGCTTCGTGTCGTCGGAACATCTTCTGACGAAGAACGTCGCCGTCCCCTTCACCGATGAACTGCGCGAGCGCACGGGGGGCGAGATAAACTTCGAAGTCGCCAGCGGCGGCGCGCTGGCGGGTGCCCGCGAAACGCTGGAAGCGGTCGATAACGGCACCGTCGACGCGGGCTATATCATCGACATCTACACGCCTTCGGCCCTGCCGCAGACGGCGCTGCTGTCCGACCTTTCGCTCTTGATCGACAATGCCGTCGTGGCCACCGCCGCGATGACGGAAACGGTGCTGCTGGATTGCGCCGAATGCCGTGAAAGCTTTGAAAAGCACAACGTCATGCCGCTGGGCTTCGTGGCCACCGCCGTCTATTCGCTGCAATGCACCACGCCAGTGGCCAGCCTTGACGACATGCAGGGCCTGAAGGTCCGCGCAACGGGGGCCTGGGCACCGCTGATCGAGGAACTGGGCGGCACGCCCGTGAACGTCCCCACGTCGGAACTGTTCGAAGGCCTGCAACGCGGCGCGCTGGATTGTTCGGTCGGGCCAGTGTCGCACCTGCCCAGCTATTCGCTTTACGAGGTGGTGACCGATATCAACGAAATGCCCATCGGCGCCTATGCCGGCGGATTGCCCCTGAACCTGCGCAAATCGGTCTGGGAGGACCTGACCGACGAACAGCGCGACATCTTCCTCGACCTCGCGCCGAAATACGTGGCGGCCGGGATCATGGGCTATAACGGCGTGAACCAGGAATCGATCGACGAATCCAAGGTGCAGGGCATCAACTGGCACCCCAAGGCAGACGACATCGTCGAGGTCTACGACGGCTACAAGAAGAAGGTGATCGCCGCCGCCATCGAGAAGGGCAAGGCCGATCCGTCGATCACCGATGCCGAAGCGATGGTGAACACCTACGTTGAAAACCTCGAGAAATGGTCCGCCATCATCGAGGAGATCGGCGACACCGATGCCGAGGCGCTTGAAGCCAAGCTGCGCGAAGAAGTCTATTCGAAGCTGAAGTAAGACCCTTCGCACCGACCGGCGCCGGCGCATCCGCGTCCGGCGCCGGTTTCCCCCGTCCAACCGGAAAGCCTCTCGGATGTCGGAAAACCTGCCGATCCTGCGACGCACGCTCGATATCCTGCAATGGCCCGTCATGTTCTTGGCGGCCTTCCTGATCTTCGTGATGATGCTGCATGTCGTGCTGGATGTGCTGTCGAAATACATCCTGAACGAGCCGATCACCGGCACGCTGGAGATCGTGTCGAACTACTACATGGTCGCCATCGTGTTCCTGCCGCTGGCCGTTGTGCAGCGCCAGAACGGCCACGTGAAGGTCGAGGTCTTCACGACAGCCTTTCCGCCCCGAGTCATAGCCGCCTGCGATGCCTTCGCGGCCGTGCTGACGCTGGTCTACGTGTCGCTAATGACATGGTTCGTTCTGATCGAGGCCATCGAGCAGACCGAGATCCGCGAGAAGCTGCAGGTGGGCATCAAGCTCATGCCGGTCTGGCCCGCGCGCTGGTTCGCGCCGATAGGGGCCGGTCTTTTCATACTCGCCATCCTGTTCAGCCTGAATGCCTTCCTGCGGCAGGCGCGCGGACTGGATGATGACGAATCCCAAGCAAAGGTCGACGAATGGACCGCCTGACGATTGGTTTCATCGGCGTGGGTATCGCGCTGGTCCTGATGATGGTCCGCGTGCCCATTGCCATCGCCCTTGGCCTGGTGTCGCTGGGCGGCATCATCATCCTGCGCGGGGCGGAATCGGGTTTCGGCGTGCTGGGCTCGGCGCCCTTCGATTTCGCGGCCAGCTGGACGCTTTCGGCCATCCCCATGTACCTGCTGATGGGCGCCTTCGCCTACCACGCCAGGATCACCAGCGCGCTCTTCGATGCGGCGCGGGTCTGGTTCGGTCGGCTGCCGGGAGGCGTTGCCGTGGCCACGAATTTCGCCTGCGCCGGCTTCGCGGCCGTATCGGGCTCCAGCCTGGCCACCGCCGCCGCGATGGGCCGGATCGCGATCCCCGAGATGCTGCGCCTGAACTACAACCCGGGCCTTGCCGCCGCCGCGGCCGCCGCGGGCGGCACGCTGGGCGCGCTGATCCCGCCGTCGATCATGCTGGTCATCTTCGGCTGGCTGGCCGAGGTCTCGGTCGGCCGCCTGCTGATGGGCGGCGTCGTGCCCGGCATCCTGACGGCCGTGGTCTATGCCGGCATGATCGTGCTGCGCTGCACGGTGAACCCGTCGCTGGCCCCCCGCATGGAAGAACGCCCGACTTGGGGCGACCGGATGCGCGTGCTGGCCCCCGTCTGGCCCGTGCCTGTACTGGTCATCGCCGTCCTCGTCGGCATCTACGGCGGCATAGTGACCCCGACCGAGGCCGGCGCCTTCGGCGCCTTCGTCGTCTTCATAATGGCACTGGCCCGTCGCAGCCTGTCGTGGACGTCGTTCTACCATTCCCTGCGTGAGGCGCTGATCTCGACCTCCGGCATCTTCTTCATCGCGATCTCGGCCATCATCTTCACGCGGTTCCTGACGCTGTCCGGCCTGCCCAACTTCCTGTCGCAGTTCGTGTCGGGATCGGGGCTGGAGCCGCTGACCATCGTGCTGATCACCTCGGTCATCTACCTGGTGCTTGGCATGTTCCTCGATCCGCTGGGCATCCTGCTGATCACGCTGCCGATCCTGATCCCTGTCTTCAAGGCCGCCGATATCGACCTGATCTGGATGGGCATCATCCTGATCAAGTATATCGAGATCGGGCTGCTGACGCCCCCAGTGGGCCTCAACGTCTTCGTGGTGAAATCGGTGGTGGGGGACCGCATCCCGATCATGCAGATCTTCGGCGGGATGGTCTGGTTCCTGTTCGCCGAAGTCATCATCATGACTTTGCTGATCTCGTTCCCCGCGCTGGTGCTGACATTGCCGAACCTGATGATGGGGTCCTGACGGACAGGCCCCAACATCGGGCGGCGTCACCAGTCCTTCGGGCGGGTCCGGGCCAGGTCATCTGTGATCGGGATGAATTCGGCGTCGTCCCCCGGCGGCAGGCGGAACGGGCCGTTGGCCCAGTCGGCCGCGCGCCAGTCTTCCTTGGCCTGTTCGATGCGCTCCTTCGAGGAGGCGACGAAGTTCCACCAGATGTAGCGCGACCCGTTCATCGTCGCACCGCCAAGGGCCATCAGCCGTGCGCCCTGCGGTCCCGCCTTGACCGAGATGCCATCGCCCGGGCGGAACACCATCATGCGGCCCGCTTCGAATGTGTCGCCGGCGACCTCGATACTGCCTTGGGTCACATAGATCCCGCGGTCTTCGTGGTTGTCGGGAAGCGGGAACGTCGCGCCGGGCTGAAGGACGACGTCCAGGTAGAACGTCTCGGAATGCATCGTCACCGGGCTGGTTTCGCCATAGGCGGACCCAAGGATCAGGCGCGCTTCGGTGCCGGTATCGCGGATCAGCGGCAGGGCGGCTTCCTTGTGGTGTTCGAAATCCGGGGCCATGTCCTCGTGCTCCTCGGGCAGCGCGATCCAGGTCTGGATGCCGAACAGCTTGTGCCGGGTGGCGCGGGTTTCGGCGCTTGTGCGTTCGGAATGGGTGACGCCCTTGCCCGCGACCATCCAGTTGACCTCCCCCGGGTAGATCATCTGGTGCGTGCCGATGCTGTCGCGATGTTCGAATTCGCCGTCATAGAGGTACGTCACCGTGCCCAGCCCGATATGGGGGTGCGGGCGG
>TARA_R110002020_G_scaffold101179_1_pt1 | contig 10781 bp, 9 predicted proteins | sample TARA_R110002020 | Tara Oceans TARA_R110002020 (sample SAMEA4396489) | marine metagenome | biome: Westerlies Biome; feature: [MES] marine water layer (ENVO:01000295) within the mesopelagic zone...; material: water (ENVO:00002006), including particulate matter (ENVO:01000060) such...
AATATAATAGAAATTTGTTTTAGTTATTTGATTTTAGGTACTTTGAAAGAAGCAACTTCTTTTATATCTCCTAAAGCATTTTTATATTCTCCAACTTTAGAAGATACATTTACACCTAATGATTTGGCTGCACTTTCAAAATCAGATATTGCTTTTTGCAAATCAGAAGATAGTTTTTTTGCTTTACCTACTTGTTGGTCTGCCTTACTTACTAATGATTGAGCTTTTTTAGTTGCTGTTGACTTATTTTTAGTGGCAACTTTTACTTCATTTGTCCATCCCTTTACTTTTGAAGTAACTCCTTTTAATTGTCCTTTATAATCTTTTAAACTTGATTGCAGGTTTTTTACTTCAGAAGTTTCTTCTGCTATAATTTCCTTAAGTTCTTGAGCATACTCTTTATCCTCTTTAAGTTTTTCGTTTGAAAAATCTATGTCTGATTGTTCGTCATCTATTCTATCTATTGCCATTTCAATATCGTTCCTTTCAGGCATAGCGTCATAAATAGTATATACTTGGTCAGATAGCTTGTCTAAAGTTTTTATATCTTGTAGTTCTACTTTCTTAGCTAGACTTAGTTTCTTTCCAAGATTCATGTTTTTTATTTTGCCTTCTTTTATAAGCTCATTGAATGCACTTAGTATTTCGTGGTCTGTTGGTGTTTTTGTATTCATTGTTTCAAATTTATTAGTAAAATAACCTTCAATGCTTAAACCGCGTAAAGAACCATCTTTAATCTTATTCCAAAGTTCATCATTTTCAATTTTCATTTTCACGAACCAAGTTCCGTTAGGTAAATCAAAGCCATACATTTTTGACTTGTCGCTATCTCCTTCCTTAATCCAAGACTCAACTGTTAGGACTCCTGATACTCTTTCAGAATGTTCGTGAGTAGCTTTGTGATGATTATTATGTTTTAAATATAACTCACTAGCTTTTCTAACTGTTTCAGGACTAAAGTAAACATAGTATTCTGAATCGGTATTTGGGTCATATCTAAATATCTGCTTGTTAGGTATTAAAGCGGGAGAAACTAACATACGCTTTTCTTCATCTACTTTAGCAAATGTTAGATTATTCTTTTCTTTTCCAAAGTAAACAAAGTCTTGTTCAATGGCAGGAGAGCTGACTAGCGAGATAGCGTCAATAGCTAGTTCTTGACTATCATCTGCGATAACAAGTTCTACAATAGAAGTGGTTTTCATTTCTTCGTAATCATGGTCAGGGTTTGCTGCTTTGCATTCTTCAAGAGTATCATATTCACATTCTCCTGTTTCACCCCATTTATATTTTCCATCTTTGCATTGTGTACACGGCATACTATATAATATATTTAGTTAATTTTTATTTGATTTTTAAATTGTTGCTCTACGTCTTATATTTGCTAATTGATTTTGGCTGTTAGACATTTCATCAGTAACAACGTACGCCCTTGTAGCTTCAGGTTCAATTCCACCTGTTAAATCAAAAGCACCTGACATCATTTGAGGTGCAGGAGCTTGTGCTGCTGCTGCTCCTCCTCCACCACCTGCGGATGCGCCTCCTCCACTTGGGTCTGTACTTAAAATCTTTGCAATAGAAGCAGCCCCCATTATTCCTGTTAGGGCTGATTGAACAATATTCATAGGATAAGGAACATCTGCTAATGCCTTCATGATTCCCTGTTGGGTATTAAATATAGTTTGAGCAACTGCAATTCCTTTTGCAGCAACCGAACCTTCTTTAGCTAGAGAACCTGCAACTGCAAACCCCATTGTAATTGTTTTCATTTTTTCTTGTTGCACGAATTTATCTAAATCTTCCTTTTCCTTTGCCTCTCTCTTTGCTAAATCTATGGATTTCTTGTAATTTTTATCTTGTTCCTGATTCCACTTCTCATTGTCAGCTATTTTTTTAGCCCACATAGCATCATCAGCAGCTTCTTCTTTCTCTCTTGCCGCTTGTTTCGCAGCTTCCTCTTGTTCTCTCAGACCGTTTAAGAAATTCTGTAAACTTATTTGCCTTCCTGCACTTTCCTGTCTTACATTTGCTAAATGGATTTCTAGTTCTGCTAAACGGTCTAAATCTTCCGCCATTGTTCCATCTTCTCCTAATAAGGCGTGTCTTTCCTTTTCAAGTCTAACTGCTGTTGCTGCTAATTCAATTCTTTTATTCTCTAATGATTTCTCCTTATTAAAGGCTTTGGTTGCTGCTTTCTCTCTTTCTTCATAACTTTTTGTAATATCTTCAGCTATTAGTTTTTGCTTTTCTATCCAAGCTATACTTTCTGCTGTTTCTACATTCAAATCTCTTTGTGCGTCAGTTAATCTCTGTAAAGCTCCCGTTCTTTTTGTTTCTGCCTCAAAAGCTTTCCCTAAGTTCTCATTGATATCCATTATATTATCAAGAAATTCTTGTTGAGCCGCAGTATCATACCCTGTTGCAATTTGAACTATTGCATGACCATAGTCTTTTGCACCTTCAGCCACCTTATCCCAATCCATAGTAAAGACACCATGTATAACTTTCCCGACCGCTTTAAAACCGTCAATAATTCCCGTAAGACGATTCATTAGATTAGTCTTAATTCCTTCCCATAAATCTTCAATAGCTTGTTTAGGGTCTTTAAAAGCACCTACTATTGTTCCACCTACTTGAGCAAATAGATTATTAAGTACCTTCACAACCGCACCCAATCCTGCCATTGTTCTTTTAAGTGCTTCTGACCCTTTTTTTGTATCTGTAAAATATGCTATTAAAGCCCCTACAGCAACAACTAAAGCTCCTATTCCTGTGGACATCATACCTGCCCTTACAGTCGCAAATGAAGCTTTGGCAGTTGCAGCCATTGTTTTAAATCCTGCCTTTATACTTTTTAAAGAAACACCCATTACTTCAAATTCAGAAGCCGCATCCGCAGCATCTTGTGATACCTCCCCTAAATCTGATTTTACTTTTATATTAATTTCTTCTGTTGCCATATCTTTATTTTTTAAAGTGCTACTCCTGTTTTTAATTGAGTGATATTTACATTACATATCCACTCTAAAGTCATATCTGTTTGACCTCTTACAGTTAATAGAAAATCTGTTCCTGATGTGGATGCTAATATTCTCCAATTTGTTACTGTTCCTGAAGTCTTGATTGTATCTCGTTCTCTTTGAATACTTAATGTTCCTGATTTATTTATAACCACACCTCTTTCAACCCAAGCTCCGTAATCACCTACTGCTCCTGAACCAGAGCTACCTCCTGTTCTAACTGCTATTGTTTCAGCATGGAAATAAATAATTGTATTATCAGGCACAACAAAGAAACTTCCTGTTACATTATTTAGATAACTTGATTGTGTTGAATTATTTGTTGTTTGCCTTCCGTATATTAATTGTATGCCTTGTCTTTCACCTAATAAATCACCTGTAGTATTACCACCCAATACTATTGAATTAGGTGCTGTTGCATTCCCTAAAGTACCATAAACAAAAGCATTATTAACGCCACTATCTATTTCGTTTTCATCACCTACTATAATATTATTTCTTGAGAATCCTCTTACGGTGTTATCCTGTCCAACAACTACTGTATTGTTCGTTCCTTTTTGAAATGTATTACCATTCCCTTGAATAGTATTATTAACATTCTCCATTGATTCTCCTATTCCCACTTTAAATCCTTGCGCCCTACATACTCCTGCTGCTTTATCAAAAGTATATCCATAAGCTTCACATTGTAATTGATTAGGTGTTATACCTGTAGCATAACCATCAGTAAATGTTACTATTCCTATTGGGTCTATTTCATAAGGAGCTAAATCAAAGCCGCTTCTAAATGGTACATTTATTATGGGTGTTCTTGCTGCCATTATGGTATAAGTATAAATTCAACTTTTGCTAAGTCGCCTGGTTTGTAATCTATTTTATTTACTCTAAATTCTCGGTTCTTAATCATTACCGTATCAAAAAATGAAAATGTATTAATATCAGAAGGACTTAAATTAACTTTAATAGTCATAATCCTAGTATCAGGATTGTAAAGCTCATAATAATATGGAGACCAATATACATTGAAAAGATTTTTAATAGGAGTAGTTCCTAGTCCAATATACTGACACCCCCCAAAATTAAAATCTGATGTATTAGCTGAATCACTTGGTATGAGTGTTAAATGGCTAAACTGTAAAAATTGAGTTGCATCTTCTTCAGTATCATCATTTTGTGCAGGTATATGATAAGTACAACTCGTTAAAGTTTTTACTAAATTATTATACATTATTCTAGGTGCGTTTTCAAATCCTTCACTCGTTCCCTCATCTGCATTATAAGAATAAATTGCAGGAACTATTAAATCAGCATATTGCGACATTAATGGTTTAGGAATTGTTGCTGCAAATGGAGTTGCTTCTACTGTATCTGTTCCTGTTAATGCTGTGAATGCAGTAGCATCCCATTCTAAACTTCCATATAAATGTCCACCTACTTGGGTTCTATAATTGTTAAAAGCAAAGTCATCATCATCATCTACAAATTTAAATAGTGTTTCTTTTTTTAAATCTGTTAAAGGTTTAAGTTTTATTTCTGTTATATCTATTTTATCTGTCCAATCATGAGCAATACCTCTAGTAACTAAACTTAAATCTGAAATTGTACCACTTGCTGTATTATGAACAAAGACATCTGCATAAGGTTCTATTATAATGTTATTAGGATTGTCTTTATCAGGGATTGAAACTAAATTAAACATAGTCATTAATCCTTTTAGAAACTCCCATTGCTCTTGTTCGCCTCTTAAACTGTGAAGTATAGCGTTATTCATTGTACCCGTTATTGAAAGACCAGCACCTATTTCAAAACCTACCGTAGTTCCAAAAACTTGATTGAAACCAGCACCATCAGCACCAGTTTGACCTGGAAGCCAGGGCAAATTATTAACCCTAGATGCTCCAGCAATAGTAGTGTACCATTGAAATTCCATTGTATCATTAGGATTCATTGTTTGCGTAATTGATAGCCACATATTACTATTCTCTGCTTCCGATTGCTCAGTACCATTAATTAAAAGGTCATCTGAACCAGCATCATAATATGTTCCCCCTGCTATAATTGTTACTCCCGTAATTGCTCCTGGGAAACTTCCTGCTACTGAGAAAGTAGCTCCTGTACCACCTGTTATTGTAATTGTGGGGGTTGATGAATAATATCCGCCATGAACAAGAATAATATTAGTAATCTCGTATGGATAGCTAGTATTAGCTTCAAAATATATAATAGCACTCCCTGTTGTATTAACACTATTACTGCTTAGAACTTGAGGAGTGCCACCATTAGGAGTGTACACCCATCTAGTATATAAAGTTGAACTACGAGTAGAAAAGGTATATAAATTAGAGCCAAAGTTATATTCAGAATTTTGTTGACCCGCAGGACATACAAATTTATCTGTTGAATCATCATAACCAAATTCATCTGGGAATTGGTCATTATCAAACGCTAAGTTTGCCCAAGAACTAGGAGAAAGGTAATCACTACCTCCATACTGAGTATTACCATATCCACTTGTTTGTACTGAGTTAGGACTAGCATTATCTCCCCAATTAAAGTCCATAAACAATCTCTTAAAGTCTGATGTTTCAAAAAAATCACTCGTATATGTAAAAGGGCTTTCATCAAATATTCTATCAATTAGATACTTTATATTAATCCACGGTCTAAAAGTGCTTTCTAAGTTAGGTAATACAGGAAAGTTATTTGAATCAAATGTATATTGATGCGTCCAATCTACAAAAGGATATTTTACAGTTTCTTCAGTTCTAAAACCTGAGGTATTTGAATTTATATAAGTTAATCCAGCAGCTGTCCAACTAAGTTTAATATTTGTTCTATTGTAGTTATGTTTTAATTCAACAAAAGACATATCTGCAAAACTCTTATTACCTAAGAAATCTTTTAAAGCAACTACTTCAGAATATAGGTTTACATTATAGCTTATCTCACCCTCTTTGTCAGTAATTTCTATAAGTCTTAAATATCCATCAAATAAAATAAAGCCATCTTGTTTTAATACACATTGTGTTTTTATATAAGGATTAAAATTAAGTCCTGTATCTGTTCTTGTTATTTCAAAAATACTATCAAAGATTTGGTTGTTTCTTTTTGTCGCAGGTAGTTTAAATGCTTTAGAATAGGACTGTACTTTCTCAGCTACATTTTTAAAATCATCAACACTTAATGTTAGAGGTATATCTTCATTTTCATATAAATCGCATATTACCTGTCCATCTTGTAAGTCATTATAGATACCTGTATTTGTTCCAGCCGCAGCAACTACTTTCATAGATGTAACTGCTAAAGATTGTGTTGCTCCTGAATATCCACTATTCCAATCTAATAAAACAATCTGTTCTGAATCTGTACAAGTGAAATCAAAAAGTATTCCAGAGTCAGTAGCAGTAGTTACAAGGTAATTAATATTGTCCGCTACAAGAGTTGTATCTGAGTATATTTCTATTTTAAGTGCGCCTACACCCCCCGAAAATGTAATAGGAGGTAGCTCTACAATGACTGTATAAACACCACCTATTGTAAGACCTGACATTCTTTGATAAACTCCTGTATGGATTTGTCCACTAATAGTATAACCACTAAAATACACACCCCCTGTTGTTTGTGGAAAAGGAACATCACCCCACGGAGAACCTGTTGTACTATAACTGTACCAAGTATTTAGTATTGTCGGGGGTGCATTTGTAATAGTATCTAACATAGGATTAGCAGCAGTTGTTCCATATTGTCTGACATTAGGGTACGTACCAAACGCCCCTGATGACCAACCACCATCAACACAAAAATTAGGGTTGGAACTATAACTTAAAAAATTATAGAAACCATCATAGTGTTGTGGATATAATATTAACTGTACACTCATTATACAGACTGTGTTCTTAGGGTTTTAGTCTTTTCTACTTCAAAAGTATATTGTATTAGTTTATCGTTAGCTACTGTCTTTGTTGTAAAGCTCTTACTTACAAGTCTAACAGGTGTTACATATTGATTGAGTGCTGAATAAGCTGCATCTGTTTGAAAGCCATCTAATATATAAACTTCAGGACTATTCATTAGTTCTTCAAACATTGTATTGTGGTCTTCATTTACAAAATCTGTATTCATTTTTATTGTCTCAGTAGCATTAACTCTGAAAGACTTTTTGCCACCTTTATAACTATCTAACCTGTAAGCACTTTCATTCCAAGTTCCTGCTAGTTGATTATAAGTCGTTCCTTTTGTTGATAGACTTTTTACAGATTTTTTATTGAATGTATAATAATCCCATACTCCCCATTGATTAAGCCAAGCAAGTCTTATGGGTGCATATCCCTTTAAATCAGGACATTGTATATTTATTGTTGGACCTGGAACAGATGCTCCCGTTGATAAGAGTCCATATATTTCGTAAGATGTCATAGTATCAAGATAAAAATTAAAATCATAATTTTCTCTAAGGTTACCAGGATAGCACCCAAAATATACTAAGTTTTTATCGGTATTAGCAGACCAACCATTATAAGCACCATTATTTAAGGTTCTAGGAAATGAAAGGTTAGCTATCCCACCAGCGTGATTAATATCTACCTCTATACTCGTTAGACTACTATCACCCGCTAAATAAGCAATAGTTCCATAATCTTCTTTAGCGGCATATCTTGCTGTAGGTGCATTAGAAAGAAACTTATCACTACTAACTGTTATAATAAATTCATTTAAATCATATCCAAAATTATCACCCTGCTTTGTTAAAATGTCAGTTTCTTTCACATAACCATTCATAAGAGTAAAAGTAGTTGAATTTACTTCTTCACCACAAGCCTCTCTAACAATATCATTATTTTGGTCTCCTGCACAATTAGTTGCACCTAAATATTCTATCCTAAATTGAATAGCTAAATACCGAATTGAGTTCATGTTTAAAGAAAACTTATCTATTAAATGAATAGGATGGTGATTATCAATATCAGTTTCAGTACCTTTATATGAACTACCAAGAGCAGCCATATTATCAGCTTTGACATAATTTTCTACAATATTACTAAAATTAAATATACCTATTCCTGCATTGTTAGGAGTAGTCTTAAATGTTCCCGCTAGATTATTACTTGTATTTAAGTTAGGTGGTAATCCTCTACTTATATGGACTTCAGCTATAAACTTAACTTTTGTTTCAGTTGCTACTATATTATTATTTGATACTGCAAAAATTACATCTGCTCCTACTGCTACTTGTCCTGTTGTTGATGTATATAATGGTTGTTGCTCTATTAGTGTTGCCATTTAGTTTATTGTTGTTATTGTTTCATTTAAAGTATCTATTATATCTTCTTTTACATTACCTAGTAATTCGCTTCCAAATTGTTTTAATCCTAATCCTAAAGGTTTTTGAAAGAAGCTTAAGCTTTTAATCCCATCTCTTTTAATCTTTCTTCCTATTATAAAAGCTAAAGACTTATGACTTATAAATCTTCCTGTCTTTTTATCTCTACCTTTAATCCCTTTTTTACTTATCCACTTGGCTAATATATTGGGTGGTGGTTGCTTGGTGGTATATTTATAAGGACTACTAATAATCTTGCCTTCATAGTCTTTATATTTTTGAGACTTCTTTGTTCCTGAAACACCTTTATCTAAAAATTGTCCATAACTATTCATATAGAATTGTATCATAAATCCATCCTCATCAGGCATAACTTCAAAGCGAATTGAATTTTCTAATTTAGTTCCTCCACCCTTTTCTTTTTGTAAATTTCCTTTTGCTCTATTTACAACTTGCTTACCAAAACTATTTAGATACCTTTCTATATTCTCAGTTTTCATTATACAAGCCCCACAAACAGTTCTACCTGAATATCAGTTGTTGCAGAAGGTCTTACCTCTACCGTTACTATATCTTCTAATGTAGGGAAAGCAGGACTTGCATCTTCTTCACCTATTAGTGCTTCTTCTGCTTGAAACAAAATATGCGAACCTCCTGCTCTAACAGTAACTTGATAATTAGTATTAGCAGTTACTAAAGCGACTTTCATGTCTTGGTCGGTACTTAAATTTGTTACCCTTAAATACTTACAATTTTCTACATCTAAAGCCCCGTCTGCTCCGTGTGGTGTTGAATTGAAAACTAATACTGTTGTAGTTTGAGAATGAGTACAAGTTAATATTCTTTCAAAAACATCTATTATACCTGTTGTTGTTAGTGTGTTTGTTGAACCTCGCACCGAACCATTTAAGGTTACACTCTCGGATAAGGTTGTGATTAAATTTGCCATTTTATAATTTTATTGTTATTTTAAAAAATCCTATTTCTATTGTATATTTACCTATTTTAAATTTCATTAGTACCCAGCACCTCTTGTATCCACAGGAATATCGCAAGTTTGAAAATCATTCTGAACTAATACTCCTATTTGAAACACCCATCCACAACAAAGATTATCAAATCTTTCAGTAAAAGGTTCTATTGTGAATTGTCCTTGAGTAAAATATAGCGGTTTATTAATATCATTTACTCCCTCTAATGATTGTCTCCCACTATGTCTTAGCATCCCTATAAAATCTGTACATATTTCTAAGGTCTGATTGAATACTTCTTGTTCATTGTTTTTTGTATCTACTAATTTAGCACCCGCAAGAGCCGATTGTTGTTCTGTTTGCCAATCTGACTTTTCACTTACCATGTCCATAATAAAAATCTGAAAGTTATAAGTTAAAGAACTATCCCCTGTTGTTACTGATGTTGGGTTGATATGTAGTAAAGGGAATTTAGTTTCCTTTTCTAAATCTATATCATATATATCTCCTACTGACACAGTAGATACTTGCTGATGACCATCTGCCATTCTCACTAATGTATTTACTACGTTATTATAAGTTTTGTTGTTGACCATTTCTTTTTACTTTATTTTGTAAGTTTAAATCTGTTTCATAACTTAGCCAAGTTAATGCTTCTAATAAATTAAGTTTCGTTATTCTTTCTAAGTTTACAATTTCAGCATTACATAACCGATACATCACTCCGAACCATGACCATTTTTCTGCGAAACTTTCTGTTGCAATAACTTGTTCATTTCCTTCATTTTCTCCATCAAATATAATGGCAAAATCTTTGACAACTCTTTCCCGAAATGCCAAAAAAAAACCAACGCACTTTGCACTTGTTCTGCTGACATCTTTTTCATTTCTTCCGCCCTAATCTGTATATTACCATCATAAGCATTAATAATATATATATCATTCTTCTTCTCTTTAATGGGTCTATATAGTACCGCCATTATTTCAGGTAAATGGTTTTCTAATCCTAGCTTAATATAATGCTCTATATCAGCATACTCGCCAAGAGTAATACTGTCTAACTCGGGATGAAACCCATACTCCACATCATCTATTTTAATTATCTTTTTTAAAGAACTATTTTGCTTTTCTTGAAGCTCAGCCATCTTACTCATTATAACAGCAACATCTTGTAATGCTAATTCCTTTATCAACTGTCTAGGAATATTAGAAAAAAGAGCTATTGTCTTTTCTGCTTCTTCAGTTTTTGTTCCTTCTTTAAAATCTATAAGCTTTAACCACTTCTCTAATGTTACATCTTCCCAACTGCTTATTAACTTAAATTCTTTTACCTTCCCTTCTTTTTTAATCTTTACTTTCATAGTCTTAATATATAATAGAAATTATCGTTTTTTAGTTTAAAAAAATTATCTTTGCGCTGTTTTCATATACTTGTGGGGATTGCGACTTCGGTCGCTTTCCTTTTTATTG
>TARA_R110002020_G_scaffold54691_7_pt1 | contig 10780 bp, 13 predicted proteins | sample TARA_R110002020 | Tara Oceans TARA_R110002020 (sample SAMEA4396489) | marine metagenome | biome: Westerlies Biome; feature: [MES] marine water layer (ENVO:01000295) within the mesopelagic zone...; material: water (ENVO:00002006), including particulate matter (ENVO:01000060) such...
TAAAAAATCAAAAAAATCATTTTAGAAACTATACAGAGCATACTAAAGATTATAATATTTATCGTCAAGAAAGTTTAGCGTGGGGAAGTAATGAAATTTCACAAGGAAGTAAAGCACGTGTAGTGCGTAAGATGGCAGAAATATTTAATCGTAGTGAAGTTAAACCAAGTAAGGTTAAGCCATTTACCCTAGAACGTATTACAGATACAAAAAGCTATGCTGACTATATTTCTTCTATAGAGAAAGCACAATCTACAACAGAAAAAATAATAGATACAGTTAGTAATAAAAAAGCAAAGAGAGGAGATTCTTGGAATTTAGATTACCTAGCTTTTAATAACTCAGATAAAAAACAAATTACTGAACTAAGAGATAATCTTTTAAAGCATCCTCAGATTAACGATTCTTTTGGTGAGTTTTTTATTGACTATACTTCTAGAAAGCAAGGCTCTCCTAGAGATTTAACTAGGATTAGTATGGATGATATTAGAGCCCTTAATCAATATTTTAATAAAGATAAAGCCCCTAAAAAAGGATTGATGAGTTGGTGGAATTGGTTAATGGATCCTAGAGATATTGACTCAGGAGCATTACTTCAGACTTGGAAAAAGTATGAAACTTATTTAACAGACGTAAAAAGTTTAGACAAAGCAGGAAAGCCTATAATATTAAGGAAACAAAAAGCTAGTACTTTTATGTCGCCATTAGGTCGTATGCGTGAATACCAACGCAAAATGCAGGTACAGCAAAATGCTGAAGTTGATCCTATAAAAAATCAAGTCATTAGAGATTTGGATTTTAAAAACTGGATGACAAATGAAGATAAAACTATTTTAACTAGACTTCTTTCTAACAAAAGAAATGCAGAAGAAGAAAGATTAACAGATAGTAAATATGGAGATTTTTTAAACCGTAATATTAAGAATCAAATAACTAAACAAACTAAGACAGGTCAAGAGTGGTTAGATATTTACGATAAAAAAGTTACTGAGTTTTATGATGCAGTAGCTAAAGAATGGTTATTTACTTATGATAAGAAAGGTGAACGAATAAATTACGAAGACATAGATCTAAATAATCGTTCTTGGATAAATGAATCAAAAGGATATGTGACTGATTATATTAAGTATAGTCCTAAAACAGGTAAGTTTGATTTTGAAAACTTTAGAAAAAAAGTTATTGATCCTATGGAAACAAAGGGTAAAGTTCCTAAGATAGGATTAGAATCTTTGTTGCGATATCAATGGGAAGTATTACTAGAAAGAGATCTTTCACCAGAGCTAAATAAAAATATTTCAACTGTAGAAGCTAAAGAATTACGTACCAAAAGAAGAGAGGATTCTGTTAAGTGGAACAAGCTTAATTTTGTACGAGAATATGCTTTTGGTTTTATTAAGCCAGAGGAGTATTGGTCTAGGACTAATTATGGTGCTGACAATGCTGCTAAAAGAAGGTTTGAAGAATCTGTAATAGCCCTTGCAGAAAGAGCTGCTGCAAACGCAGAACCTAACTTACGCCAAAAGGCATATGATAAGGTAATGGCTAAGTATTCTTTATTAAGAGAAGATTCTTATCATCCATCGGCTAGCTTGGAGAAACAATTTTTAAGTGAGAATTATGAAAGCCCTGGTTATGGATCTAAACCTCAAAATCTATTACAACGTGGTAAAGATTTTATTGATGGCTATGATGTTAGTCCATCAGTTTTTGAAAACTATAAAAACCAAGTAGTACGTAGTTATTTTTCTAACCTTGTTGCTATACATGGCAATCGCCAAATAAATAAATTGAAGTACGGTATAGAAGTTCCTGACTTAAATAAAGTTAATTCTGACTTAAAAAAGCATAATGCATTTATTGAAGTTGAGGCAAACAAACTGTATAAAAAAATACTTGACAAAAAAGGTTCTACAGAAGAGAATGCTCTACAGCATAGACAAGATTTTTTAAAGAGACATAAGTATAGAGACAATGCAGATATGTGGGGAGATTTTTTATATATCTATTTAAAAAATAGTTTAGGGCATCCCTCTTTGCTTACTGATCGTATTATTAAATCAATGGAAACAGCAGATCCATTAAAGCTAAAAAATAATCCATATTATCTTACTTCTGATTATGCAGTTACTAAAGGCTTAGAGAGATTATATCAATCTAAGAAATTTAATAAGATGCCTTTTCTTAGGAAGGCTCCTAAGGATGATGCAGCAAGAAGAGATTATTTTGTCAGGCGTTTACATGATTTAGGTACAATGGAAGCAAGGTATAATCTATTAACCTTACTTGCAAATACTGGTACTATGATGACTAATTTATATGGTGGTGCTGTAACTACTATGGGGAGTGCAGGTTTTAATTCTTGGATGGATGCACAAAAAAATAAAAAAGTTGTGTCAAAACTATTAACAGATATTAACGGTAAATATGTTCTTACTTTAAGAAATGGAGATCCAGTTAAAACTAGAAAAGATCTGATTAAATGGATTGAAGATAAGGGCGTTATTGATAGTTACATTCAAAACGAATTAGACTACAACCCAGAATTAAATAAAGCTATTACAAAGTTAGGCAAAGATGCTAAGACCTTTGTAAGAGACTTGAAAAGATCTATTAAAAATAATGCGTCAGATGAAACAATATTACAACTGACTAAGCGTTATGGTATTAATGATGCTATGCTTAGATGGGGTGGATGGTTTATGCAGGTATCTGAACGTAAAAACAGAATAGACTCTTTTATAGCACATGCATTAAAGGCTAAAGAAAGATTAGGAAGTGAAGGGATACATTCTAATCTTAATGATCCATTTATTTTTGATACTGCTTTAAAAGGTATTGAGACTACACAGTTTTTATATCACTCAGCATTCAGACCTGCATTTATGACAACTGCATTAGGCAAAGTTTTAACTAGGTTTAAACTATTTGCTTTTCAATCTGTTAGAGTACGTAGAGAATTTTATAAACAAGCAAAGCTATATGGGTTTAAAGAAGGTACTGATGAGTACAAAAAAATGAAGGATTTGTTTTTAACTGATCTATTTGGCTTTGCATTAGGTGGTGCATTTATGTATTCATTATTTGATACAGCATTACCACCACCTTGGGATTGGGTACAAGACACATCAGATCTAATGTTTGGTGATAAAAAAGAACGTGATAGAGCTTTTTATGGAACATTGCCTAGACCTATTGCTCCGTTGCAGGCAGCACTACCTCCTATAGCAAGATTCCCACAAACATTTGTTGAGCTAGTTCAAGGAGATTGGGAGAAGTTTTCTAACTATACCGTACATACTATGTATCCAGGTGGTAGATTAATATATAGTGCTAAGAAAACATTAGAACGTCCAGAAACTTTTTGGCAAAACTTTTTTAGAATACCAGTAAGTAGAGTAGGTTACAGGATAGATAGAGAACAACTTAAAGAAGAACGTAGAGAAATGATAGAAGAGGAACTAGAAATATGAGAAAAGATACTATGATACTAGATAGCATTTTTCAAGAAAGCGATAATTCTGAAATGAATTTTAAACGCAATCTTTACTTTAACAAGCCTCCATCTGAGGTTGTTGAACATACTCAGAAAGAAAACATTCCTTTAGGGAGTGACACTTCTAAGTTTGTTATTGATTACTATCTAAAAACTAACAAGCTAAAGCCTGCTAAGTTTTATGAAGAGGCAGGTTATGCTAAACATTATTATCCTGATTTTGAGGTAGAAAAATCTGAAGAATGATTTTACCTGATATCATAACGCCTTTAATGAGTGCGATGCAGAGAAGAAAAGAAGCACCTGCTCCTAGGAAAAAATTTAATATTGCTGATCATTATGTTGATAATAGAATACCGTATGGTACTCCTGGTTATCCATCAGTTCCACAGCCACTTGAATCTTTACTTCCAACTGGACCAGGTGATTTAGCACTTGAAACAATTTTATCGGCTGTTGCTCAAGACAATCCTAAGGCAGGGATTATTTTAGGGTTACTAGGAGCAAGGTATAGACCGAGAGCTGGCGGAATGCTTGATAATATTGTTGGTGGAAAAATTTCAAAAATGAAATATAAGAAAGGCTTTAAAGAACTTAAAGAAAAAGATATTCTGCATAGAGAAACTCCCTCTGAATTTAACTTAGTTCCCTCAAAATGGGATGATGATATTCCACATGGAACATATGCTCCAGTACAGGGATATAATGTTTTATCTACAAAAGCTCAATATGGGTTATCTACAAGTGACATAGAAGACCTTATGAGAAAGACTAGAACTCATAGGGATCCTTCAGGGAAAAAAATAAAATTTAAAATGTTAGATTCACCATTTACTTTTCCAAAATATGGATTAATGGAGTTAATACGAAACCCTAAAATTTGGAAAAACAAAGCACTAGAAAGTACTGTTGCACATGAAGGTCGTCATTTCTTGCAACATAAGGCAGGGCAAGCTAAGCGTTTTAAAGCAGAAGTTAGACCTTGGGAAAAGCAAAGTGCTATAATGGATAAGATAACTCCTGAGAATTACGGACAACATCAGAATATGTTTGACGCAATTAGAAGATCTGAGGAAAATAATGTTTTGATGAAAGCGTATAAAAATACCATAAAAAAACCACGCTGGCTAAGCAATACTGAAACACTGGAATCCTTTCCAGCTTTTAAACAATGGTATAAGAATACTACTCCTGATCAACGTATAGAATGGGATCTGAGAAAAGCATACGAAAAAGCCCCTATAGAAATAGATGCACGTTTAGAACAGCTTGATGTTTATGGGCGTAATCAAGGTAGGGTAGAGAACATTTTTAAGTATTTTACCAGTGCTGGTTATGATCGAGATCAAGTTCTTGATATGCTAAAATTATATAAAGTCCAAAAAAATAAAGCACAATTAAAAGCATACAAAAAAGGTGCTTCTAATTGGCAGGATTATTTAGACGATTAGTAAAATGTGTAAAAAAAAATAAGGGGCATTAGCCCCCTACTTTTAGTTTTATTACCATCTACGTCTACATTTTTCACATGGACAATCTCTTCTTCCAGTATGCATAATAATGTCTCCTTATTCGTATTTAAACTTTTCTCTGTAGTCTTTCCATCTTGGTCTAGTTTCTGCCCAGTATACGCATGCGCCTACACCAACAAAGAATCCTATAAGTATTCCTAAACAAAACATATTTATCTCCTTATATATTATTAGCAGGCAGTAAGCAACTCACATCATCCACAACCTCTATTTCTGAATGAGTTACCTACATACCTATTGCTAATAAAGTTTACGTTCTAGCTACTTTTTGCACCCAAGTTCGTAGTCCTTTGGGTAGCTTAGTCATTTCTTTACCTAATTTCTTTGTAAATAACAGTTCTTTATATCGTTTATATGCAGTTCCTTCTTTATCAATTCTACCTTTTTCTAGAAGTTCTTTATACATTGATAATACTGATTCCATATTATTCTCCTTATGCTAATAATCTATTAGCAATTTCTTTTACTACGTTAACTGTTACAGCATTTCCCATACATTTGTATCGTTGACTATTAGATAGTTCTTCAGTCCAATTGTCTGGAAATCCTTGTAATCTTTCACATTCGAGAGGAGTTAGCTTACGAATTTGATGTATTGTTTCGCTTTCTTTAGCTAAATAGCTTTCCATTCCTTGAGTCGAAGTAACACAGTTTGCAAGACTATCTTTTCTTTTAGCTAATTGCTTACCTCGTCTTGGGCTAAAATCATAACCTGATGTTTCTCGTACTTTCTTACGTATCTTTTTAGCTTCTTCAGTACGTTCTTCTGTAAGAGCAACAAAAGATTTTGTTTTAATCATAGTACGTTGTTGGTGATTATCCATACCATTAGCATAATGTGCATCAATGCAATTAGCTATCTTTACTTCTTTTAGTGTTCCTCGATTATTTACTACACCTGATTCAATAATACAAGGTGTGTGTCCACCTCCTCCACTTGCGTCTATAGCTTCACAAGCTCCGTCAGTATCAAAGACTTGATTGTATCTTCTAAACTTATCGTTACTACCAAGTCTTTTTATTTCAACACTATTCGTTTCATACCCTTTTCTGAAAGGAAATACTTCTGGTCTACGTTCTCCTCTAAGATGTCCAACAATATAGACTCTTTCCCTATTCTGAGGCACTCCGAAGTTTTTACTATTGAGAACTTCCCATTGCACCATATACCCAATGTTGGAGAGAACTTTAAGGATTGTCTGGAAAGTACGTCCATTTTCGTGAGAAAGTAAACCTTTAACATTTTCGAGTAATATATACTTGGGCTTTCTTTCTCTAAGAATCCTTGCGATATCAAAAAAGAGTGTACCCCTAGTGTCGTTCCAGCCTCTTCTGAGTCCAGCCACAGAAAAAGCTTGGCAAGGAAACCCTCCAACAAGGAGGTCGAACTGTGGGAGTTCTGAGGGAACAATTCTTTTTGCATCTCCATAGTTTTTGACTCCTTTGAATTTAGTTTTTAATATTTGTGAGGCGTACTTATCTATTTCAGATAGTCCTACCAATTCAATGTTGTGTTCAGAAGTAAGTAGTCCTAATTCAAAACCACCTACTCCTGAAAACATCGAGAATACTTTAGTTCTCATTCTCGTTATCTTTTAACCAAGTTTCAACTACTTCATATGGAAGTTTGTAGCTTTTTCCGCTAGACTCTTTTATAGCAACAATAGGATACCTCTGAGCCCGAGGTTTTATTCCAACAATTCTGTAAGCATCTTTATTGTAACCTATCGTTATAACTTTTCCATATGAATCCTTATTAAGAGCAGGATACTTCCAAGAGTTTCTTTTAAGTGTTGCAATAAATTTGTTACGCTCTGCTTCTGCTCTGTCTCCATTTGTAACTTCAACTTTGAAATGAAAATCTGTAGTACCATAGGTAATGTTTTTCATGTCTATTGTTACTTCATACTCTTTTTGTAAAGACTCTACAGTATTTTTAAAGTCTTGACGAAAGATTCTAAGATTACTTTTTGTTATTTCCATAATTACTTTTCCTCCCAATGTGTGCGTTTAACTTTTGATCGTCTTTAATTATTAATGGGTAATGTCTTATGCTCGGCTGACCTAAATAACAATCCTTACATTTTTCCCAATTTCCAATGATATTCAAATCCTTTTCTTCTAATTCTGAGATTTGTTGAGTATTTGAATCTACCCATTTAAGTTCTTGTACATTTTTAGATTCACAAAGTCGACATTTATATTTTTGCATTTTAATCTCCTTACTAAAGAGGATGCCCTAGACTTTAATATCTTCTAGGTTGTGTTGTGAGGCTATCCGAGTATCCGTTGAGGTAGGACTAGAAGATAGCCTAGGGCATAAGTATTAGTATTCTTCCAATTCTGTAACTTCTTCGCATTCAGGACACCATAGTATCCATTCTTCTACAACCATAGGTTCGTTACCGTTATCTCTACCTACGAACCTTTCTGTTGACATGCTTTTAAGTTCAGTTTCGTTACATTTATTATTTTTACAGGTATGGTTTGTGGTTATTATTTGCCTTTCCATTATTTGTTTGCGTCTTCTAGATGTTCTACTATGTTTAACGCCATTATACCTGCGTCTATTGCAAGATTGTAGTCGTTTAGTGCTACTTTATCAGTCACAACTGTCGCAATAAAACCCTTGAGATTCTGTAATTTGTCCTTCGAGGGTTTCATCGAAGAGCTTTCTGTAGGCTTGGTCACTTAATACCTCCTTTACTTCGTTTTTATTAATTTCGATTTCTATATTTCTTAAATATTTTATGTGTCTACGAGATGGTTTTATATACATTAAATGATTATTGTCATCATCTTTTAGGGATAATATTTTTATTGCTAATGCTATACCATCCCACTTAGCTGGTTCCATAGTTAAATGATGTATTACTAATTTCATTTCATTCTCCTAAGTAAGTCAGATAAAGGCAACACTACTAAAGGTTCTTGCCTATCTTCTTTTATTATCTGCCAATGAACTATTTCTAAGTTTGGTTTTAAATATTCTGCTATTTTCTTACGTCCTTTAACTTGAATTTTAATTTTATCTTTATTTCTTCTTCCACTTTTAATCAGTACATCAACTTCTTCATGTTCTCCTAAGGCTTGTCCATTCGATCCCCAGGCTCTTACTGCGTCAAAGCCATATTCTTTAAGTGTATCTACGATTATTCGTTCTACTCTATTTCCTTTTTGTTTTGAGGGGCTACTCATATTAATTTCTCCATATACTTATTCCTGTAGTTAATTCTACATTAAATAGTCCGATGCTTACATTCATATGATTTCCATTTTCAATACAGAATGTAACAGATGTGCTTAAAATTCCTAGTAAAATAATTTTAAGTCCACCTACATGTCCTTGTAGCATATCTACTGTTTTAAATATGGGGAGTCCAAGAAATTTTATCTCCATATTTTATCTCCATATATTAAAAAGCATAAAAAGGGAAAAGGGTGCAACTCTATGCACCCTAGACCTCGCGGCAGTCCACATTCCCTTTTAGTTTATCGTTGCTTGATCAAACCTAAATGTTTCATGATTAAAGTAACACTTTAGCTTAAAGCCTGATTCGTCACGTGCTACGATAGATTCTACTATCCTTGCTTTAGACTCAGGATTAGGTGCTGATATACCTAATAGTTTATCAGATTTTTGTTCTATTGCTGAGTCTCCTTTTGCACTATGTCTATTCAGGTTTCCTTCATATGCAGCAGTTTTGCTAATATGGCTAACTGCAAATATGATTACTTCGTATTTTTGTGCTATCTCTTTTAGTTTACTTACTATCTTTTGCATTTTAACTAAAGAATCATTTACATAGTCAACTCTTATCTCGTCAATTGTATCTATGACTATTATTTTAGGCTGAATAGTAGATATTACATCTATGATATTATTGATCTCTGGGGATACTGTTAATACTTTTAGATGTCCTAGCTTATCTTTAGCCTGATTTATAAAGTCCATATCATCATTGAGATAATGATTTACTACCTGTTCTTTAGTTTTATTAAACGCAATTTGATTGAATCTACGCCACATAAGTTTTTCATTTACTTCTAGAGATAAGTACAAACATTTAAATTGCTTTGCTCTTGTTACAAGATTTTGTATAAACGCTGTTTTACCAAGTTTAGTATCTCCTATAATGGTAACTAACTCTCCAACAGTAAATCTGTATGGACTTGGTATGTTATACATTGATCCTAGATCAAAGCTTTTGTCAGTATAATCTGTTTTAACAAATTGTTTAAATTGTTCAGTCATACTATCTACATTAAATATTTCTACTCCGTAATCTTTTGCACGATAGAATTTGCAACGTGCATCACAGAACTTGTCCATAATGCTATCGCTACATCCATATCCGTCATGCTCCCATGCATATACCGTATCAATCATTTGCATTGCTTCAGTATAATCAAAGTCTGGTGACCATTTATGTACTAAAGCCTCTGCTCCTTCTCTTGGTATACCACTACGTTTCCATGCTGACACCATTCTTAGTATAGTTTGATGTCTAGTGCCTGGTTCTGGTCCACGTGCATACATTTTCTGAACACAAGTAACGTGTGCTGTAAAGTTAGGATCATTTCTTTGAGTCCTGCTTTTTATTACACCGTTCTTTATAGGTTTGCTTATAACTTTATCTTTAAATCTGTCTGTATTATTATCTTTCAAGACTTTTTCTGTAAGTTTGATAAAGTTAAGATTTCTTGCGTCAATAGCTTCATATGTAGTAGCACGTGCTATAAAGTCCTCGTATTTAGAATGAATAAATAGTTTCTCCATTTGAGATTTAAGTACAGGAACTTTATAGGTATTGTTTTTCTTATTATATGAATATTCAGCTCTTATGAGTCTAGATTTATCATAAATATTATCAACACCATATTCTTTGAACATATTTTCTATAGTTAGTTTTAGTGTTTGAGGTAAATCTTTACTAGGCTTTAATCCAAATATATTTGGTATATACATATGAAAGCCTGTACCACTAAACCATAAGAAATGTTTTATTCGTTCCTCTTCTAGAAATTCTTTAAGTGCATTTATATTACTAAGGTCTTCATTTTTTATATCTATATCAAGAATTATTTTATCAATAGCATATGTACCTCTATAGTTTTTGACGTTTCCATCAAATGTATCATCGTACAAAAACATTGATCTGTATAATTCTCTTTTAGGTTCTATGTAATCATAGAGTTCATCATGTACGATAGCGTTACCACGATGGGCAACGCTACCTACTGCTACTTCTATTAGTTTATGTGTAGTTTCCATGTATTCTCCGTACTTTTGTTGTTTATTACAGAGATTGAGGTCACACCTATTTCATTGATGTGACCATTTTCTTTTAATTGTCTCCATACTCTTGAATATGTACTGCCGTTGTGGGTTTTATTAAACCATTGTTTACCCCACTGGACTACATTTTCTTCTATTTCATGCGTAGATATTTCTGGCATTTGATCTATTTCAAGATCATTTGGATCTAGTTGACTTCTAGAAAACCAAGAGTTCCAGTCGTTTATTCTATGCTTTAGAAAATCTAAGAGTATAGCTTTTGCTGTCGGTTTATTCATAATATTACCAATCGTTTAAGTTATCATTAGTTGCTGGAGTAGCTTCGTTCCATACCTTTTCAGATTGTTTCTCCATGTTTTCTGGTCGGTAATTCTTTAACCAACCATTTTCTACATGTTCTTTAAAGGTATCTATTAATACTCTTTTATTATCAGTAGATTTTGCAACTTGTTGAAA
>TARA_R110002020_G_scaffold168349_3_pt1 | contig 10779 bp, 13 predicted proteins | sample TARA_R110002020 | Tara Oceans TARA_R110002020 (sample SAMEA4396489) | marine metagenome | biome: Westerlies Biome; feature: [MES] marine water layer (ENVO:01000295) within the mesopelagic zone...; material: water (ENVO:00002006), including particulate matter (ENVO:01000060) such...
GGATTTGAATATACCCTGAGTCAGTATGACCCGCTAGTGCTTTGTATCCGGCTTTATCGCTTTGAGTGAGTAGTGTCTCGATGCATTGCCTACCATAATAAGTGATAGTCGCTCCTATGTCTGGGTCTATCCAGCCCCCGCCTACTTCTTTCTGCGAGCAGTATCCATACGCGGCGTTGGTCGACACTTTAATTGCTGTTTGCATCATGTCATATTGCAACTTATCTTCATCACTCTTGGCTTCTTTCAGCAATTTTTTGTATTGCGCTCGCAGTTCCAACATACCTTGTATGACAGAGGGTATGATGCCTATTTTGTTTTGATTCCAGTGAGTTCCATTAGGCACACTTCTGATTTCTTCTCCTGCACTTCGCACTTTAGTAGTCGGACATAGGTTAGCATCAATGAATATAGACGGATACATAGATTTGAAATCAATACAGGCTACGTTCTCCCATCTGCCTCCTATAGTATCTGGCACAGTTGCCGCTCTATACTCGTCTCTTTTTCTATTGAATGTTGTGCGGGCTTTAATGTCCGTCTCTCTAGATATTAACCCACGTATATATCTTGATACTTTACATGTGCTCTTGAACGGGACTCCACAATGCTTCTGCATTGCTAAGTGATACGGAATAGCCTTGATTCTTTCGCTACATCTTCTCAATAGTGTAGTGTCACGCACACAGTAGTCTACAAACTCATCAAAATTTTCAACCCACCAAGTGAATACATCTGCATTCATCTTCGTTCCTTCTTCACCGAACTCTTTGTCCAGTTCTAAATCTTCGGCTATCGAAGCAAGTTTCTTACTTCTGAATTGGCCTCTGCCACTCTTTTGCCACATGGCTTCTAATCCGCTCCCTTCCATCCACGGAAGTGCGGTATCATAACACAACCTGCCTAGAATTGGTTGTGCTATTTCCTTGTAATACCCTTTCTTGTTGGGCCTGATTATTTGTCTCAAAGGACTAAGCATCTTTGCTTTACTGCCTAACCTCTCTACCAACTTAGGTAAATCAGCCCACATCATAGCATGTGCAACCAGCATATCAGGGTCACACGTTTCTAGATATTCTAAGAAGCCTGTAAGCATATCCTCTTCACTACCAAAGAGATAACGCATGTATCCGCTTTCTCGTTCTATATGGTCCACAACCGTTTCTTCGGTATCCTCATTCCAAGCGAATATAACAGGTTCATCTGCATGAGTATCATCAATAGCAATCATTGTAATTGCGCCTTCATGTGGTTCTTGTGGTTGCCATTCCATATCAAAATACCATATTCGTGGATGAAATTCAGGTATATCTTTAGTATCAGGATACATGTTTATCATTACTTGGTCTTCGTATGGTATGTCTGCTTCGTATGTGTTCAATTCTCTCTTTACATCATACAGTAGAGATGGGTTGGGCACATCCAATCGCATGAGTTTAGAGCCATCTATACCCTCTGCTAAGATTGTGTCTCGCGTTCTCACGCCCGGATATCTTGCAACAACACGACTGAGTCTTCTAGGGTGAGTATCAATAGGTATCCAACAATGTGGAGGTATATAGGTAGAGTCTTCACCTATATTGGGGTCGATTGTGTGCACTGTTAGCACACCGTCTTTTCCCCGATACCTCATGTATAGGTGCGGGTGTCCAACACCTTCCCACTCGTCATCGGGATAGTAGTAATTGATTATCATCTGTTCTCATACCTGTTGGTCTATGATTATCAATAGCCGTTTAACCTTGTTATCTGCTTGTCTAACCACTAGACCACTGGCATCACCAAAGTGTATACGAGTGGGCATTGTAGGGTCAACAAGACCTAAACACGGTAGTAACCACGGTCCGAAATTAGATGTAACCGCATGTTTTGGTCCTTCTGCATCCCTGAGTTCTCCAGTTGCAAACAATTTAGTGCTATGTGTCTTACCTACAGAAATCGCTATTTCATTACTATTCGCATCTGCTGATACTATGTAGTCAGAGTTCGTTTTTACTATGTTCTTCAAACCTGATAATTTCAGAATATCAGATAACTGAGTCTTACCGTATAGGTTGTAGGTGTCATTACCGAAGGACGTCCAATCAGATTCTTCTGACGCTTTTACTAGTTTTTCGTATGTGGGAACTAATTTACTGCTCTTCAAATCCATAATCGGTAGGCTCATTTTGAGTTTTCCACCAGTTACATAGAGAGTTTTACCGTTCTTTGCATGTTTAATCGTGACATCTCCATTGCACTTCTTCAAGAAGGCACATACTTTATCCAAATCGGATATGTGAATGACGCCTGTTTTCACATCAGCATCTTTGTATTGCTGAAATACTCTGTAGAAGTGTGTCTGATACCCAATTGCATATCCCAAAGTTGAGGGATTATCGTAGATAGTAAGCATCATGTCGTTGATATTGCTATCGAACTGACCTAGATGACTCAACCACTCCTTCTTATCAAGCGTCATGTGTGCCATTCAATCACAGCCGTTCTAGTTCCGGCAGTCCCATGAAGTTAGGTTGCTTGCCCTGTTCGGTAGTAAGCACAATCATTCTCTGCCCTTGTAGGGAAGCGTCTGTCTTGCTTTTCGTAAAAGTTACACTGAATTCCTCGCCTATTGCGTTATCTTCTTCATCGCGCATGTCTTTTCTCTTACAATGTAGGATTTGGAACATGTAACCAGCACTGCTTTTCTCCCATGCTGGGAGCCCGTCAGTTTGTGTTACCTTACCATCCTTGTATACATCTTTCATGTGAGTCTCCCAAAATACACGCACTCCTCTCTTAACGAGTGCTCTACACATTGCAGTCAACTGGTGGAAGCGAGTAACTCTTACAGCCCAATCCCATTGATTCTGAACTCTCTTGTTCTCACCTGCCCCTCTGTTATCTGCTGCTTCGATACCGTCTCTTGACAGTCCAAGGTCTGCGATGCGCATGCAGTTAGTCGCCACGCTATCCCACTGGTCTATACCACTAATGAGAACACCCCACAAATTCTCGTGTTGCTCTAATGCAAATTGCATTATGTTCATCACACGGTCATGTGTTGCTGGGTAATCGTAAGCGCTACGAGAACCCTTCATGTAGACCCAAGGTTCCCAACACTTGATGTTCTCGTTATTGGAGTAGTATGCTGATTTGGTGGCTGAGCCACCGTTATCGAAATCAACTATCCAAAATTGCTTTGGTTTGCTCATTCCTCTCCCTCACTAAGCCAGTATTTCTTCGTAATGAATTTCTCATCGACGTGAATAATCGCATTACCAAAAATAGGATTGTTGGCAGTCATGTTCAATTGTTGCGAAGCCAAACTGTTCACAGATAATTCCCTAAGTAGGCCTTCCTCATTCACAATCATGTGTATGACATCTTTTGCCAAATACGAGTCGGGCACAAATTCGATGTATCCGCCTACTGTTTCCTGTAGCATTTCTAGTGTAGGTTTTTCTGCATATATGTTACCTTTAAGTTGCCACATGCAACTGTCTTCTGTTGTAATTTCTACCCATATATCATTCATCCATTTCACCTTCTGTAAACTCGTCTAGAGTAGTCTGCCTACCATCAAACCCGTCGCAATACCTCTGATAGAAATCGAATACGATAGCGCTTTTACCTGTATTCTCCTTACCCACCAGAGCCATGAAAATGTGGGTCTTTGGTTTGTTAGCATCCACATCTGCTAATTCTGTTCTTAAATCAGCAAACGGGTCACCCTTAGTCTCTTCATGCTCAGCCTGTAATTCTGCTTGCTTAGCCTCTCCAAAACCCCCCATCACTCCACGTCTCCAATTGCTGCTTGCTCTGTGTTTATTTGTTGAACTTGGGCTGTTTGTAATTCGTTAAATTCAACTCTTGTTCTAGCCACTATAGCATTTACGCTATTGAAGAAACTCTCAAACACTTTTAGGAGAATGAGCCTTTGTTTGGCCACCTCCTGTAGTGCAAGAGCCTCTTGCAATAGCAGGTCGTATTGTTGTTGTAGTTCATCATGTTCTTTCTTTGTTACCATTTTTCTTCACCTCTCAATCGAACTGGTTAGACCCAGTGTCTCCCCCACTTACTTGTCTGTATGCCTTACCAGCACGAGTGTATACTCCCATAACCGACATTTGCGGTTGGGATTCTCCGTCTTGTAGTTTGAGCCTTAGTCTGCCGAATACAAGAACTTGGGAGTTCTGTCCGTATCCCCATAGTTCATCATCTACATCTCTAAATTGGAATGGATGAGATAGTTCGTTGCATGCACCGCTTATCCAGCAAGGCACTTCGCTCTTCTTACCACTACCATGCTCATTTCTCAATAACATGCTAGTTAGATTCAAACTGTAACTACGCCCGGTTTCATCCCACTCAGACTCTCGCCCTTCGGTAGACATACGTGTTACTGTTCCTCGGACAATTACATCAGGCCCGACAGTTCCATCATTACCATCTCTTCCAGTGAATGTTCTCTTACCTTCATGGTATACTTCTTCTAAGTCTGTTAGACGTGCTGCCATATCATCGATATATTCGCTGCTAGTCCACATCTTGAATGGATTGTTGATTATTGCTCTGATTGCTTCGGGAGCCCACTCATCGGTGTATTGCATCTTACTATCGAAGTCATAGTTAGTTCCAAGCACATCTTGGAAAGCCTCGTTTTGTGTAGTAGGTAGTCTTACTTGTATCTGCACAGGCACTCCTATTTCTATTTCCAAGTTCCTGTTCTCTCCAGTAAGGTCAACACGCCATTGACGTATGTCATTTATGTATGCGCTCTTCTCATTACCTAAGAAGCGGTAATACCTACCTAAACGCTCAGATGGATATGGTCGTCCTGCCCTAGATAGGAGACATAACCAATCGTCACCGACCTTGAATCCAAGAGATGGTGCTTCATCTGTAGTTTCATTGGTTACTATTGCACCGTTGGCCGTGTTAATGACCCATAGTCCTTCTTCTTTGTAGTAGTGTCCTACGACACCATCAGAAATAGCCTCGTTGGAGTTGTCGTTCCACTTACTTGTTGCATTACGAACATTCCATCCATTCCTGTCATTGGTCTTGTCTTCTACACCAAGCCAATGTCCTACGAATGTTGTGGTTTCTCCACCACCGCCACTGATATTACTGACTCTGTCTTCGACAAACATCATCTCTGCCCAGTCTACAAGGACATCTTCGTCCTCTACCTTCCAGTCGTCGCATCCCCAGTTATCTGAGATGTGCTTGATGAAGGCCTCAGCGACCTTATCAATCGACTCGCCGGTTCGCTCAGCCTGCATTTTGAAGCGCAGGGTAACCTCTTCCGGCCATTCTTCCGTCTTCCGTTCTTTCTTGAACGGGTGTTTCTCATTTTCTTCTTCACTCATTTTTCTTCACCTTTTCTTTCATTTTTGCTACCATATAATCTAGGTAGGAATAGTCATCTCCCGGCCATGTGTATTTTTGTGTCATCACATCACCGTATGCAGCCATTATACTCCAAATGGCATCTAAATTATCTTCATCATCGAAGTGCTCATACAAATTCCTATAGAATCCGCTTGTAATTTGATTAAGGGCATATCCGTTTCTAAGCATATTGTGTAAGTTGTTTCGTAGTCTAGCCCAGTCATCATCGATTGCTAGTAGTGCGGAGTCTTCCTCAGCCATTGCCTCAAGTGAATCCACTCTCTCACGTAATTCTGCTAAATCTATCGAATCGAGGAACATTAAACATGCGCGCAAATCCCCGTTCATGACTTTTACGAGGCGTTCTAAGAGAGCACCACCAATGTCGAACGGATTATCTTTCCTGTAGGTATGAACCAAGACCTCGTATAACCTAGCCATCCCATCATTTGGTGATACAGGCGTAAACGCATACACTTTGCATCGTGAGCGTATGGCTGGGCGTATCTTCTCCAACTCATTGCATGTCAGTATTACCATTGCATTCTTGCTATACTTCTCTATCAGTTGTCGCATTGCATCCTGTGCTGCTGGTGTTAATCCGTCTGCCTCATCAAGCAATATCACCTTGCGCTTTACTCCCAATGGCTTGACACGCATTGCAACCTTCAATTCCTCACGAATGAATTGTATACCTCTATCATCAGAAGCATTAGTCTCGATGAAGTTAATGTCATGTTCTAACCATCTAGGTAGACGCTGAGACCTGTTAAAGTAGTCACCTTCACCATATATTCCTTGCGCGGATTTTTGTGCGGGATAATCAAGAAGAACACTTGCTATCACGTATGCAGCGCTTGTCTTACCTGTGCCGGGTGGCCCATGAAAGAGCAAAGCCTGTGGGGCAGTGTCGTTATCCCACTTCTTCACATCAGATACAAGTTGCTCTAACCCCACTAGGTCTGCTAGTGTATTGGGTCGAGCCGATTCCAATAATTCCATGATTCTCTATTCATTCATTGTTTATATAGTCAAATTATTCTTGGGGCGCGAGCATTTCTACTTCTGCATCGTATGAATCTGCCCACACGATGAAGTCATCCCACTTCTTCGGTAACGGGTTGTCAGTGACCCATTGTATCATGTGTAGACCTGCTGAATCTGTGATTGCATGGGATATACCATACATCGACTCCAACTTGTCCATCAACACCAGCCACTTGAACACGTCCTCGCTGCTATGGTAGGACTCCTTGAGTTCAATGCCGAATGGCGATAGGAATCTCTCCACACATGTTTGTTGCGTCAAAGTTCCTGTGGTGAAGAGAGACCTCCAGCCCACTCTTCGCTTTGCCCTCACACCGAGTTTTGAGTCCTCCCTATTCTCCAACCATGTCCTGAACCTCACTTCGGTCAAAAGCAAGCCTAAGCCCATCCATTCTTCTCTTCTATCATCAATCTGCATCTGCACCCACCAAATCCACGTATTGTGTAATGTCAGAGATTCCCATGTCGGTATTTACTTCTATGAATGTCGGGTTACTCAGCACGCCTGTTCTTCTGTCTAAGAAAGGAGATGCAACCCTTACCACTATGCACTTTTCTTCAGGTATTTCTTGCCATGTCTTATTTTCGCTTGTCTTTGAGCCAAGTATTCTTTCTATATCGAATGCGAGGGATGCCCGTTCTGAGGGTATATGAACTCTGCAAACTCCTACCATAATGTAATCATCTATGCCATCGACTGCTTCTACCTGTATTTCTAACGCATCTGTAATACGATATGACCGCAATCTAAGATTGTGTATGTGACTTTGCTTTACTAGAGTATATCCAGCATGGTCAGATAAAGTAAACGCCCCTTCATTAGGGAATCTAATTGCTTCTTTCTTCTTCATTATGGCTTCCCAAGAGGGTATCTGTTCAGGCCACGCTATCTCCACATCATGTGTCTTTGCATATTTGGTCAATCTTTCTTTCAAAGAGAGAGATGGATGTTCTGGATATGCTACATCTGTAACAACATTACCTGCACGTTCGATTATGATGTTTTCTTCCTCATTGTATACTACGTCTACTCTACCTCTGTTCGGTAGAGCCTGATACATATTGGTATCGGGTGCTGTATGTTTGCCCCACTGTAGCCATCTACGTTTTCGTAGAGCGATGGTGGGCTTCTCGCTCCATCTTTTAGGGTCTATGAGTCTAGTATCGTCTTCATAGATTGCATGTATGATTTCTACATCGGATAGAAATTGTTTACTTACTGATACTATATCGGGCGATATATCGAGATTTAGAGTCTTGAGGAATTGAGTAGAATAGAATGGTGGGCGTTTTCCCATGATAGATGACCAAAATAATTTCGCTTCTATTTCATTCATTTGTTTGGTGAGTGATAGAAAATCAAAATCACCAGATATAACTGCGTCACGAACAGATAGTGTGTTAGTTAAAGACCAGCCCGACGGATTCGATGCACTGCTTTCGGATGCAAGAAGGCTAGGTGCATCATCTTCGGCCATTTCTCGTAAGATTTCGTAAGGAACTTGAAGTTGCTTTGATATTGTGACCAATAACCTTCTTTCAGTCAAGGTTTCATTTGGAAAAAGAAGCGTGTAGGCCTCTAATGCTTCTTGTTTTGAGAGTGTGTTGAATTTGGGTCTCTCACCCAATCTGCTTCTCTCGTAAATAATCGCAATGGGTAGTAGCATCAGACCAGCAAGTGTCCGTGAGAAGACAACCATTTATTGGGGTTTGGTTTAGTGCCTACCCCATACAGGTCTTGCGTTATGTTAAACGCTTTCTTGACTGTGATATTACTATTGGCCTTTTTTCCATAAAGATACAGGCAATCTATCATCAGACATTTATCGTTTCTTACATTACTCCAAGTGTAATCTAGTCTGATATTGTTGTATGCCTTCAATACATTCACTACATCAATGGGTTTCAAACCAAAATGCAATCCGAGAAGCAGGGTATCTTTTTCTGTTATTTGCATTATGCCACTCTTCTCGCTATGTCTTCTGCTCTTTGGTTCATGATATTGCTAGTTTGTCTATCCCTAAGCACGTTAGTTGCTGCTTGCATAGCGTCTACTCCACCATATTCATCATAGGATTGTCCTATTTCTTTATCAGACAAACCTCCATAGAATCTAGGCATGTGTTGTTGAAATGATTGGAACTCTCCTACATTCGCTCCGAAAGCGTTACCCTTTGGAGCACCTTGTGCTCTAAATGGGCCAGCGCCGCCTACATCAACGTAAGTGAGTGAACCATCAGGCCTTCTCAATACGTTGTCTAAATCCATTCCTAACACATCCCAATTTGCTATAGCGGCATGAGGGACTACGTCTCTTCTCAGTTGAGGTATATCCCCCTCATCCACTGGTTTAGCACCCTCTTCCCAGTCTGTAAGCATAGTGGGTCTACCGCGTTCTTCCGTGATAGTCGCTGCTGGAACAGGCACTCCTAACTCATGCAAATATCTATTCATATCATATTCATTATTGATATGTGCTTCAGGGTCTCCACCTGCAAATCCGCCTCGTTTTACGGCTACTTTCTTTCCGCTAGGGAGAGTTCGTAGTCCTGCACCAGTCGAACCTCTCAACCTGATTTCCTCTTTGAGGAATGACCACGCTTGATTAGGGGGCTGTAACACTAGTATCACTCTGGTGTAGTATCAGCATAGGTATAAACTGTGGCCTTTCCACCTTGAATGCCTTTACTGACTATGGCTAGAAAACCAAGTTCAACACCTCGCTGTGCTAATGTCGTAGCGTATGAAAAAGAAATATCGTGCCATACAGTAGCCTGTAATTCTCTTGCCGTAAAGTCTCCCGCATATTCTTTACCATATTTTACAGCCCTTAACATTCTAACCCTGTTCTTTTGAGAAATTTGAGAAATCTTCTTAATCGCCCTTTTAGGTATAGTTCTGCTTTCTATCGTAGGAGGTTTCTTCTCGCGCTTATTTACAGGATGGCTAATTCTGCTATTTACCGTAGCAAGTTTCTTTGCGAATCTTTCTTCAATACTCTGGACTAACTGTATCTTCTCATCAAACAATCTTTCTACTTCCTTTTCGACTGCTTGTGTCAATAGATTATTTGCAATAGTTTCTATGTCCGTAGCAAGCGTATTCATTTCACCTTGTTGAAAATCGTATGACACACTTAGGTCATCTACTTTCTTCTCTAGTTCTTCTAACCTATTGTATGCGTCTTTCTTCATATCCTCGGCCCTCTTTTTTGTTTGTGATGAGACGTTAGATTTTCTAGGTTGACATTCCCAGCATTGCGATTCTTTTGATGCGTGAGAGAATGCCCTAAAGGTCATTTTACATTTTACACATGTTCTATAACTCATTTTCAATCACTCACTATTTGACATACCTTCCCACATTTCGCTGTGTTCATCAGCCTCTTCTTGTAGAGAAGAAAGTAATTTACCTGCGCTGTTATAATGATGAGCACCAACAGGTAATCCTACAATGTGTTTACCTGTTACATTATTTTTAATACAGTCAGGACAAGTTTTTCTTAATTTACCTCGACCTGATTGTGATATCAGAATATCGCAGATAGAACAAACGTAATTTCTAACAACGGGTGTGTAATGCTTCTTGGCTGATTCGCGTGCTAGTTTGTTATGGTTCTTCTTCTGACAATCTGCACACCTTAGTTTCAACTTCCCTCTACCAACCTTATTTCCTAAATCGCATCCACAATCCTTACAGGTCTGCGCTCTTTCTAGAGGAATGAATGTCTCTGCTCTGTATGCTGCATTTTGCTTTACTCTAAGTTTGGCTTTACAATGGCGGCAACGTAGTATTGTCCTTCCTTTACCAGCCTGAACAATCAGGGTGTCGCAATCAGAGCACTTGTGCTCTCTGACTACCTTAGTTTTAGGCTTCCTTGTTAGTCTCCTGTTCTCACTTATGCAAGCGGATGCTCCGCATAGGCTAGGCACTCTTCCTTTCTTCACTTCATGTGTGAAGGTTGTATCACATATCTTACATGTGTTCTCTGCTGTTTTCATTCGTTCACCTTCTGTATATCAATGAGTTTCTTCTGCAACCCCTCGATTTGTTCCGTTATCTCTCTCTCTTTCTCCGGCATCTGTGATTTATCGTAGCAATCTTCACACATACCTACGACATCCCATTCCTCACCGACATAGTTCTCACACCCTGTCTCTTCTCCACACTCAGAACATTTCGTCACTTCGCATCCATGATATTCACCACAGTATTCACATTCACATGATGAGCAGTGCTCATCCTCGTCACTATACTCTTCTATCGTTCCACACTTAGGGCATTTGAAGCACCCACACTCATCATCTGTCTCGTCGCATTCTGCGCATTTCTTTATTGAGGGTCTACTCATATTGT
>TARA_R110002020_G_scaffold36937_21_pt1 | contig 10774 bp, 10 predicted proteins | sample TARA_R110002020 | Tara Oceans TARA_R110002020 (sample SAMEA4396489) | marine metagenome | biome: Westerlies Biome; feature: [MES] marine water layer (ENVO:01000295) within the mesopelagic zone...; material: water (ENVO:00002006), including particulate matter (ENVO:01000060) such...
TCGACATCAATTCGGTGTCGCCCGGCCGCAAGCAGGCGACCGCCGCGCTGATCGGGGAGACGGGCGCCGCCTACGTGGACATGGCGGTGATGGCGCCGGTGCATCCGCGCGGCCACCGCACGCCGGTGCTGATCGCGGGAGCGCTGCCCGATGAGTTCGTGAAGACCATCGACCACCTCGGCTTCGCGTTCGAGATCGTCGGCGAGGGCGTGGGCGCGGCCACCGCCATCAAGATGGTGCGCAGCCAGTTCGTGAAGGGGCTGGAGGCGATCACCGTGGAGACGTTTCTGGCGGCCAGCGCGTCGGGATGCCTCGACTACACGATGAAATCGCTGTCGGCGTCCTATCCCGGGCTCGATCTGGGCACGCTCGTCCCCTACCAGTTCGAGCGCACCCTGAAGCACGGGATCCGGCGCTCCGAGGAGATGCGCGAGAGCGCCGCGACGGTGGCGGAGCTCGGGCTGCACGGGGCGCTGGGCGCGGCCATCGCCGACATCCAGCAGAAGATGGGCGCCCTGCCCGCCGACCGGCTGGCCGACGGCGACCTGGCCGCGGCGCTGGAGGACCTGCTGGCGCTGCGCCGGGGATCCTGACCGCAGGCGGGCGACCCACCGGCCCGGTCAGGGATCGAAGATCAGCACCATGTAGGCGACGAAGACAACCAGATGCGCGGCGCCCTGGAGCAGGGTGGTGCGCGAGGCGCCGAAGGTGACGATGCTCATCAGCAACGTCAGCCCCAGCATCACCATTTCGGTGGCATCCAGCCCCAGCACCACCGAATCGCCGGTGACGAGGCCGATGACGACCACCGCCGGCACCGTCAGGCTGATGGTGGCGAGCGCCGAGCCTAGGCAGATGTTGACCGAGCGCTGCAGGTGGTTCTTGCCCGCCGCCTCCAGGGCCGCCAGCCCTTCCGGCGCCAGCACCAGAATGGCGACCAGCACGCCGCCGAGGGCGGCCGGGGCGCCGAGCTGCCCGGTGCCGTAGTCGACCAGGACGGCCAGCTTCTTCGACAGGAGAACGATCGGGACCAGGGTGAGGATCAGCATCGCCGCGTGGAACGGCACGTTGACGGGATTGTGGTCGCCGTGGCCGGCGGTGTCGGCCGCCGCATCGCCGCCCTCGACGCCGGCGCGCATGGTCGTCGGCTGCACGAAGAAGCTCTGGTGGCGCATGGTCTGGATGCCGAGGAAAGTGGCGTAGAGCAGCACCGTCAGCGATCCGAAGAAGACGGCCTGGAAGGTGGTCAGGGTCGGCGTCGCCGTGGAATGGGTGAAGTTGGGCAGGATCAGCGACAGGGTCGCCAGCGGCAGGAGCACGCCGATGTAGGCCCGGGCGCCCTGGAAGTTGAACTCCTGCTCGCCGTGGCGCAGGCCGCCGATCAGCAGCGCCAGGCCGACCATCAGGTTGAGCACGATCATGATCACCGCGAGCATGGTGTCGCGGGCGAGCTCCGGGGTCTGGCTGCCGGTGAGCATGATCGCCGAGATCAGCGCCACCTCGATGGTGATCACCGCCACGGTCAGGATCAGCGTGCCGTAGGGTTCGCCGAGCAGCTCGGCGAGGCAGTCGGCGTGGCGGACAACGCCGAACGCGCCCCACAGCATCGCCGCGAACAGCCAGAGGAACAGCAGCCCCGTCGTCAGCGGATCGGACAGGTCGGCGAGCCAGACCTTGCCGTAGAGGATGAACAGGACGGTGGTGACGACCCCTGCGATGAAGGGGCCCTCCTTGCGCGCCAGGCCGAGCAGGCCCGTCGGTTTCTCAGCCATTGCGCTCATGTCCCTGTCCGCTCTCCAGACCCTATTTCGCAGTGCACCCCAAGCGGGGTGCCCGATCCGGCGGCCAAGATCAAGGTGCACACGGCGCGAAATCCGGCCTGCCGCCGGCGCGGTGGGCCCGGCGGCGCAACGGGCGGGGGGATCAGAATCCGAACAGGCGGGGCAGGTAGAGGGCGATCGCCGGGAAGGCGATGAGGATGGCCACGCGGACGATGTCGGCGGTGATGAACGGCAGGATGCCGCGGATGACCGTGCCGATGGAGAGCCCGGGCGTCACCGCCTGGATGACGAACAGGTTCATGCCGATGGGCGGGGTGATCAGCCCGATCTCGGCGACGGTGACCACCAGGATGCCGAACCAGATGCCGTCGAAGCCGATGCCGGTGGCCAGCTGGTAGAGCGGCACCACGGTGAGCAGCACCATCGACAGGCTGTCCATGAAGCAGCCGAGCACGAGATAGAAGACGATGATCAGCAGCAGGATGCCGAGCGGCGGCAGCCCGGACGCCTGGATCGCGTCGGTCAGCACCGAGGTCAGGTGGCTGAGCTCGATGAAGTAGTTGAACAGCGACGCGCCGATCAGGATCAGGAAGATCATGCCGGTCATGCCGGCGGTCTCGGCGAGCCCCTTCATCAGGATGCCGGCGGTCAGCTTGCCGCGCAGCAAAGTGATCAGCAGGGCGCCGCCGGCGCCGACCGCGGCGGCCTCGGTCGGCGAGAAGATGCGGCCGTAGATGCCGCCGATCACCAGCCCGATGAGCAGCGCGGCGTCCCAGATCCGGCCCAGCGCGACCAGCTTCTGTCGGAACGAGTAGCGCGGACCGGCCGGCCCGAGCTCGGGCTTGCGCAGCACCTGCACCAGCACCGCCGCCATGTAGAGGGCGGTGGCGATCAGGCCGGGCACGAGGGCGGCGGCGAACAGCGCGCCGATCGATTCGCCGGTGAGGATGGCGTAGAGGATCAGGATGATGGACGGCGGGATCAGCACGCCCAGCGTGCCGCCCGCGGCGACCGAGGCGGCGGCCAGGCTGTCGGAGTAGTTGCGGGCGCGCATCTCCGGCATGGCGACCCGGCCGATGGTCGCGGCGGTGGCCAGCGACGAGCCGCAGATCGCGCCGAAGCCGGCCGACGCGCCGATGGTCGCCATGGCGATGCCGCCGCGCCAGTGGCCAATCAGCGCCTGGACGCCGGAATAGAGGTTGGCCGACAGGCCCGAATAGGTGGCGAACACGCCCATGAAGATGAACAGCGGCACGACTTCCATGCCGTCGGTGGAGACCGCCTCGAACGGCAGGTTGGACAGCACGTAGGTGGCGCTCGACCAGCCGCCGAGCCAGATCGAGCCGACCGTGCCGACCAGCGCCATGGCGAGCGCGATGGGCACGCGCAGCGCGATCAGCGCGACGACGATGCCGAAGCCGATGGGGCCGGCGAGTTCCGGGCTCAAGACGCCTGCTCCGGTTCGCCGCCGACCAGCGTGTCCGCGGCCCGGGCGAGCGAGGCGAGCACCGCCAGCCCCAGCCCGACGAGCAGCAGGCCCCAGTACCAGACGACGGGAATGCGCAGGTTCTGGGTGGTGTCGCCGTAGGCGTAATGGAGCATGGCTCCCTTCCACGTCAGCCAGAAGAGAAAGCCGAGCAGCGCCGCGCCGACCAGCGCGACGACCACGTCGAGGACCGTGCGCACGCCGGCCGGAAACTTGTCGGCCAGCAGGTCGACGGTGATGTGCGAGCCGAGCGTGAAGCCGTAGGGGATGGACAGCGACGCCGCCGCCACCAGGCACAGCTTGGTGATGTCGAAGGTGTCAACGAAGGCGCCGCCGACGATGCGGCGCCAGAGGATGTCGGCACAGGTGAGCACGATCGCCACGAGCAGGGTGGAGATCCCGGCGAGGGCGAGCCAGTAGGTCAGGCGCCCGAGCGCGCGGGCGGGTGCGAGCCGCATCCCGCCCGTCTCGCGCAGCCTGTCGTCGAACTCGCCGAGATCACTCACGCTGAACCGCCGCCCGTCAGGAGTTGGAGTACTTCTGGACGAGCTCGAGGGTCGTTTCGTAGAGCTTGTGCGGATCCTCCACGCCCTCGGCCTTCAGGCTGTCGAGGTAGGAGTTGATCATCGGCTCGAGCTCGGTCCGCCACTCGTCGCGGGTGGCATCGTCGATGACGATGATCTCCTGGCCGCGGTCGACGGCGTCCTTCTTGCCGGCGGCGTCCCACTTGTCCCACCACGGGCCCATCTGCGACTGCCAGGCCTCGCCGGTGGTCTCGTCGATGATCTTGCGGGCGTTCTCCGGAAGCGCCTCGTAGGACTTCGGGTTCATCACCACGTAGAACGCGGCGGCGTAGACGCGCGCGTCGGTGTGGTACTTCAGGACCTCGTTGAGCTTGATCGCGCCGACCAGATCCCAGGTCGTTGCCACGCCGTCGAGCGCGCCCTTCTGCAGCGCCTCGTAGATCTGCGACGGCGGCATGCCGATGGCGCTGGCGCCCTCGAACTCCAGCATCGCGTTGACGGCCGGTCCGGGCGAGCGGATGCGCAGGCCCTTCAGGTCGGACAGCTGCTTGATCGGCCGGTCGACGGTGTGGAACAGCGCGCCGTGATGGGTCATCAGGCCCAGCACCTTGAAGCCGTCATACTCGCCGCCGAGCTGGCCGGTGTTGTAGAGTTCCCACAGCGCGCGGCTGCCGGCGCCGGCCTTTTCGACCACGAACGGCAGTTCGATCACCGAGGTGTGCGGGAAGCGGCCGCGCGGAATGCCAGCGAGGCCGAAACCGATGTCGGTCACGCCGGCGCGCACCTGGTCGGCCTGGCGGTCGAGACGGCCGAGGGCGCTCGACACGTTGTGGATCTCGAAGTCCACCTGGCCGTCGGTCTTCTCGCGCAACTGCTCCGCCCACGGGCGCAGCATGTCGACTTCGATGCCGTGGGTCGGCGGCAGGTAGTGGGTGATGTCGAGCTTGATGGTCTCGGCGCGCAGGATCGCCGGCATGGCCAGCGTTCCGACGGCGGCAACCGATCCGGCCAGAAACGTTCTGCGATTGGCCCTGAAAGTCATGAGGCTGTTCCTCCTGAACCCGGTGTCCACGGCGGCCGACCTGGCGGTCCGACGGGCACGGTCACGGTCTTCTTGACAGTCATTCCAGCGGAGCCAGGCTGAACCTTGAGCCGGCCCGCCCCGCCCTTCCGTCAACACGTCCATCTCGTGGCGCCGGAGGCCGTGTGCCCCCGACGAGCGCAAGCGACGCTTGCCCAGCGGCGCCGTTTTGGCAAGCCCCCGAAACGCTCGACGGGGTTCTACACCATCGCCGCGCCGCTGCAGCGGTATCGCAACGGCCAGTTCGTCGCACCGTTGCGTGCCTCTTCTTTACTAAGTATACCTAACTAAATCCAGCTCGGAATGGCGCCGGCCGAACGGCGCGCCGCGACGCGGCCCGAGCCGGGTTGGGGAACGAGACGGATCCGCCGACCGGCGGCCGCCAGGAGGACACGCGATGACCGAGACCATCGACGACGCGACCCGCGCCAAGCGCCAGGAGTTCTACGACCGGCTGGCGCCGAACAACCTGGCGCCCCTCTGGGAGGTGCTGAAGGGGCTGATGCCGCCGGAGCCCACCTCCCGCGCCGTGCCGCACCAGTGGCGCTACGAGGAGGTCCGGCCACTGCTGATGGAATCCGGCGGGCTGCTGACGGCCGAAGAGGCCGAGCGCCGGGTGCTGGTTCTGGAAAATCCGGCATTTGCCGGCGAGAGCCGCGCCACCGCCACCCTCTATGCCGGCCTGCAGCTGATCATGCCGGGCGAGACGGCCCCCGCCCACCGCCACACGCCGTCGGCCCTGCGCTTCATGCTGGAGGGCGAAGGCGCCTTCACCGCCGTCGGCGGCGAGCGCACCACCATGCGCGCCGGCGACTTCGTCATCACGCCGAGCTGGGCCTATCACGACCACGGCAACGAGGGCTCCGGCCCGTGCGCCTGGCTCGACGGCCTCGACATCCCGATGGTGCGCTTCTTCGAGACGGTGTTCTCGGAAGGCTACAACGACAAGAGCCAGAGCCTGTCCCGACCCGAGGGCGACGCGCTGGCCCGCTTCGGGTCCGGCCTGCTGCCGCTGGACGACTCGGGCCGCCGCTACGGCCAGACGACGCCGATCTTCAACTATCCGTTCGAGCGCACCCGCGAGGCGCTCGTCGCCTCCGCCAGGGGCGAGGGACCGGATCCGCATCTGGCGACCACCCTTCGCTATGCCAATCCGGTGGACGGCGGCTGGACCATGCCGACCATGTCGGCCTGGATGACCCACGTGCAGAAGGGCTTCGAGACCACCCGCATGCGCTCCACCGACGGCATCGTGCTGTGCGTGGCGGAAGGCCGGGGCCAGATCACCACCGGCGACCGGACCTTCACCTACGCCCCGCGCGACGTGATCGTGCTGCCGGCCTGGGCGTGGCGGTCGTTCAAGGCGGAGGAGGACTCGTTCCTGTTCTGCCTGTCCGACCGGGTCGCCCAGGAAAAGCTCGGCCTGTTCCGCGAACAGCGCGGCTGACGAAACCCGCGGAAGACCGCGCCGTCCGGCCCGCCCTTGCGCGGACGGACGGCCGGCCCCTGCCCGACCAGACCGCTTCAAGAACAGCGAGAGACGCATGCGCTTCTGCCGCTTCGACGACAACCGCCTCGGCCTCGTGGACGGCGACACCGTCCGGGACGTCACCGCCGCCGCCGACATCCTGCCGCCGGCCCGCTGGCCGCTGCCGCACGGCGACCTGTTCATGCTCCATTTCGACGCGATGCGGGCCGAGATGGCGCGCCTCGCCGGGGACGCGCCGTCGAAGCCGCTCGCCGACGTGCGGCTGCTCAGCCCGATCGCCAATCCCGGCAAGATCGTCGCCGCGCCGGTCAACTACCAGCTCCACCTGGACGAGGCGCGCGTGGACACCGGCATCAACTTCGGCTCCAGCGTGAAGACGATCGCCGAGTGCGGTGTGTTCCTGAAGGCCACCAGCTCGCTGGTCGGCCCCGGCGAGGGCGTCGTCGCCGACTGGTCCGACCGACGCATCGACCACGAGATCGAGCTGGCGGTGGTGATCGGCAAGACCGGCTTCCGGATCTCCGAGGCCGACGCGCTGTCGCATGTCGCCGGCTACACGATGGGCTTCGACATGACGATCCGCGGCACCGAGGACCGCAGCTACCGCAAGTCGCTGGACACCTTCACGGTGCTCGGCCCCTGGGTGGTGACGGCCGACGAGCTGCCGGACCCGAGCGCCCTCGACTTCGAGCTCAAGGTCAACGGCGAGACCCGCCAGAAGTCGAACACCCGACACCTGGTCTTCGACGTGCCGAAGCTGATCGCCGTCGCCTCCAAAGCCTACACGCTCCATCCGGGCGACATCATCCTGACCGGCACGCCGGAAGGCGTCGCGCCGGTGGTTCCGGGCGACGTCATGCAGGCGTGGATGCAGGGCATCGGCGAAACGACCATCGCGGTGCGGGGCGCTTGAGCAACGGCCCGCCCCCGGGCGATTCCGCCCCGGAGCCGGGGCTGGCGCCCCTCGACGGCATCGTCGGCTACCGGTTGCGGCGGCTGCAGGCCCGCTGGATCACCCACTGGGGCCACTGGTTCCGGGCGCTGGGCGTGTCCACCACGCCGGTGCAGGGCGGCATCCTGCTGCTGATCGGCGCCAACCCGGGGATCAACCAGGTGGCGCTCGCCCGCCTGCTGCAGGTGGAGGCGCCGACGCTGATGCAGGCGCTGACGCCGCTGATCCGGGCCGGCCTGATCGAGCGGGCCCGCTCGACCCGCGATCGCCGCGCCTTCGAGTTGCGGCTGTCGGAGGCGGGCGCGGCCATCTCCGCGGTGATCGAGGCCGACATGCACAAGCAGGAGGCCGACCTTCTGGCCGCGCTGAGCGCGGCGGAGCGCCGGACGTTCCTGGCGCTGCTGGACAAGGCGCTGGGCAGCGCCGACGCGGCGACCGCCGCCCTCAGCGCAGAAGCCTGCCCACCAGACGCCGGAACTCCGCCGCCTCCCCGGGACTGAGCTTTTCCAGGAACCGCGCCTCGAAGGCGAGCGCCAGCGGCGCGATTTCGGCGAACAGCGCCCGCCCCTTCGCCGTCATCGACAGCGCCACCAGCCGGCGGTCCTCCGGCACCTCCTTGCGGATCAGCCCGGCCGCCTCCAGCCGCGCCGCCGCCCGGCTGACCTTCGCCTTGTCCATTTCCACCCGCCGGTAGATCTCCCGCACCGAGACGTGCTCGTACTGGGAGAGGTGGGCGAGCACCCGCCATTCGGGGATGGAGATGGCGAAACGCCGGCCGTATTCCGCGCCGAGTTCGACCGACAGCCGCGCCCCCAGCACGTTCACCAGGTAGGGCAGGAAATCGTCGAGGTCGAAGGCCGGCGCGGGGGCCGGGGGCGGATCTGCCATCGGTTGACAACCGTTTCATATGATATGATCTTGCAGGCCAATCTGGCCCGTCCCGGCCGTCGAGGCAATGGCGCTTCCGCGCCGTGCGCCGCGATCGCCCCCCGCGCCGTTCCACCGCTCCGGCCCCGGCCGGCCGCGGCCAGACAAGACCGCATCTGGAATCTCGAGACAGGGAGAAGGCCATGGGCATCGCCTACATGCCGGGGTTCGGCAACGACTTCGAGACCGAATCGCTACCGGGTGCGCTGCCCCAGGGTCAGAATTCGCCCCAGCGCTGCCCCTACGGCCTCTATGCCGAGCAGCTCTCCGGCTCGCCGTTCACCGCGCCGCGCGGCACCAACGAGCGCTCCTGGCTCTACCGGATCCGCCCGTCGGTCCGCCACACCAGCCAGTTCGTCCCGTTCGACGCCCCGAACTGGAAGAGCGCGCCCAATCTCGACGACAGCACGCTGCCGATCGGCCAGTTCCGCTGGGATCCGACGCCGATGCCCAACGAGGCGACGACCTTCGTCCAGGGCATGCGCACCATGACGACGGCCGGCGACGTGCACACCCACGTCGGCATGGCCGCCCACGTCTACGCCTTCAACGAGGCGATGGAGGACGACTACTTCTTCAACGCCGACGGCGAGCTGCTGTTCGTGCCCCAGGAGGGCACGCTGGACCTGTTCACCGAGCTCGGCCGCATGGAGGTCGCGCCCGGCGAGATCGCCGTCGTGCCGCGCGGCATGATGTTCAAGGTCGGGCTCGCGGGCGGACCTGTGCGCGGCTATGTCTGCGAGAACTACGGCGCCAAGTTCACCCTGCCCGACCGCGGCCCGATCGGCGCCAACTGCCTGGCCAACCCGCGCGACTTCAGGACGCCGGTCGCCGCCTACGAGGACAAGGAAGTGCCGTGCCGCGTCCACGTGAAGTGGGGCGGGCGCTTCTACGAGACCGAGATCGGTCATTCGCCGCTCGACGTGGTCGCCTGGCACGGCAACTACACGCCCTACAAGTACGATCTCGCGACCTTCTCGCCGGTGGGCGCGATCCTGTTCGACCATCCCGATCCGTCGATCTTCACGGTGCTGACCGCGCCGTCGGGCGAGCCGGGCACGGCGAACATCGACTTCGTGATCTTCCCGCCGCGCTGGCTGGTCGCCGAACACTCGTTCCGGCCGCCCTGGTACCACCGCAACATCATGTCGGAGTTCATGGGCCTCATCCAGGGCCAGTACGACGCCAAGGAAGAGGGTTTCGTGCCCGGCGGCATGAGCCTGCACAACATGATGCTGCCGCACGGCCCGGACGCCTTCGGGTTCGAGAAGGCCTCCACCGCCGAGTTGAAGCCGACCAAGCTCGACGAAACCATGGCCTTCATGTTCGAAACCCGATACCCGCAGCACCTGACGCGCTACGCTTCAGAAACGAAGACCCTGCAGGCGAACTACCACGACTGCTGGGACGGCCTTCAGAAGCGCTTCGATGGAACGCCCGAGGGGAATTGGGACCGATGAAACTCGCCACCTTGAAGTCCGGCGGCCGCGACGGCCGCCTCGTCGTCGTGTCGCGCGACCTGACCCGGATGACGGAGGCGGGCGACATCGCCCCCACCCTCCAGGCCGCCCTCGACGACTGGACCCGATGCGGTCCGAAGCTCGCCGCGCTGGCCGAAAGCCTGGAGACGGGCGCGGTGCCGTCGGAGCGCTTCCACGAGCACGACGCCATGAGCCCGCTCCCCCGCGCCTACCAGTGGGCGGACGGCTCGGCCTACGTCAACCACGTGGAGCTGGTCCGCAAGGCGCGCGGCGCGGAGATGCCGGAAAGCTTCTGGACCGACCCGCTGATGTACCAGGGCGGCTCCGATGCCTTCCTCGCCCCCCGCGACCCGATCCGGCTCGCCGACGAGGCGTGGGGCATCGACATGGAGGGCGAGGTCGCGGTCATCGTCGACGACGTGCCGATGGGCGCGTCGCGCGAGGTGGCGGCCGGACGCATCCGGCTGATCATGCTGGTCAACGACGTGTCGCTGCGCGGCCTGATCCCGGCCGAGCTGGGCAAGGGCTTCGGCTTCTTCCAGTCGAAGCCGTCGTCGGCCTTCTCGCCGGTGGCGGTCACCCCGGACGAGCTGGGCGACGCCTGGGACGGCGGCAAGGTCCACCTGCCGCTGTGCGTCGACTACAACGGCGCGCCGTTCGGCCGCGCCAACGCCGGCATCGACATGACCTTCGACTTCCCGACGCTGGTGGCCCACGCCGCCAAGACCCGGCCGCTCTGCGCCGGCGCGATCATCGGCTCCGGCACCGTGTCCAACAAGCTGGACGGCTGGCCGGGCAAGCCGGTCGGCCAGGGCGGGGTCGGCTATTCGTGCCTCGCCGAGGTCCGCATGGTGGAAACCATCGACACCGGCAAGCCGTCGACGCCGTTCATGAGCTTCGGCGACACCGTCCGCATCGAGATGATGGACGACAAGCACCACTCGATCTTCGGCGCCATCGAGCAGACCGTCGAGAAGTACGATGGCTAGGGGCGCCGGGCTCGCGCTGGCCGCCCTCCTCCTCGCCTGCGCCCCCGCCACGGCGGCCGACGCC
>TARA_R110002020_G_scaffold89135_20_pt1 | contig 10774 bp, 12 predicted proteins | sample TARA_R110002020 | Tara Oceans TARA_R110002020 (sample SAMEA4396489) | marine metagenome | biome: Westerlies Biome; feature: [MES] marine water layer (ENVO:01000295) within the mesopelagic zone...; material: water (ENVO:00002006), including particulate matter (ENVO:01000060) such...
CACGAATCGCGTCACCTTTTCCGATCAGTCCTGCGGTCTGCATCCCGGCCATTCCTCTTTGGCGTCTGCGTTTCGGGTGCCCGATCCTGTCAGGCATTCCGGTGGTGTAGCGGAAGGGCGGTTAAGACCGTCCTTCCGCCGGTTTCGGTCAGCCGATCGCTTCCAGCACGGCTTCGCCCAGTCCTGCCGGGCTGTCGGCCACGACGATCCCGGCCGAACGCATGGCTTCAATCTTGTCCTCGGCACCGCCCTTGCCGCCGGCGACGATGGCGCCCGCGTGGCCCATGCGGCGGCCCGGAGGCGCGGTGCGGCCGGCGATGAAACCGGCAACCGGCTTCTTGCGACCCTTCTTGGCCTCGTCTTTCAGGAACTCCGCGGCCTCCTCTTCGGCCGAGCCGCCAATTTCGCCGATCATGATGATCGACTGGGTCTCGTCGTCCGCAAGGAACCATTCCAGCACGTCGAGGTGCTCCGTCCCCTTGATCGGGTCGCCACCAATGCCAACGGCGGTGGACTGGCCCAGGCCGATATCCGTGGTCTGCTTGACCGCCTCGTAGGTCAGCGTGCCCGAACGGGACACGACGCCGACCGAGCCACGCTTGTGGATGTGGCCGGGCATGATGCCGATCTTGCAGGCGCCGGGGGTGATGACACCGGGGCAGTTGGGGCCGATCAGCCGCGTCTTGCTGTCCATCAGCGCGCGCTTGACCTTCATCATGTCCAGGACCGGGATGCCTTCGGTGATGCAGACGACGACCTCCATCTCGGCATCGATGGCTTCCATGATCGAATCCGCGGCGAACGGCGGCGGCACGTAGATCACCGATGCGTTCGCACCGGTCACGGCCTTCGCTTCGTGCACCGAGTTGTAGACCGGCAGGCCCAGATGCTCGGACCCGCCCTTGCCGGGTGTCACGCCGCCGACCATCTTGGTGCCATAGGCAATCGCCTGTTCGGTGTGAAACGTGCCTTGCGAGCCCGTCAGACCTTGGCAGATCACCTTGGTATTTTCGTCAATCAGTACAGCCATCAGGGCCTCCGTTTAGTCCAATATGGTCTTTCCACGGCGCACCCGCGCCATGGGAAATTAAGTAAGCCGAAAACCGCCCGTTCCGCTGCGTGCGGCGGGGAGCAAGTTACTCCGTGTCTTCATCCTCCAGTTCGTCCGGTGGCAGTGCGCCAGCCCGGGCCGAATCCTCGGTATAGATCGGCGACGTGCCGTCCGGCATGCCGCTGGGATAGACGAACTCGACCTCGCGCGAGCGATCCCCGCAGGCGGTCAGCGCGAACAAGCCGGCCATCAGCGCCGTCAGGCCGGCAGCGCGGCGTCCATGCAGTCGCGAACCGACAGCGCCGGTCCGGCAAGGGGCGTCCTGGGGCATGACGTTCTCCATTCTTGTTGCTTCATGTACCGCGGGCCGGTGAGGGTTCAGGACGGCCCGAGCGATGTTCGACCCGGTTTTCGGCACCCCGATATGGACGATGACATTTGTCATGACACGGACCCCCTACGGCACCAGTTGGATGGTTGCGCTGGCGCCGGGCCCGGAACAGGCGCTGCCGGACTCTCCCGCGAAATGGGCCCAGGCCCGGACATTGCCGAGGTCGGCCGTGAAGCCGCTGCACGTGTCCGCGGTGCCGGAAGGCGTTCCGGTCGTGTACTGCCCGGGATAACGCGCGGTCAGGATTTCGTCCGTCATCAGGATCGCCTGGGACAGCACGACGCTTTTGGTGCGGAAGGTGCAGCTGTTTCCGGGAAAGATGTAGCCGTAGACACCGTTTCTCTGCACGATCTCGCCCTGAACGTTTGTTCCGGCAAGGCGCGCCTGCGTTTCGTCGATGGCATGCCAGCCGGCAGACCGCAGCGTCGCCGCCGGGTTGTAGCCCGCGTTCAGGCCCGCAAGGCAGGTGTCGATCCCCTGCGCCAGGCTTTGGGCCGACGGGTTCAGCTGGCGCAGCGTTTCCATGTTTTCGTCGAGCGTGCCGATGATCGCGGCCGAGCCCGCCAGCGTGGCCGCCGCCGCGACCTGGCCGCTGGTTCCTGTCGATGCCCCGGCGGCCCCGGCACCAGCACTTGCGCCCTGGGCAGCCCCTTGTGCCGCACCCGACGCCGCGTTGATCGCACCACCGGCGGCCGACCCGACCGTGTTCACCGCGGCACCGGCCGTGTTGACGGCAGCGCCCGCCGCCGACGCCGTGGCATTGGCCGCGGTCGACACCGTTGCAACGACGACCCGGCGGGGGCTGCAGCCGGCAAACACCACCGATGCAAGGCACAGCGCCAGAACCGGAAGCGCCAGGGCGCGTCCCGTCCGGTCTGATGCTGAACCTTCGTCGGTCATCGGTGTCGTCTTTCCTGTGACACCGGGCAGGCGCAGGGCCCGCCCGGAACGGGGCTTAGCCCTTGACCGCTTTCACGATCTTTTCGGCGCCGTCCGACAGGTTGTCGGCGGCAATGACATTCAGGCCGGAGGTGTTGATGATCTCCTTGCCCTGATCGACATTGGTGCCCTCCAAACGCACGACCAGCGGAACCTTCAGGCCCACTTCCTTCACGGCCGCGACCACGCCTTCGGCGATCACGTCGCAGCGCATGATGCCGCCGAAGATGTTCACCAGGATGCCCTTCACGTTGGGGTCCGAGGTGATGATCTTGAAGGCTTCGGTCACCTTCTCGGTCGTGGCGCCGCCGCCCACGTCGAGGAAGTTCGCAGGCTCCGCCCCGTAGAGCTTGATGATGTCCATCGTGGCCATCGCAAGACCCGCGCCGTTGACCATGCACCCGATCTCGCCATCCAGCGCGATGTAGTTCAGGTCGTACTTCGAGGCTTCCAGTTCCTTCGGATCTTCTTCCGTCTCGTCGCGCAGCTCGGCAATGTCGGGCTGGCGGTACATCGCGTTGCCATCGAAGCCCAGCTTGGCGTCGAGCAGCTTCAGTTCGCCCTTGTCGGTGACGATCAGCGGGTTGATCTCCAGCATCTCCATGTCCTTCTCGAGGAAGGCCTTGTAGAGAATGCCCATCAGCTTGACGCACTGCTTGACCTGCGCGCCTTCCAGCCCCAGCGAAAAGGCGATGCGGCGGCCGTGGAACGGCTGGTAGCCAGTGGCCGGATCGACCGAGAAGGACAGGATCTTGTCGGGGGTCGAATGCGCGACCTCTTCGATGTCCATGCCGCCTTCGGTCGAACACACGAACGACACCCGGCTGGTCACGCGGTCGATCAGCAGCGCAAGGTACAGTTCGCGATCGATGCCGGCGCCGTCTTCGATGTAGATCCGGTTGACCTGCTTGCCTGCGTCGCCGGTCTGGTTGGTGACCAGCGTGCGGCCGAGCATCTTGCGCGCTTCCTCGGCGGCTTCCTCGACCGACTTCGTCAGGCGCACGCCGCCCTTTTCGCCTGCCGACGCTTCCTTGAAGCTGCCCTTGCCGCGGCCGCCCGCATGGATCTGCGCCTTGACCACCCAGAGCGGGCCGTCGAGCTCGCCCGCGGCGGTCTTGGCATCTTCGGGGTTCAGCACGGCCCGGCCGTCGCTGACCGGCGCGCCGTACGAGCGCAGAAGCGCCTTGGCCTGGTATTCGTGAATGTTCATCCAAACAGTCCTTCTAGCGGCAATTGCTCATGTAGTGGCACAGGGAAAAGGCCGCGCTAAGCTCTTTCGCACCTCGAGGTCGATTTTTCGCACCTTTCACTCTTTTTGTGATCACACGCTCGAAAGCTGTGATCACAAACCTTCGCCGCGGCCCTCCGCAGGGGAAACACAGAACACCGATTCGTTTGGACGTCGAGGCCGAGGGTACTGGAATTTCCACGTTTTGCCGGGCAATGTGGTTGCCAGAGTTTGAAACGGGATCCTGTGCATGTTTCGCAAGCCAAGCGGCCTTCGCTATCGCCGATACTTGAGGCAGCTTCACGCCTCGGCCGTGTTCGACTGGTATCTGGAAGTCGGCTGCCGCAACGGGCTGAGCTTTGCGCCGGTGCGCAGCAAGACAATCGCCGTCGATCCCTACTTCCGCATCGAAAGCAATGTGATCAACGAAAAGCCCGCAATGCTGGCCTTCCAGCAGACGAGTGACGATTTCTTCGCCAGCGGCGTGCTGCAGCAACTGGGCATTCGGCTCGATTTCGCGTTCCTGGACGGGATGCATCTGTTCGAATACCTCTTGCGCGATATCATCAACACCGAGGCCAGAATGGCGCCGGGCGGGGTAATCGCCCTGCACGATTGTTGCCCGTTCGATTCCGGGATGACGACCCGCGATCTGGACAATCTGCCGAAGGACGCCTGGACTGGAGACGTGTGGAAGGTGCTGCCGATCCTGGCGCAGTACCGGTCCGATCTGCAGGTCACGGTGCTGGATTGCCGGCCGACCGGGCTTGTTCTCGTCACCGGACTCGACCCCGAAAACCGGGTGCTGCAATCGAACTACGATGCCATCGTCGCCGACTGGTCGGGTGTGCATATCGATGGCTACGGCCCCGACAGGTTCTATGACGGGTTCGAATATACCGATGCCGGTCAGAACATGGCGGCGGATTTTCCGCAGTTCGCGGCCGTTCGCAAAAGCCCGGAAACGATCAGAAAGCCGGAGTATGCCACGCCGTAAGGCCACCGCATCGACGATGCCAAGTTTCCCGACGACAGGAAGCGATTGGATCTCGCGCATCGATGCGGTCGAAGACGCGACGGTCGTCACCGCCTACAATTCCCATCGGCGGCAGAAGGCCGGTGTGCTGGATGCGCAGGGCGATTACGTCGATCACGGGATCGTATGGCGTTTCGACAAGCGCATGACCCTGGCGCCCGACATGCCGGAACGGGTGAAGGGCCATCTTGAGGGGCGCTGGATCTGGGGCGGGATCCTGTTCGATCATTTCGGCCATTTCCTGGTGGAAAGCCTGTCGCGGCTCTGGGCGGCGCATGCGGGGGAGCGGTTCGACGGGATCTGCTTCATCCCCAAGCGCCGGGGCCGGTCGGGCGGGCTGAAACCCTATCAGGAAAACGTCCTGCAGGCCTTCGGCATAACGGCGCCGGTCCGACTGCTGAACCGCCCGGCGCGGGTCGATACCCTTCTGGTGCCGGGGCAAGCCTTCGGGCTGGGCGCGCTGGCGCAGGGGGCGCCGGTGATGCACGATGCGGTGCACGCCCATTTCGGCACCGATATCGCCCCGGACGGGCCCGAGCGGCTTTATGTCTCGCGTACCGGGCTGGGGATGGAGGCAGGCGCCATCGTGGGCGAGGCCGATATCGAAGCACATCTGGCCGCCGAAGGTTACGAAATCTTCCATCCTCAGGATCACGATCTGGCCACCCAGATCGCCCGCTACAAGGCTGCGCGGAAACTGGTCTTTGCCGATGGCTCGGCCGGGCATCTCTATGCCTATGTCGGGCGGGCCGATCAGGACGTGGCCTATATCCTGCGCCGGTCGTTCTGGACCGAAGGCCCGATCGATCACATCACCGGCTTTACCGGGAAGGCGCCGCTGGTCGTCGATACGGTGGCGCGGGAATGGGTGCCCGCCTTCCGCAACAAGGCCTATCGCGGGATGGCCTATGCCGAACACGACATGCCGGCGCTCCAGGCCAGGCTGATCGAGGGGGGCTTCATCGCGCCCGGGCCGGTCTGGCCCAATGCCGAAAGCGACCGGGGCCTAGCTTACCTGCAGGAGCGCCGGATCGCCGGTGATTTCAAGCTGGTCGAGACCGCCTGACACGAAAAAGACCCGGCTGGTATGGCCGGGCCTTCAGGATCAGGTTGGATGATCGCTTACGCAAGGCTGGAATCGATGCCCTTGCACGCTTCGACCAGGCCTTTCACGGCATTGACCGAGTTGTCGAACATTGCCTGTTCGTCCTTGGTCATCTTGATGTCGACGACCTTCTCGATGCCGCCGGCACCGATCACGGTCGGCACGCCGACATACATGCCCTTCAGGCCCAGGGCGTTTTCGACATAGGCCGCGCAGGGCAGGACGCGCTTCTGGTCCTTCAGGTAGGCTTCGGCCATTTCGATGGCCGACGTCGCCGGCGCGTAGAAGGCCGAACCGGTCTTCAGAAGGCCCACGATCTCGGCGCCGCCATCGCGGGTGCGCTGGACGATGCTGTCGAGCTTCTCCTGCGTCGTCCAGCCCATCGACACGAGATCGGGCAGCGGGATGCCGGCAACGGTCGAATAACGCACCAACGGCACCATCGTGTCGCCATGGCCGCCCAGAACGAAGGCGGTCACGTCCTTCATCGACACGCCGAATTCGAGGCTCAGGAAGTGGCGGAAGCGGGCGCTGTCAAGAACGCCGGCCATGCCGCAGACCTTGTTCGCGGGCAGGCCCGAGAACTTCTGCAGCGCCCAGACCATCGCGTCGAGCGGATTGGTGATGCAGATGACGAACGCGTCGGGGGCGTGGGCCTTGATGCCTTCGCCGACCGATTTCATGACCTTCAGGTTGATGCCCAGCAGGTCGTCGCGGCTCATGCCCGGCTTGCGCGGCACGCCGGCGGTCACGATGCAGACGTCCGCACCGGCGATCGACTCGTAGGACTGGGTGCCCGACAGCGCGGCATCGAAACCTTCGGCCGGGCCGGATTCGGCGATGTCGAGCGCCTTGCCTTCGGGGATGCCCTCGGCGATATCGAACAGGACGACGTCGCCCAGTTCCTTCATTGCGGCGAGATGGGCAAGCGTGCCCCCGATCTGCCCCGCGCCGATCAGCGCGATCTTGGGTCTGGCCATGGCAATTACTCCGGCTTGTGTAAATTGCCGATTGCGTAAGCCCTATTGGGCGAGCACGCAAGCCTGCCGGCGGGGCGGGGACGGGGATTGCCCGGAATAGGGGCGCTGGACAGGAAAGAAAAAGGGGCAGTCGTGGCCGAAATCGATTGGTATCTCCTGGCCGTGGCGGCCCCCGCGGTGCTGTTCGCGGCAATTTCCAAGGCCGGGTTCGGGTCGGGTGCGGCGTTCGCGTCGGCCGCCTTCCTGGCCATCGTGCTGGAGCCGGGCACGGCCATCGCGCTGATGCTGCCATTGCTGATGCTGATCGACGCGGCGACCCTTGGTCCCTACTGGCGGAAGTGGAGCGGACGGGACGCGGCGCTGCTGATCCTGACCGCATTGCCGGGCGTTGCGCTGGGGGCGTGGCTTTACACAATCGTGGACGCCGATGTCTTCCGGTTCCTGATAGGTACGATTGCCCTGGGTTTCGTCGCATGGCGGCTGCTGCAGGGCCGGATCCAGGCGCGGCAATCCGGCGCAGGCCGGAAGTCAGACGCCGATGCACCGATGACGGCCGGGCGCATGGCGGGCGCCACGGTGGCCGGTGCGACGGCCGGCTTTACCAGCTTCGTAAGCCATGCCGGCGGTCCGCCGGTCGCGATGTACCTGCTGTCGCGCCCCATCGACAAGACGCGCTTCCAGGCGACGACGGTGCTGGTCTTCTGGGCGATCAACATCTCAAAGGTCGTGCCTTATGCGATGCTGGGCCTGTTCACCGCCCCGTTGCTGTGGGCGGATCTGATGCTTGCGCCCGTGGCCCTGTTCGGGGTCTGGCTGGGCGTCCGCGCACATCGCGCGGTGTCGGAGCGCTGGTTCTTCGCGCTGGCTTACCTGTTTCTCAGCCTGACAGGGGCCAAGCTGGTCTGGGATGCGCTGACCTGATGGTCGGCTGGAAAGATGCGCTGGCCGACCCCGCAAGGCAGGGCCAGCGCCGGTGTTGTGGCGCGGACCTGAAAATACCGGTCCTCAGGCGTCGTGTCCTGCGGCCGGCAGGAGTTCGGCCAGGCGTTCGAACGATTGGCCCGAGGCGACGAGGCAGGTCATGCCGTTGGGCATGGTAACCGTGATCGTCCACGAACCGGTTTCCGGGTTCGCGAATTGTTCTACCACTTGATTGTTTGCGCCAAGCCCGATGCTTTGCCGGGTCTCGCCGTAACCTTCCGCCAGACGATCAACGACCGATTCCCGCGGGCCGCAATTGCGGCTTTGTGCGTAGGCCATCGTGGCAGTGACCGTGAACACGCCGAGCGCCGCAGCCGGCAGGATGGAGTGCGCGAAGAATTCCTTCAACATGGGTTCTACCCTTTCAGCGAAGCCCGACGTCCCGGATGGGCGTGCCGCGATGCGACACACCGGGCCGGCGGACCCAGATGCAAGATTGCCGGACCTCTTTCTTGCTGCCCGTGCGGTGCCAGCGTGATTCGGCGTTCTACCGAGACGGCCTTCTGACACCGGTCCGACACTGCAAACTGTGCCTAACAGGTGCGAAAGTCTGGTTAACGCAGCGCCCGCCCAATTGCGCAGGTGCAGAAAATGCGAGACGAATGCGCCCGACCGTGCCTGAGGGGCTTGAACTTTCCTGTCGTTGATGTCCTGTCGCACGAAAGATTATTGCACAGGAGCTTGCCATGGACCCGCGCAGCCGTCCCTACCGTTCGGTCCTTTATATCCCTGCCTCCAAGCCCCGCGCGCTGGACAAGGCCCGCGGCCTGCCGGTCGATGCGATCATCTTCGATCTGGAAGATGCCGTGTCGGCGGACGAAAAGGAGAACGCCCGCGGCACGCTGGCCGAGGCGCTGAAACGGGGCGGTTATGGTCAACGCGCGAAGATCGTCCGGATCAACGGGTTCGACACGCCCTGGGGCGCGGATGACGCGAAGGCGGCTGCGGCGATGGACGCCGATGCTATTCTTCTGCCCAAGGTTGAAAGCCCCGCACAGCTCGATGAACTTGCCGCGATCACCGGCGACATGGCCCTTTGGGCGATGATGGAAACGCCGCGCGGCATGCTGAACGCGGCCCAGATCGCGACCCACCCGAAGCTGGAAGGCATGGTCATGGGCACGAACGACCTGGCGAAAGAACTGGATACCCGCTTCCGCGCCGACCGTTTGCCGATGATGACGGGCCTTGGCCTGTGCCTGCTGGCTGCGCGGGCCGAGGGGCTGGTGATCGTCGATGGCGTCTACAACAAGTACCTCGATGAAGACGGGCTGTGGGACGAAAGCGTTCAGGGCCGCGACATGGGGTTCGACGGCAAGACGCTGATCCATCCCGCCCAGGTGGACGGCGCGAACAAGGCCTTCGCCCCGTCAGAGGAGGAGATCGACCTTGCCAAGCGCCAGATAGCCGCGTTTGAAGAGACCGAGGCCTCTGGCCAGGGGGTTGCGGTGGTCGACGGCAAGATCGTGGAGAACCTTCACGTTGCCACCGCCCGCGACCTTCTGGCAAAAGCGGAGGCGATTGCAGCGCTGCAAGCGGGGTAGGCGAGCCATGGCGTGGATTTTGTTGATTGCGGGGGTCGCACTCTGGTGGGCGGCGCACCTGTTCAAGCGGGTCGCGCCCGAACGGCGCGCCGCGATGGGCGACAAGGGCAAGGGGCTGGTGGCCCTGTGCCTGCTGGTCTCCATCGTGCTGATGGTCGTGGGCTTCCGAAGCGCCCCCTACGTCCATGTGTGGACACCGCCATGGGGGCTGACGCATCTCAACAACCTGCTGATGATCGTCGCGGTCTTCCTTCTCACCCCGGCGCCGAAGCGCGGGCGGCTTCTGAACGGGGCGCGGCATCCTATGCTGACGGGGTTCGCCATCTGGGCGATCGCCCACCTGCTGGTGAACGGCGATCTGGCCGGTATCGTGTTGTTCGGCGGCCTGCTGCTGTGGGTCCCGGTCGAGATCGCGGCGATCAACAAGGCCGAACCGACATGGGAGAGCCGCGCACCGGGCAAGTGGGCGATGGACGCTATGTTTCTTGTCGCCTCGGCCGTGGTGGTGGGCCTGATCGGCGTCATCCACCTGTTCTTCGGCCTTTATCCGTTCGGTCATTAAGGGGGACCCATGGCCACGATCTATCGCTTCCTGTCCGAGGACGACACGTCCGCCTTCTGCCACAAGGTCAGCGCGGCGCTTGCCGCCGGCTGGTCCCTGCACGGCGCGCCGACCTACGGCTTCGATGCTGCACGCGGCGTGATGCGCTGCGGGCAGGCCGTGGTGAAGGATATCGACGCGGACTACACGCCCGACATGAAACTGGGAGCGCAATAGATGGCCAAGACCAACCCGGGCCGGTTCTTCGAGGACTATTCCATCGGGCAGGTCATGGACCATGCCGTGCCACGGACCGTGTCGGGCGGGGAGCGGGCGCTGTACCATGCGCTCTATCCCGCGCGGCATGCGCTCTATTCCTCGGACGAATTCGCGCGGGCGAGCGGGCTGCCGGAAAGCCCTATGGACGACCTGGTGGCGTTTCACGTTGTCTTCGGCAAGTCGGTCCCGGACGTGTCGCTGAATGCGGTCGCCAACCTTGGCTATGCCGACGGGCGCTGGCGGAAGCCGGTCTATGCAGGCGATACGCTGCGGTCGTCGTCCGAGGTGATCGGGCTGAAGCAGAATTCGAACGGCAAGACCGGGGTCGTCTATGTCCGCACCAAGGGGCTGAACCAGCGCGACGAGGTCGTGATGGAGTATGTCCGCTGGGTGATGGTCCGGAAGAACGATCTGGACGCACCTGCGCCCGAGACGGTCGTGCCGGAACTGGCGAAGGTGGTGGACCCGGAGACGCTGGCGGTGCCCGAGGGCCTGGACTTCTCGGGCTACGACTTCACGCTGGCGGGGGAGCCCTATCGCTGGGCCGACTACGAGGTGGGCGAGAAGATCGACCATGTCGACGGCGTCACCATCGAGGAAGCCGAGCACATGCTGGCCACGCGGCTGTGGCAGAACACGGCCAAGGTGCATTTCGACGCGACCTTCCGGCCCGACGGGCAGCGGCTGATCTATGGCGGG
>TARA_R110002020_G_scaffold126759_1_pt1 | contig 10769 bp, 18 predicted proteins | sample TARA_R110002020 | Tara Oceans TARA_R110002020 (sample SAMEA4396489) | marine metagenome | biome: Westerlies Biome; feature: [MES] marine water layer (ENVO:01000295) within the mesopelagic zone...; material: water (ENVO:00002006), including particulate matter (ENVO:01000060) such...
TGCGTTGCCGAAAGACGTAAGATTAAAAGATTGTAGTTGGATGATTGGAAGCGATAAGGTTTCGTCTCTTTATCAACGACACGGATGGCAAGCCCACGGAAATCAAATTGGATAGCCTAGAAAAAAAAGTGCTGCTATGGAATATGGTAGCGATTCCCTTCTTGCTGCTGGTGGTGTTTATTATGCTATCGGTCTGAGCTGGGCGGGCGTGGCCCCGGCGACGTAAACCCTTACCACTAAAGGACTTACGACTATTAAAAATCTCAGAAAAATTTAGGTTTTTACTAATGTATCGCTTGACAAACGCCGATATATATAGTATAATAAGAAAGTATTAGGAAAGGAATATTATGGCAAAAACGATTGTGATAGAATTGGACTTTGAACGAGATGACATTCATGACAGTGATGTATATACATATCTGAATGAATTGATGGAAAATTATATGTTATATTGGGAAGTTAAAGAGGAATAGTCCTTGACATTCTCAATATATATGTTATAATGAGAGGGTAAGTTACTTTTTTTAAGGGAGAGTTATTATGGCTCATGAAGTAGAGAAGATGGTTTTCGCAGGTGCAACACCTTGGCATGGTTTGGGAACTGAGATCAATCAAGATGTCGGTTTTTGGGAGGCGTTTCAATTAGCTGGTTTGGATTGGCAAGTTGATACTAAACCCCTGTTTACCTCTAGTGGTGAAAAGGTTTCGCATCGTGCGGCATATCGTGTTTCTGACGATAGAATTTTAGGTATCGTTGGCAAACGCTGGACGCCATTGCAAAATCGTGATGCGTTTGAAATTTTTGAACCGATGGTTGATGCCGGAGATTTAAAAATTCACACCGCTGGATCGTTACGCAATGGTGAACGAATTTGGGCATTGTGCCAGATCAATCAGGATAACAGCGAAGTCGTCGCAGGTGACGAAATTGCAAAGTTTGTTCTGTTGTCGAATGGGCATGATGGAAAATTAGCTGTGCATTTTGGGTTTACTCCCATTAGAGTTGTATGTGCTAATACTGAAGCAATGGCAAGAAATTCCGCCGCATCGAAGTTGATTCGAGTGCGTCATAATCGTTTCGTGAAACGGAATGTCCAAGATGTGCGAGACGTTATGAATCTTGCTAATCAGGAATTTGAAGCTAGTGCAGAGGTATATCGTTATCTTGCTAGTAAGTCGATTAACACTCAAGACCTACAATCGTATATCAAGATTGTTCTAGGTGCTGATGGCAAAGGTGAGGACGATATTTCTACCCGCACCAAAAATATCATTCTACAGGTTACTGACCTATTCGAGAATGGTAAGGGGACTGACATTGTTGGCGTTCGAGGTACTTATTGGGGAGCGTATAACGCTGTCACTGAATACCTTAATTACTCAAAGGGTAGAACGTCAAACAATCGCATGGATTCCCTGTGGTTTGGACAAAACGGTTCAATGAGCCGTAAGGCTCTAGATCAGGCTGTGGCGCTTGCGTCGTAGTCTGCTCTCCCTTGACCCCTTGCCGGTTTCCTTTCGTGCCGGTAGGGGGTTTTTATTGTGGAAAATTAAATTAAGGAAAATGAAAATGAGAATCCTATCAACCGAATGCACTGAAGAACAACAAAAAGAAGATATGCCCGAACTGCTGCGGCTTAACGCTGAAGCAAAAGAAACTGAAATTATGTGGGAGTTCTTCGGGGGCGATATCACACTGCCGAATGGACATAAGTATCAGGTCGTGAACTAGGAAAAATAAATTGCTGGGGGTTCGGACTGCTATGTATACGCAACCCTTAAACTCAGGTGGTATTTGGAGCAGCACATACCTGAACCAGTATTTTTTAATAATCGTAAGTCGTTGCTGCATAAGGACTTAGGGCGTGCGGGCCTGCCCCAAATGACATAAACCGTTACTATGAAAGGACTTACGGCGATTAAATACTGCAAAGGGCGTGCCAAACCTAAAAATAACAACTAAATAACAGTTGCTGTAAGTTGTTGCTATATAAAGACTTATGAAGATTTCCTAAAGTTTCCCCTTGATTGTGACGATACTATATGGTATAATGATGTAAGTCATTGGTATTAAAGGACTTATGGAAATAAAAATAATAGAGAAACAAATCTGAGGCTGACCGCTAACATGGGGGGTGTGTATCTTAATTGTGCATACCCCCTTTTCGGGTGGCTAGTAGCTCACTGTGTCGTTCCCTACCTAGCTCCCTCCCGAATCCGGGTCACGACTCACAGCACGGGAGTTTTTTTTCAGTAATGTATTTTCGCACCTGAGTTATTTTTCAGACACCCCAACTGTGTATCACCCCAACTAGATTTTTCCCGTATGCCGTACCCATGCCAATAGCACCCGAGTTTTTTGTGGTGTATAAAAAGAGTACTGGAGATAAAATAAACAGAGAGGTTTTTGTTATGGATAAATTACCTATAGTGCAGAGTGGCATACAGGAATCTATACTTATGAGCTATGAGAGAATGCCCATTAAAGAAGCTTACCTATTAAGGTGGTGGGGGGATTTTAGAAAAGAACAGGAAGTTATGTCTCAAAATATTATGAAGGAAATAGCCACATTTAAAAACCCCAAAGAAGCGGCGGCCTTTTCTCACGGAATATGGATGATGTACGAGTCTCTTAAGTCACAATTAGAAGCTGATGAGTTTAATCAGGCTTGGGGAGACTAGACCATATCCTTGCCTTCTTCACGAAGGTCTGCCGGTAAACATCTTAGATATATCATCTTAAATAAAGCAGAGATAAGAAGGAAAAAAGTAGATATAATTATCCTGAATTTTCTGAACATTGTCGTACCTTAATTAGTTCAATGATGTTGGTCTGTGTTGATAGCACCGGAGTTTGCTAAACAACTTTAAAAAAATTCCCACCAACCACCCCGCAAGCCGAAGCAAGCGGCAACTTTTAATATTCCCACTACTGCGTTTAGGGTACAGTTAAGAGACATCCCTAAAACATCTCTATTGGGGAATATGTATATAAAATCGGGACTAATCCTTGAACAGTGAAAAAAGGATATAAAAAAAGAAAAAGCCCCGAATTAATTTTAAAATAAAAGGCGGTTCTTTGTTGCAAAAACTCTTTAAGGGCGGGGAGTGGTAGTTTCCTCATCCAGCCTACCTTCGACATTACCGTGCCTACACTACCTTCAACACACTAATCCTTATCAACCTATACTGTATTATACCCTCAGCTTCGCTGCTAAGTACGACTCAATAGCTAAAAGTTCTAAGACTATTAAATATGTTGGAATTTTTTCATTGTGGGTTAATTCTGTTGAGAAAATAAAACTAAATAACAATAAACAAAAAGCTAGTTTCCAGACTCCATAGCCCCATAGATTTTTATCTTCTAACATATTTTTTAATGATCCCTGATAACCACATATGTAATAAGAGTACAGAGAATACAATAGTAAATAGAATGAATATTACAATAGTTATAATCCACTTAGGAATTTCTAATAAGCTAAGTAATATTGATTTCGTATTAGTAAATAACCTATGTGTACTCATAAACAAAATCCTATACCCAATGTACTTATATCATACTACCGGCGAGACACATAAAGGGACTAGAATCCCACAAGATTTCCGAAGTATTTAAATGTCAGTAACTTTGCCGAGCTTTCTTATCTTTTTCTGCACATTTCTTAAAGATTCCACTTGACAATACCGACACTATATAATATACTATATACAGCCTAGAGGCATATAGGGGATAATAATAGGAAATAGGGCATTACGTCCCCAATATTCCCCCTTTTTCTTGTACTTTTGTGGGTAATTTGCCCATTTTGCGCCGAGAAGTTTATTTTTTTTACTTATTTCTTTCGGAGGACGTTGTATTTTAGGGACTATCCTGTAAAACAGGGCTTATCTACAATACGTTGCTATATCATATAGTGTATTTAATAGTGTGTGATTTATATGCTTTGTATAAATTGATATTAAATAAGAATAAAATAGAGGTGATATAATGCGTATTAAAATTCAGGGTAAGGCATGGAACCTCAGATTTGCAAAATCTAAAGAATTAAAGAGAGATTATGGACATTGTGATTCTCCTAAGAGGAAGCACAAAGAAATAGTAATTAGAGACAATCTTGAACCAAAGTTGGAGCTTGACACAACCATACATGAACTTTTACATGCGGCAGACTGGTCAAAATCGGAGGAATGGGTCGATTCTACAGCTAATGAAATAGCAAACATATTATGGCGACTCAACTGGAGAAAGGTGAACCAATAATGGCAAGCTGGAGAGTTACTATAAGAGATTATAAAGATGAAAAATATTACGGCGTTTTATTAATTCTAAGTAATGTTAAATATAAAATAAGTAAACCCTTTTATTACAAAGAAACCGAAAAGCAAGAAGCTTGGCATGAGGCATTAGAATATGCAACAAAATTAGAAAAAGATTTAATGTCGATACTAGGAAATGACGATATAATGAATAGCGACTAAAACAGGAATATATATATGAAAAATTATTTACGAAACCTACATAAAACAGATAGCAATGCTGTAAAGAAATCTCAGGAACTCAGAAAAAAGAACAAAACAGATATGATAGGGTTATATGCTTTTATTATAATTGAAATATTGGCTATTTTATTTTTCTTATTATTTGCACCGTAATGAACGTCAAAACAAGTAAAACCCTATGCGGATTCTTTGCCGCTACAAACTTTTTCTTTCTTTTTTGGAATAATAGTTTGACAAACGGCATTATAGGTGCTATAATGTTAGCATCGTGGTTAATATTGGATACTGCCATAAAGGAAAATTAATATGGGCGAAAATGAAAAAACATTAAAGCTACAGGAAAGAATTGACGATCTTAGTAAAGCGTTTCTTCTTTTGCACGAATGTAACGACAACAAGAGAGACTATCTTATAGATCAAGAGTCTCATTATTCAGGACATGATATAGACGATGAGAAAGAGTCTACTGCATGGTCACTATACCATAAGGCAATATCATAAGGAAAAAAAATATGAAAAGGAAAGCACCAGAAAAGCAATGTCCAGATTGCGGTGAGATGTGCCATGCCAGAAGAAGCTCATGTAAAGACTGTGGATTTATCTTTTTTAAAAAGAAACAGGCAGTACAGGAAGAATTAGCTAAAAATTGGCGAAACTTAAAGGCTGGAGATGTGATTAAATGTATTGCTGGAAGCGGTACATACTATGCCAGTAAAGACAAAGAGGGAGAAAAAATAATGATGGGGCAAAAGGGCATGTTTGAGGTTGTTGAAATACACGACGAAAACAAGCGTTCTTGTGGAATCATAGGAAGAAAGATATTTGCTGGCAGGGTCAGGTCATCTTATAGGGAATATATCTATATGGGCGAACCTTATTTTGACAAAGCCTTTAGTCTGCATAAACGCCCCCATAAGATCAGGGTAATAAAGTTAAAAGAAGAATCAGTTTAAATATTGGAGAAAATATGAAGTTTTTAGTACACCTAGTAGCAGAAAGAGGAAAAGCAAAGTCAGTTATTGTTAATGCGGCAGACATCAAGGATGCAGAAAAAGTAGCTGAAAAAGAATTTCCTCTATTTGAAGTAGGTAGAATCACATCGGACTCAGGAAGTATTAGTTATTTCGAGGGAATGAAAGAAATTAAAAAGATAGGTCAAATTAGGAAAGGACTATGAAATGAAGATTAAGGAACATTTTAGCAAAATGCTTATAACTTTAGGTTGGTCGCTAACAGGCTTGCTTGTATTATTTACATCGGGCATTGTTTTAAATCAGCTATTTAAATATATTATTTGAGACTGGAGAATCGTATGGTTTGGTTAGAAGAATTTAAAAGGAAGCGTGAAGAACGCCAGAAGGAAAAATCTGAAAAATCAGAAAAATCCGAAGACAGGAAAGAAAAAGTTTCTAACAGACGAACTTTTCGACTAGAGAAGATTAACGCACTGAAAGAAAAGTTTTATGCTGTTGCCGCTAAGAGAAAATGGCTAGTCTTTATGATTGTAGCGGCTATCGCAGCATATCTAATCATTTTCAAGGGCGGCTTCGGAGGACTAGACATCGTAACAAAGATTAAAGGTTTTTTTGGTTAAAGACTTGCAATCTAGATGTCGATATGTTATAATGGTCATAACGGGGTATTAATAATAGGATTTAAAATGAGAACACAAGATATTTCACAACAAAAAAATATGAAAACTAAAAAGATTAATCAAGTGTTTGAAAAGTTTCCTTGCGATAGGAAAATCTTAGATACCCTGTATGCTCATTATGGTAAGCCAGAAAATATAATTAGAGAAAAAGTAAAGTTATTTTTATCTTATACTACCCCCGCCGGAATGTCTTGCGGAAGTTGGACTAGGGAAGGATACCAACTAGGAAGGGTTGATGTTTTTGTTGGCTACAAAGAACATGAAGACGATTTATTTGAAAAAACTAAAATACCCAGTGAGGGAATAGGCTCTTGGTTCATAGGATTAAAGGAAAATGAAATAAGAGTCTGGATTTCAGCAGAACTAGACGCAACTCTAACAATTAACTCAGGAGAAAAAAAGGATGAAGGAATACGGGACTGATATAGCAAAAGTACATATAAAATATAATAGAGACGAACAAAGAGGGCTTTGGAAAAGGATGCAGGAAGGGGATTTATCAGCAAGAGATAATATCATTTTCAGTTGCCTCCCTCTAGTGGTAGATATTGCTACTAAGTTTAGGACGAATAACAAACATATTGACCTAGAAGACTTAGTTCAAGAAGGTAACATAGCGTTACTACAAGCAGTAGATAAATGGGATGTAGAAAGATCGTCTATTACCACTGTAGCAACTTGGTATGTCAGAAATGCCCTTATAGATATGATACATGACGGAAAATATCTATTAAAGAACCCTCTCTCTCTAAGCAGAAGAGCCGCAGAAGAAATATCAAAGATAAACAGGGCAAAATCGGAATTAGATACGGATGATGTAAAGAAAATATCTGAAAAAACTAATTTCACTGAAAAGAGAATTAAAAAACTTATATCTGTAAGTCACAACAAAAGGTATTCTCCCCAAGATGTAGTTATAGAGCTTGAGGAAGATGAGGTAGAGAAGAAACCTTGTGTCGCAGACCTTATTGGTCTAGCAGAAGAAAATTTAAGTTCCCTAGAAAGAAAAATATTTTTTAAATGGAGTGGTCTTAAAACTAAAAAAATTGGCGTTAAGAAGATTAGTGAGCAAATGGATTTCACAATCAAAGAAACCATGAGCATCTTATCAAAAGCCAAGAGAAAGCTCAAATCAGCCGCTAAAGTAAGAGAAAATAATTATGCCTAAGTATTATGTTAGAGATTGCTATGAAGGACACGTTGTAGACGCAGAAAATCCTACAGAGGCGGTATTAAAAGCTGTTCTACATTTTTTTCAGGGCTTCGTAGTCAATGGAACATTTATTGTGTCAGAACAGGGGTTTGAACCCCATCCAGACGACATAATACTTGAAAGCAATTACATTTTAGACTACTTAGCCAAAAAAATTCAAGAAAAGAAGAAAAAAGATCAAGATGATACTTGACAATGACGATATATATGGTATAATGAACGCATAACAAGTTTAAGTCACGGTTTTTTACTAGGAGATAAGAATGAAAACTGTATCAAGAATTAATGACGTAACACGAAACGGTGTTAAGAAATCAACCAAATGTGGCATAGTCGTAAATGCTAAAGCGTTTGACATGCTGGCACGACAGTATTCTGACCCCATCAAGGCTATCTTACAAGAGCTTGGTGCTAATGCGGCAGATTCTCACATCCGTGCAGGGAAAGAGGATGTTCCCTTTTCTGTTAAATTACCTAACACTCTTGACCCGCATCTGCGGATTAGAGACTACGGTGTTGGGATGACCGAAGATGTAGTGTATGATGTCTATATTAACTACATGAAGTCAGACAAGACGAATACCAACTCTGAAACAGGGTGTTTTGGTATCGGTTCTAAAACTCCCTTGTCCTATGCAGACCAGTTTAACATCACCACTTATAATGATGGTGTGATGACCATGTATGCTCTCGTAAAGAATGAAGAGGGCGTACCTGAGCTAAATGAATTTGGCTCTTGGAGTACAGAAGAAGAAAATGGTGTTGAAATTTCTTTTGCTGTTAAAGAAGATGATTTTGAGAAGTTTGCTGAACGAGCAAGTAAAGTTTTCAGTTATTTTAAAGTTCGACCAAATGTATCTGGCAATGGTTCTTTTGAGTTCACAGACCTTTCAGATGTCATACTAGAAGGCGATACTTGGAAAATTTTAAAGAGAAGCTACAGCGCAGATAATATGGTTATTATGGGAAATGTCGCCTACCCTATTGACGACTATCAGTTTGAGCATGGCTCTAAGTATAGGCAATTTCTTTACAATACTATGTGTATTGAGGTTCCTATTGGCGACCTAAATGTAACTCCGTCCCGTGAGGCTCTTGAGTATAGCGACCACACGATTAAAGGAATTAAAAATGCTATTGATAAAGTCATGGAAGAGATTGATTTTTCTGTTTCAGAGAAATTTCTAAAGTGTGAAAGTTGGTGGCAGGCCAAGCGAGTTCAACGGGAAATTTGTTCTGAGATTGAGGGCATTGGAGACTTATCTTCTCTAGAAGAGTTTAACGGTCGATCCCTAAAGGAGTATCCAGAGCTTTGGGTAAAAAGAGTATTCAGAGTAGACGGCAACAAGGTCAAGGCAAGAAACGAAGAGTACAAGAAGCGAATCGAAACACGCTCAAGTACCAAAGTTGTTCTTCAAGATACACAGACAAAGTTTGATAAAAACTGTCGCTATCTTGCAGATCAAGAAGAAGCTATTGTTTACCTTGTAAATCTAGAAGATGATGACCAAACATATGAAGACCTCCAAGACATTCTTGGGGTTTGCGATTCCGACAATGTACTCATGCTTTCCTCAGAACTACCAGAAGCTCCCAAGATGCCTAGTACGAACTCTGGAGGTGGCTACGCTAGAAAGAAGACGACCAGCGTAAGAATGTTCTGTCCTGACGGTAATAACCGTTATGGTAATCGTTATGAGGCTAGATGGTGGACAGAGGCCGAAGTGGACTTTTCTGATGACACAGAGAACCGCTTATATGTCAACTGGTTTAATTATGATGTTACCGACCAGAATGGTAACTCTATTGATGTTCGCCAATTACGATCAGAAATGCAAGACTTAGGAATTGAGATGCCTGAGCTATATGGTATGAAGGGAAACCAGATTAATAGAGTAGCTAAAAAAGATAACTGGATGGCTCTCGAAGACTGGGCTAAAATGGCCTTCAAGGTTTATATTGAAGATAATGATGTAGAAGAAATTTTACAACTAAATTCATCCCTGAAGTGCAAAGACTGGATTTTACCATTAGTTCGGATGCTTGGAAACGCCAATGTTTCCATTAGTGAAGATTGCGATTTAGGAAAACTTCTTAAAAAAGTTGGGGCAGAAAAATCTTCAGAAAATGCAGAAAAAATCCTTGCAATTTCAAGAAGACTAAAGTATAATGTGGTTAATGACGATGATAGTGTTGGGGAAGAAATCGAGAAACTCGCTGAACAATGCGAGGACAAATACACCTTCCTCATGTACTGGATCGACAGTAGCTATATTGGACGAACTGATGTAGATATTGTTAAGAACTTGATTAAGATGGTCGAAGCGTTCGACCTCTGTAACTAAAAACTAGGAGATTTTAAAATGACTGCTTACTTAATTTCTGACGAAGGTAATATTAGTATCGTGCTTAAAGGAAAGCAATACTTCGTCAACTCGACAGATGAAGCACACGCATCAGTAATAGATGCGTTACGCAATAGCAAAACCGAAGATGAAATCTTAATGATTTTAGATAAGACCACTCAAGTTCAAGACTATCTTGAAGATGCAGAAGTCCAAATTAAAGACGGCTGTGTTGTTTATCAGGGCGAAGAAGTCCACAATACACTGACAGAGAAGATTCTTAGCTTTATGCGTCAAGGTCTTCCGGTTCAGCCTCTCGTTAATTTTTTAAAGAATATGATGAAAAATCCAAGTTTTTCGTCAAGGCGAGAATTGTTTGACTTTCTTTCCCATAAGAGCTTGCCCGTCACTGAAGATGGTTGTTTCTTGGCTTACAAGGCTGTAAACAGCAACTTCAAAGATAAGCATACAGGCACAATAGACAATAGCGTAGGCGAAACCCCTACGATGGCTCGCTTTGGAGTAGATGACGACCGCAATCACGGTTGTAGTGCGGGACTTCATGCAGGAACCCTTGAGTACGTTCAAGGCTACGGTGCTTTCTATGAGGACGAAGAAGGAAATCCTATGCCTAACTCAGACCAGTGTATCATCGTCAAGATCAACCCAGAAGACGTTGTGAGCGTCCCTACGGACTGCAACTGTCAAAAGCTACGAACTGCCTCCTACGAGGTTGTCAAGCTGTATGAGGGCGAGATGGAGTACACTCTTGCGACCGACGAAGGCCATGAGTGGGATGAGGACTATGAAGACTGGGACTTGGAAGACTATATTGACGACAATGACGAAAGTGTTGTCATAACACAAGATGGCATGAGCTTCAGGATTGACACCTCATCGCTTGATTCATTCAAAGACAAATGGATGAATAACTAAATCTCCTAGTGTGAGTGGGGCGGTAGTCGTATTTGTAGCATTGCTCGATGAGACTTCCTACCCCACTCTACTTTGCCCCGTTCGTCTAGTGGACTAGGACATCGGCTTCTCACGC